>OGNZ01000223.1_pt1 | contig 49929 bp, 43 predicted proteins | sample 1573601 | NCBI WGS metagenome assembly OGNZ01 (sample SAMEA2582009, study PRJEB24529) | metagenome | biome: Human gut stool | place: China | collected 2011
ATAAATAAAATTCTCCTTCCTGTACTTTCATTATTGTTTATAATTCTATAGTAATAATTTTCATCTGTATCTGCAATAATTTCACCACACTAGTAATTATCAAAATACAGTTAACATTAATACAAAAATTATTCTCTTCATAAACAATTCTTTCTTCATCACTTTCCATAATCCTTCACTGCCTGTCCATACATCCACATGGCCTTGCTCAAATTTTCCAACTTTACATCTTCCGATAACAATGCCTTTTTTATATATACACTCGGACTTATTTCAACGATAACTGAACCATCATCCGATAAAATTCTTACCGAATACATCTCCTCCAGTTCATTTGGTCTTAAATCTTTTACCTTAATCCATAAAATATTGCCATCCGTTCCTACATCAAATCCATGCGTATTCTTGTTTGCCACAGATATATCATATTGATTTTCTATCTGCTTCATCGTAAGTCGGCTCTTATTGACAAAATACAGTTTTAAATCAGTACTAGAATCACACACCAATGATGAACCTATATATTCAAAATCTTTGTTACTGAACAGCCCATTTTCTTGACCTTGAATAGACTTAATCACTGTATTGCTATCTGTATTTTCTACGATATTTTCAGTTATTTTTTTATTCGCCAGGTCAGCTGTGTCTACCCCGAAGTAAATCTGTGAATATGCTCCATAATTTAATAGAGCCTTGGCAATATTCTTCTGGTTTGCATCAATTGATTTATCAGTACTATTTATAAGCGCATACAAATAATCACTTGTTGAAAATGAAAACATATTAGTCTGAGTATCGTCACTCTTTATTACACTTACCTTGATTTTCTCCGTCAATTTTGCAGGTACTGTATCAAATGTAATTTTCTTTACATTCTCATTATTATAGGTTGTTGACATATAATTTGAAAGAGGCACATCTATATAAGAATTATCGGCATATGTAAATCTGACTTTTGCCCCATCATCTTCTAATATATCATCTGAAAAGGAAGCATACATGTTAACTCCTATGTTTTCCTTCAATGATACCGAACAGCCTTTTACTGTAAGCAGATTCTCTGGTTCATTTACAGGTATTAAACGCCATTTTTCACTGGCTCCTCCATGTCCAAAATATGTATCTATATTGGCATCATTCACAGCCACTCCGCCGTACACATCCAGATATAATCCATTGCCTTTTGAAACGATATAATAATATCCATCTCCAGCAGGCTTAACAACCCATTTCTGATTATCACTGTTTTTCCAAGGATACTGTTCTACATTCGCACCACTTGACTGTTCTGAATTATAAACATCAAGCACCATTCCACTGTGTCTTGCGATGATTTTATAATATCCATCACCTTGATATTCAAAATTAAACACCTGGTTCTTATGATTTTCATTTGCATAAAGCAATGCATTAGCACATGCATCTTTTGATGCTTCAGAAATTGAAATAACACTTGAATCGTCCAAAGCAGTACATATCTGGTATTTTCCATCAGCAACAGACTTCTCACCTGCTGGAATCAGTTTCCATTTTTCACTGGTTCCTCCATGTCCCGTATATGTATCAATATTGACATCATTCGACGCTACACCTCCATACACATCCATATACAAACTATTTGATTTTGATATAATGTAAAAATATCCATCACCTGCATCTTTTACTACCCACTGCTGATTATCACCATTATTCCAATAGTACTGCTGAACGTTTGCTCCTGCTTCCATCTTTTCCCAATAAACATCCAGCACCTTTCCGCTATGTTTTGCAGTTATTTTATAATATCCATTTCCCAAATATTCAAAATCAAAATACTGATTATCATGTCTCTCGTTTGCATATAACAATACATTTGCCTCATCATCCGTTGATGCGCCTGAAATAGATATAACAGATGAATTGTCCAATGCAGAGCATATCTGATATCTACCGTTTGGAATCGTCTGCTCGCCAGAAACATAATTTACCCTAAAGGTCACAGAGCCCTGCTTACTACTGCTATCATTATAAGCTGTTATATAGGCAGTATATTCTCCCTCTCCCAGATTATTTAATGTATACTCCGAGCTTCCTGAAACCTGAGTTGTAACAATTTGTTCCCCCTTATACCAGACTGAAAACCAATATCCTGTTGCATTATCTACACTGTTCCAGGTTAGTGTTGCCGAATTTCCTACCGTATAGCTGTCACTGTTTTTCCAGATGGATGGTGTAGTTGTGACAGGATTTGAAGGTGGTTCCGAAAAATTTGGTCTGATAACGCCCCAAAATTTATTATAATTATGTGTTACCTTTTTACACGCACTACCTCTTGGCCAGTTTTGATCCATAGAAACAAAAGAGTGAACATCAGCTGATAAAATAATAGCAACATGTCCATATTGACTCAATTCCTTACCCCAAACTGCAATATCTCCAGGTTGCGGTACAAAATCCGGAGTGTTTTTTATTCTAGTCCATCCATCCGGCAATTTATTGTTGACAAAATCACAACCATTTCCTGTAGCATAACTTGCTTTACCAAAATAGGCATAATAGTAATGAACCAAATCTACACATTGTGCTCCGTATACCTTATCATAATCAAGAAATTTTCCTTCTTGCGCATATGCCCATTTGACAGCATCTTCACGAGATCCAGCATCACTCGCCCAAATAGTCTGCGGCATTATCGTAATTATCATAACAAACGATATAATCAATCCCATTATCTTTCTTTGCTTTTCTTTCATAAATAAAATTCTCCTTCCTGTACTTTCATTATTGTTTATAATTCTATAGTAATGCTTTTCATCTGTATCTGCAATATTTTTACCACACTAGTAATTATCAAAATACAGTTAACATTAATACAAAAACTATTCTCTTCATAAGCAATTTCTCCAAATCACTCTATAATCATTATGCCCTTTAGTACTATATTATTTTATCATTATTTTTCTGAAAATTATATATAAAAAGTTCAACATTTTATTAGTTATTTCTTACAAAAAGAATCCGCCAACCATAGCCATATAGCCATAGTTGAACGGATTCTAATTTAATCGCCTTTTATTTTATTGATTTTATTGCCCGATATACTCTAATGTAGCCTTATTATACAAATACATAGCCTTGCACAGATTCTGCAGCTTCACATTATCCTGTTTCATAACCTTCTTAATATAACAGATTGGAGATACCGTTCCTCTCTGTGTCCCGGCATCACTTGTAAATTCAACGATATAATCTGAGCTAAGTTTTACCGGTCCAAGGTTCTTTATCTTAATCCAGAACAGATCTCCTTCTACCTGCATCTCACAGCCATCATTCTGAATAACATTACCCTCAGAATCATATACCTTGATTGAATATTTTTCTTTTATCTGGTTAAGTGTCAGATTGTTTTTGTTCTGGAAATACAGCTTCATGCTTGTTTCACTCTCACATATCAAAGATATATTCTGATATATCAGTTCTTCATTACCAAGTGTTCCAGTTGCTTCATTTGTTATGGCATTGAATACGCTATCACATGATGTCTGCTCTACATTACCTTCCGTCAGCTTTAAGTTTGATACCCTGTCATAGTTTGCAAGATTTGATGCATCAACTCCGAAGAAAAGCTGAGAGTATGCACCATAATCAAGCATCGCTTTCACAAGCGGTAATGCCTTCTGATACTCTGTTTCGGTTGTAGCATACTTTATATAGTCCTTTGCATATTCATATATTGAATATGTGAAGCCTTCACTCTCTTTTCCATCTGAGCCAACTATCTTCATTGTCACAGAGCGCGTGATGTATGCCGGAACCATTTTTGTATTAATCACAACAGTATTTACTCCATTATATGAAGCTTTCTTAAACTCTGATAAAGGCTGCTGTGTGACTGTCCCATCAGCTAGTGTGAACACAGCATTAGCTCCTGCATCACTTAAGAATTTCTCCGGAACATATGTATACATGTTCAATGAAATCATATCACTAAGTCCAACTGAATATCCAACCACCTTTGCATTGTCCGAACCCTCAACTTTTACATTGACACTTGCTGATTTGGCCGGGTCTGCAACGCTTGTTGCAGTCACAATAAGTGTAGCCGCCTTTTCATCTTCTCCTACTGTAAGCACACCTTCCTGTGAAATTGATGTAGCCTTACTCGTGTTATTTGACACACTCCATGTCACAGCATCCGATGAAAGATTAATTCCAACAATATGTACCTCAAATGACAGACTGACACCACACTTTACAACAATAGCAACCTGATCCACACCGGAATCAATAATAATGTGAACTATCTGTATCTTTACTGAAGCACTCACCTTATTGTTTACGGCAGATGTCGCAACTACACTGATATTATCAGCGCTCTCATCCTTGCCTACAGTAAGTGTACCATCTTTGGCAACTTTTGTATCTGCTGACTGCTGACCTGTAACAGACCAGACAACTTCCTGTGATATGTCATTTTCTCCCAGTACTACTGCTGAGAACTTGTGTGTATCTCCAGGACACATGCTGGCCGTGTTTGCAGAAAGTCTGACAGCATCCACTCTAGGTACCCTCTTTGTAATGTTCACGGTCTGGCTTGCTGTTTTTGATCTGTCCTCTGCCGATACAGCCTTTATAACAATATTTGAAGCAGCTTCATCCTTAGCTACACTCAGCAATCCATTCTCGTCTATATGAGTGTCTACTGATTTTGCTCCTGTAACAGACCATGTGACAGCCTGCGATGGACTGTTTACACCTGATACCTGAGCAGAATATTGAATCTGCTCTCCCTGGCAGACAGCCTTTAGATCAGGTGATACAGTCACGTTGTCCACTTTAGTCTTTAAATATAGTTTGTTCCAACAATTATCTGTGACGAAATTGTAGCCTGTGGACTTATCCTTTGTGAGATATAGGTTGTTGATTTTGTTGTATGTGCCTTCCACCTGTATCTTCTGTACCTTATCACCATCAAGCTTTATAGTATGGTTTCCGGTTGGGTCAAATCGATCAGAATAGCTACTATCCTTAATTATCAAATCTCTTTTTATGCAAATAATACCCTCTGTCAAATCACCCTTACTTGCGTCAAATTCAAACGTTCCTCCCACATTCACACAATCATTGGCATTTGTCATATTCAGCTCTGCATAACAGCCTGAGTAACTTACATTTCCGGTAGAATCCACATTCTCATTTTCCATCCTGTAGTCTCCGCTGACATCCACTGTTCCTCCTGCCACTGTCAAGGTATCATCAGACTGAATCAGATTTCCCTTCACCTGCAGCTTTCCTCCTCCGAGGTTTACATCACATGAAAGGTTCAGTTTTCCATCCACCACTATGCTTCCACCCTTTACATTGACTCCGTTTCCTGTGAGTGTAAGATTTCCCGGTGCATACAATGTATGTCCATTTAAGTCAAGGGTTCCGCTTATCTGCAGCGTTTTTCCCTGTGATACATTCAGCGTTATGTCATGGTTGACTTTGAAGCCTTTCATATTAGTATCTGCTACAAATACTACTTTGTCATTTTGTATGTCGAGCTCATTGAATCCCTTTCCATCTGCTATTTGTACTTTTTGTACTCCTGTTCCATTTAATATTACTTTATGCGTTCCTCCTGTGGAAAATCTATCATTGGTGGATTTACATATAAAGTCCCCTTTTACACTCATAATTCCTGCCTTCAAATCACTGACATAAGAGCTGTCATACCATGTATAATTTTCAAATGTTCCTCCTACATTTACACAGTCACTATCATTTGTCATATTTAAATATGCGTAACAGCCTGAGTAACTTACATTTCCTGTAGAATCCACATTCTCATTTTCCATCCTGTAGTCCCCGCTGACATCCACTGTTCCTCCTGCCACTGTCAGGGTATCATCAGACTGAATCAGATTTCCCTTCACCTGCAGCTTTCCGCCTCCGAGGTTTACATCACATGAAAGATTCAGATTTCCATCCACCACTATGTTTCCACCCTTTACATTGACTCCGTTTCCTGTGAGTGTAAGATTTCCCGGTGCGTACAATGTATGTCCGTTTAAGTCAAGGGTTCCACTGATACACAATTCCTTTCCCTGTGATACATTCAGCGTTATGTCATGATTAGCTTTAAAGCCTTTCATATTAGTATCTGCTACAAATACTACTTTGTCATTTTGTATGTCAAGCTCATTGAATCCCTTTCCGCCACCTGCTATTTGTACTTTTTGTACTCCCGTTCCATTTAATATTACTTTGTGGGTTCCTCCTGTAGAAAAACCATCATCATCTCTACATACAAAGTCACCTTTTACATTCATAACTCCTGCTTGTAAGTCACTGTCATATGTCCAAGAGTCTACATAATTTTCAAATGTTCCTCCTACATTTACTCTGTCTGCCGGGTTTGTCATAATCAATTTTGCCGAACCACTTGAATAACTAACATTTCCGGTTGAATCCACATTCTCATTTTCCATCCTGTAGTCCCCACTAACATCCAATGTACCACCATTTAATGTCAATGTGCCCCTTGACTGAATCAGATTACCATACACTGTACATTTATAACCATTCAAATTCAAATCCGAAGACACATAAACATCACCATAATATGTGACATTACCTGTGAGCTTCATCGGTTCTTTGATTTCCTTCTTACAGCAAGCCTCTGCTGTTCTTATGAGTTCCTGTGTCACCTGCTTTTCATCAGCCTTGCTTGCTGATGAGCCATCATCTGTAGTGGCAACATCTGTCATTCCTAAATCCTCTGATACATTTGAACAGTACTCATCCTTATAGCAGTTATATAAGTCCCCATTTGCAAAGGTATAAATGAATGATATATTCTTCTTTATTCCCTGTAAGCTCTTCTTATAGGAAGCCATCGCTTCTTTTTTACCATTAAATCTGCTTACAAACACGTTGGCAATGCCTTTTTCATATTTATACTCTGCATCTTTGATAGAGATATCGCAACCCAGTTCCTGAGTCTTTAACATAAGCTCCACTGATGCATTAAACTTTTTTGCATACTCCACAGAATCTGAACTATAACGAGAATATTGCTGTTCATAGTTCTTAACAACTTTTCTTATCGCATTATCAAAGTTGTATAGTGCTGACATCTCATAATATGTCTCTATTGTCTTATCTGTTGAAAATAAAAGGCCTGAAGCCCATTTTCCAACAGCCTGTCCTGCTGTTACTCCAATTCCACATACACCTAATGAATCTATCACATAATCCCATATTTTGTCTGTAACCCACTTCGACACATTAGTGACCACTTCCTCACCGGTCATAATTGCGTCCATTAATTTTGCATTCATCACTCCATCACAAATAGATGCCATCTCATCACAGGCAGCAGCAAGAGTCTCATCTGTAGTATTCTTGCTCATGTCACGTAATACTTCAGCATATTCTTTTGATTGTCCACATATAGCCTCAATCTTGGCCATTCTGTAGACTAAGGTTTCTATGTCGTTTGCATATTGAACATATTTTCCAACATTGTTCACTGCTGAGAAAATATCATTAAACTCCCCACAGCTTTCCAAACCGGAAACAAGCTTTGCATAGCTTTCTTCCGTTAATTTGCGCACATCAATGTCTTTATAATATCCCTCATCCATCAGCTTTGTAACTTTACTAAGCACCGAAGCCTGAGTAGCTTTTATGCCTGCATTCATGGCATCTGTGACATTTACAGCATCAGTCCCTGTATAGATGATATCAAACAAAAAGGCCTCATAATATCCCTTTCTCTTGTTCGCCATTTCCACAACATTGCTTCCGCTAAATGTGGCAACCTCCCACGCTGCCAGAAGCGAATTAAATGTAGCACTGCTTCTATCCTTCTCAACAGTTGTCCGGTATGGCATTTTAAAGTCATCCGACATAAAATACTCATAAGATGAGTAATTGATATAATGCTCTGCCTTGTACTGGTCAAAAGACAGATATTCCTGATCCGCCTGCACATGGTTTGCACTTGCCAGAAACAGTGCCCCCATAGCCAGCAGCAAGATACAAGAAATCAGTTTTATTTTAATTCGTGCAAATTTCCTCATAATACTGTGACTCCTTATATTTTTTCTGTAAAACTTTAGTACTAATAATAGTATACCACCAGTTTCTTCAAAATAAAAGAAAAATCAGAAAAATAATCTAAAGAAATCCACCATACCATCCTCGGTATAGCGGATTTATAAATTAAGATAGAGGACATCTCTGTCCCCTATCTCCTAGCGCGATTATTCAATTCCCATCGAATACTGCTTTGCTGCTTCATTGTAAAGATATAACGCCTTTACTACGTTATTCAGCTTTGTATTAGAGTTTTGTGAATTTAGTGCCTTATACATATATGTCATTGCACTATACTTCTGATTTATCTCTTTTCCATTCACGCTGACTTTAACGTTATATGTATCACCAAGCGATGAAATGCTAATATCCGGGACTCTTACACACATGATATTTCCATCATACTCTGGTGCAACATTTTGTCCATTTACAGGATAAGAAAAAATCTTCGCTGGCTTATCTGGCACTGAAGCAGATCCAGGCAATATACCGCGAGGAAAATAAGCTTGCAGATGAAATGGTGTGCCGCTCTTCGGAGCGGTTGCTTATGTGGGTGTACCCACTATGGAGCGTTTACGTTGTTGTTTTGTATATTAATTATCTAATTATGCTATTTCCATCCTACACATTCATTAATCCTCTTTGCAATTCTTCCAGTTGCAATAGAATTCTTTTCAATTTCTCCAACAACCACTGATTCAGCACCAATAACACAGTTGTCATTTATTATACTCCCCTTTAAAACAGTTGTATTTAAACCAATTAGTACTTTATTACCAATTTTTATTCCCCTGCTCCTTAACCCTCCATTTATTTCATGAAAATTACTATCTATTATAGTAACGTTATTTGATATTGCACATTGTTTTCCTATCTCGCACTTATCCGCTATTGAGATAAGTGAGTTCTCATTAATAAACGTCCCATCTTCAATTCTTAACATGCCCCCTTTGCCAATGTGTATATTAAATCCTGTATAGAGAGAAACTGTACCATTAATTATCAGTACCCCACCATCATCAATTCTCAATTTTGATGATTCTTTTCTATTAACTGCATTCGGATTCAACAACAAACTCCCCTCACCTTGAATGGAATTTTTACAAATCCTGATATATGTAGTTGCACTATCTCTTATTTTAACTTTCGATATTCCATTAGCTCTTGATATTTTATATCCATTTAGAAATCTTATTATTTTGCTTATAATCATATTCTCTTCCTTGGACTACTTTTATTTAACTTAACGTAATTTTTAAAATGGGTATCGAAACTATTTCTATATAGCATCGATACCCATTTCATTCATTGCTCTATTGTAACAATACTACATAATAGGAAGTTCCCAATCTTCCTGTTGTATAGTCACATTACAATTCACTGCACTGCTTCGCACTACTTTTCCTGTACTATCCTTTACCTCTACAAAAAACTCTCTGTTTCCTGCGCTTCCTGCTGTCCATGTAAAGCTTGCATTCTTTACAAACTGTGGTGTAAGACGTGACCAGCTGTTTGTATCCTTATTATGTAACAGATAGCTGTATGTATATGGTGCAGTTCCTCCTGCTGCTGTTCCCGTTACTGTCACCTTGTCTCCAACATTCACTTTGTTTGAACCTGCTTTTGCAGAAATATTTAAATTTTGTCTAGCTTCATAACAAACAGCATTTTGTTCAGAAGCATATACCCCAGCTATACTAGTTTGAATAACAAAAACTCCACATATAACCCCTGCAATTAACAATTTACATTTTTTCATAATATATCCTTTCCTGCATATCGTAAATATGCATTTAAATTAATATATTCTAGAGCCTACACTCCTAGAATTGTTAATACTTTTCTCCCGCATTATAGCACATTAATTACTAATAGGGCAAGTATTTATACAATTTAAACAATGAATACATTTTTTTTCATCAATATTTGGATATTCAAATCCCATCTCATCTATCTGCATTACTATTGCACTGACCGGACAAATCGAATAGCAAGCCGCACATCCACAACAATCTTCTTTGTTCTCAAATAATATAGGTACTTCTTCTAGCATATTTTTCCTCATCTTCTTCCCAATTTAACTTTTCATTATATATTTTATCTTCATTTTTATTTTTTTACATATCTTTTTTATTGATGACTCTTTAGTATATTTTTTAAAGCACTCACTAAAACTCATATTATCCAAATCCTTTAAAAATTCACGCCCCCGTAATGGCACATTAACAGAGCTTAAAAGCATTGGATTTCCCTTAATAACAGAATCAAAATCTTTTTTATTAACATACAGATTTCCTTTAATACTCTGAAATAGCTTATTTCCATTATTTGTATTAATTAGTAACATAGATGTTCCTTTATCATCATCTAATATCTCATCAATTCCCCAAAAGTCTGCAAATGTGATGTCACTCTTTCGTGGTATACCTTTAAATCGACAGTTTCCACAAGATGGTCTTATATAAAAATTTGATGTCAAATATCCCTTCATAAATAAGTTATCTTCCCCATCCTTAACAACATAACTGCCATCATCGAAATCAAGTCTTGTTCTTGTTGGAGAGGACTTCCATCCTCCCTCTTTGTACTTAAACCATACTCTAGCTATTTTTTTCCCTTCAAGCTGTTCAATTTCACTAAGCCAAGATTTTAATGCCTTAGGAGAATTCATGCCTCTACAAATAAAATCCATGGTTATCAAGTTATCATAATCTTTTTTTAAAAACGACTTAAGGCCAGCAATCTGACATGGCGAACCACAAAATCCTACTAATACTCCATCGTTCAATTTTTCTTTAACTTTTAGATAAACATCCCCAATACTACTGCTTATATACTTTGATTGTCTGATTTTTTCCAAGTCATCAACGTTATTAACCATAATATGCTCTACCATATTATCATCATTATATGCAGCACCTACTACAACACCTTGTTTTTCTATGATGCCCTTCGCAAATTCGGTAAATGCTCCACCTGATGTACTACAAAATCTTATTTCCTTATCTTTAGACCATACTGCATATGTATACGGCCTATCATAGTTTTCAATCATATCTGCCATTCAACCTTTTCTTTTATTATTTTTGCCGGAATACCACCTACCAAAGCACCAGCCGGCACATCTTTTGTAACCAAGGCTCCAGCTGCTATAACTGCTCCATTTCCAACATTAACACCACTTAATATAGTAACTCTTGTTCCTATCCACACGTGATTGCCTATATGAATTGGCTTCGTATTTCTCTCTCCATTTAACTCATGTGCATCAGAATCCATTATAGTAAAATCATGTGATATAGCACAATTTTCTCCAATAACAATATCATTATGACATCTAATTTTACAATCACTATTTATAAATGAATATTTTCCTAAACTAAGATGACTTCCTTTAAATAAAATAATATCAGCACCATACATAAATGTGAATCCATTACTTTCTAAAACAGAACCTTCATCCATCCTCAAAACTGATGTTCTTCCATTTTTCCCATATCTGTTTCCATTTAATATCAAATTATCCCTTAAGACAATTTTTGAACTTTTATTTATTTTGAGGTAATCACATCTGTCAGATACAATAGCAGCAGGCCCATCAATTTGTTTTCTGTAAATTATTTTTATTATTATTTTCCTTATTTTATTTACTACTTTTTGGTTCCACATTTTAAATCATCTCTTTTACACGTTTTTGTCTATAATTGCCTAAAGTCACAATTATCAGGATCATATCTTAATCTACTATTAATATTTATAGCAGAAATTCTTTCTAGTTCCTCATTTGTAAGAATAAAATCACAAATATCTATATTTGCTAACATATGTTCTTTGCTAGAAGAATTAACAATAGGAATATTTCCAATTTGTTGATGCCATTTTAAAATAATTTGAGCTACCGTTTTATTATATTTTTTTGCGATTGGAACAAGACATGTTTTTCGTAATCTCTCATCCATCCTTGCAGTCGATGTATAAGCCATGACTTGTATTCCATTATCATGACAATATTCTCTTAACTCATTCTGTGTAAATAATGGATGGCATTCAATCTCATTCACCATCGGCAAAATTGTTGCATATTTTCTTAATTCTTCGAGATGATGAATACTAAAGTTACATACTCCAATTGCTTTGCATTTGCCTTCTTTATATATCTTTTCCATCTCTTTCCAGCTATCAATAAAATGGTTTGTAACCGGCCAATGCATTAAATATAAATCTACATAATCTGTACCTAATACCTTAAGACTCTGTTCAAATCCTTCTCTAATATTCCCATTATACTGATCCGTATTACACAGCTTTGTAATTAAAAAATAAGATTTTCTATCATATCTCTTTAGAGTTTGTCCCAAAACAAATTCACTTGCCCCATAAGCCTTAGATGTATCAAAACATTTACATCCATTTGACATGCATATTTCAACTATCTTTTCTAAACTAACATTCATTAGCGCATTTTTTTTATTTTTATCTAATAATATATTTAATTTATTCTGTGCTATTTTTAGCTTTCTCTTTATTCCGGTGCTATATATACTTGTTATTCCTGTACCATAACATAGATTTGGTATTTCTATCCCATTATTCAAAATAATTTTATCCATTTTTATCTACCTCTTATTCTAAGCATTCCAAATAATAATTTTTTCGAATCAATATACTCTATTTTTTTATGAAATATAATATTTTGCAAAAAAAACGGAATTATAATACATATTATTCCTTTTAAGATAAGTCCACAGATTCCCTTCACAATAATATTTTCACAACATATGTATACAATTATACAAGAGATTATAGTAACGAGTATATATTTAAAAACATCTTTTATATAGTTAAATAAGGCTCTTTTATATAATAGCGAAAATAAATTATGTATAAGCCACGGCATTGATATTAAAACATAGCTTAATACCGTTGACAAAATAATACCATAAAGTCCACAAAATTGAACTAAAATCAAATTTAATCCCAAATTCACAGTTGCACCTATTAAAGGTCGAAAACGATCTGAATGCCACAAGCCTGCAGCATCTTTAAGGGGGGCCCGTACCATAGCCAATTCCAAGCAATAGAATAAAACACAAAATAAAATAACAAAACTATAATCAAGCATTAATTTTTTTCCCACCCACATCTTCATAAATGGTTGGTAAAGACCTATAAAACAACAACAGCATATACATAAAATATAACAGATTATAAAGGAAAATTTCTTAAAATCATTATAATTTTTTTCTTCTGACTCCATTACCAAACTATTTCCTATTCCCGCTGTTATAGAGCCAAATATTACAGTAATAAATCCACATATTGCATTCATTATGAAATAATAATTCTGATAAATTGCTAAAGTAGTCAGTCCTAAAAACGCTGAAATGACAATCGTATCTACTGACCCAGTAATCGTTCCACCTAATTTTGCAGTGAATAAATCCTTAATTCTTTGATTAATCAACTTGACTTCTTCTTTAGATAATGTACCTATTGGTTTATATTGTGGATATATCCTATCTGCTGCAATTGCTGTTAAAACATTTGTAAATACCTGTGTTGCTAACATAACAATTACATAATAATAATAATTTCTAAAAACAACCAACACCACAAGTTGTAACCCATACTGTACCGTATTAGTAAACAAGGTAACCTTACTTATGATATCTGTTCGCTGATATGCCTGCAGGATACTACTTTTATACGCATACAACCAATATGAAAAAACAGTAGCCGCTAAATTCAATAAATATAAGACATATACACTTATTCCATTGGGAATATCTCCCGATATCAGTTTGGGAATAAATGGTGTCAACAAACAACCTATAACTGCAATAATAACTCCAATTATATTATAGTATGATTTATATAGCTTCATTAATGCACATATTGTAACTTTGTCATCCTCTGCGATAGGTTTATACATACTATAAACCATAGCACTTCCAACACCTAACTCAGCCAGATTAAGCACCTGCAAAACGGATGTAAATAAGCTATTTAGTCCCAAGTACTGAACACCCATCCAATATATCATAGCTGTTCTCATAATAAATGGAATAACAATCTGATATGCTTTCAATATAATTCCGAAAAAAATATTTCTCCCCGCATTTTTTGTTCGTTCTATTTTCATTTACATGTACCTTTGCCTTTAATCACTTGCATGCAATACATCATCAACATATGTCTTTTGAATTCTTAATAACATAAACACATTTCACGACCCATATTTAATAAAAACTAATACTACTAATAATATAACATTTATAATAGAAAAATACGGATATCGACAAAATGCTCTTTTGGCGAAATTACAAACCGGTGCCTTTAAATTAGCCCACAAATTCTTTCTTTTTAAAAACTTTTGCATTTCATTTTCATTATTAAAATCAGCTATCCTAGTGTCATATTTGTAAACCACGAACTTATTATCCTCATCAAAATTCCACCAAAAAGGATATTTGCCATCTAAAATTAATCTACAACCTATATTAACATCTGTAAGCTTAGCTATCAAATATACCACAGAAAATAAGACGTTAAAAACTATTAAAACTGCCAATGCAATACAAAAAGCCCTATTCCCTTGTATAAATTTAAAAATATAATCACATGCTACTTTATTTACTGTAGAATCATTAACCTTCATTTCCAAAACAATTTTCAACAACATCGAAAATCCACTACACAAAATAACCACACTTCCAATTAAATTCGTATAAAATATAATTGGGTATCGCATTCTAAATCTCGATACTATATCTTTCCAATAAACATATTCTGAAGTTGCAGATATATTCCTATCCAACAATTTTGACAAAAAATAGAGGAACATGAATATAATATCAAATATTATTAATCCACATAAAGTACATATAAGTATCATTTTATCAATAGGTGTTTTGCTTACATCACCAAGTACTTTTGTAAATACTGTTGTTCCACCAAAGAATACCATTACAATAGCCGAAAAGATACCTAAAATTGCTATAAAATTAGAATATGCATCATCCGTGTGTTTAATTATTCTATTGACCTTTTCGTCTTGAATAGTTATTTGATTTCCAACATCATCAAGCATGCCCCTGACTTCCTCTGGCTTAATTTCATGTGCCTCAATTCCGTTAAGATAAGTAATTCTAGCAGTTTCCAGATTCACATGATCATATAACTTTTTAATGCACTCAGCAATTCCATATTCCTTTTTTTTAACAGAAAAGTCATATAGAAGTTGTAGATTATGCCCTATTAATGTAATATCCTGTCTATCTTGATTTAATTGTATCAATTTCTGAAACACATCCGAATAATAATGTCTAAAATCAATATTTCCACTATTACCTGTATAAATATATCTTATATCTGTATACAGTTCACCTCTTAATCCTGAATCACTTGAAATATCCCTTATATTGAGTTTTATGATTAATTCAGCAAATTTTTTTCTTCTTTTTTGTTCTTCATCGCTACTTATCATATTATCCACAAGTCCTTATCAACTCACATGGTATAACATTTCTATTTCCCATACCATTTCTATAAACTCTATCCCACGCGCCACCTTTTCTATGGGTTTCGTCAACCAATCGCCACGGATTTACACTTCGTTGTCTTTCTATTATCGGATCAATAAACTTCTGGACTCTGGCATCTATATGTACATCGTATGTTTCTATTATGCTCATTGACCCATATGTACAATATACATAATATACACTAGGCACAACCGGTCCCCATTGCCAGGCCTCAATTTCATCCCCAAAAAGAGCACTACTCTTTTTCTCTGTAATCCTAATTTCACTTTGTAGGAAAGCTTTCTGCAGATTATAAAGGATTTTTTGTAACTGCAGATTACTTATAGGACAATTTTCTCTATTACATTTTGAAATAATATACTTTGCTATATCTAATGCACTATACATATCATCACCACTATTATTATCTATTGCCTTTGGACGATGGAATTAAGAAATTCATTTTAGATTATATAAGGGACAACTGGATGCCCTGAATGAGAACATCGAGTGACTGATAGAACAGGTACGCATAGCGAACAGCTATCGTTTCGGAATACACACAGAACTTCTCTATAAAATGTATTCTTATTACATCCTAATTGCAGTTATAATCCAAATGTTACCTTTATTCATTCATCAACTTTCAATATATCTTCCAAATACGCAACCGATACATCATACAATTTATCAAAATCATTCGTCGGTTTCACATCAATCCCACCATATATATGCTCTAAAGCATTTTTACTTGCCAACAAATCCTCAATACGTCCAAACATTTTTTCAAATCCTGGTTGCTGACGTCTAAAAACCGTAAATTTTTTATTGAACAGTAATGAGAATACCGTACAATGAAAAGAATCAGTAAAAACATATTCTGCATTATCAATCAAATTTATAAACTCTGCCGGTCCTTTTCTTTTGGACTTTAAAGTTTCATCATTACTAAAATCAACTATTACATCAATATTATTATTTTTCATAATAGATTTGATATAAGAACTATATTCCTCTGTAATTTTTCCAAGGAAATATAGAAAAACATACTTTTGTTTATTATCAATAACTTGAACACTACTTGATTGACTTTCTATTTCTTTCCAATCAGAAACACTTAACAATAATGTAGGGTCCAACACCCTTATCACATCTTTACCGACAAGTTCTTTTACAAGTCTACAACCACTTTTTTCTCTACAAGAAATCTTATTCATACCCTGTAATCCTTTGGTATGTTGCTCAATATCATCTTTAGGAAAACTTTCAAATCCAAAACTGGCTGCATATGCTGTTCTTTTTTCTTTTGGCAAAAATTGAAGATAATAATAAGGAAGTTCATTTAAATCATTTTTCCATTTATGCCAAACCTGATCACTTCCAGTTATAGCTAAATCATAGCTTGACCAGTTATATGAAAATGCATCTTCATTTTTCAATTTTAAAATGTTATTGAAATTCGATTTATTAAATTCATTATTACTCATTCTTATCTTTTTTAAAGAAAAAAAATCATTACAAGCTTTTTCATATTTTGAACATCCTATTTTTATCAGCACCTTCTTAATGAAAATCTTTACTGTATCAATTATACTTGGAACTGTAGTATAATAATTATCTAAAATTGTAATATCGACCCCATAATTTTTTAATTTCTTTTGTAATGCATAATTTTGCAACCTATTTCCTATATTATTTTCATCATACAAAGTTACTAATAACACTTTTTTTAACATAATATTTAAATCATCCTTTAACATATGCAAACATGATAATGCAATTTTATCATGTAAAAAAATTATAACTCGACCAATATTGATAACAGATTACTTTTTCTCAATACGCTATCATTCACATGAATTTTTAATAATTCAAACATAAAATCAAGTTCATCTCCAAAGCATTTAAAAATACCTATAATTTCATATTTTGATACAATAGCTAAAATAGCATCCAAACTAATTTTATAGAAGTGCATATTCATCATATAAAATTTTTTGTTTCTTAAATTATCGGACATAGAATAATTTTATTAACTTTCTTCTAACTTGCAAATCAAATAACATTTAAAAATAAATATCATCGATTATAAATTTGTATTCTTTTATCCAATTATGCAACAACTTCACCGGTACATCATAAAATCATAAAGAGATGTCAAATCCTTAGTTTATTTTCTATATATAATTACTTAATTTTACCGTTTTCGCCTTGTATTTGTAAGATATAGCTCGTAAGCAGTCTTATAGTTTAAAAATTTTTCCAAGCTGTTTTAACAGAATCCTCTAATATTAGCAAGTACATTTGCTACTATTTTCTATTGCATCGTCGTATTTTTCATTTATAAAGCTATCCTCAAATAATTACTATTAAATTGTTTTTTACAACATATTTAATTTCTACAAATCTTCTGTTTTTTTAATTATCAAATAAAATCCAAACACAAAATCAAACTAAAAATATTAATCGTTCATAATCGTAATACTAATTTTATATCACTCTTTATTATAAGCATTCTTTTCTTACCTTTCTTATCCACTTATCCCAAAGGAACAATTTATATATAGCTTTAATTCCTTCCCCAAAAGCCATACATCTTATTATTTCAAACAAATAAAAAAATATATTTTTTTTATATAATTTTTTCAACTTATAATAATCATTTTTTATAAAATCTTTATCTGCACAGTATTTCCTTGAAACACATATACATCTACTAGCCAATGCAGCTCGCGATGATATATATACAAGATTCCATCCATTTTTTTTATATATCATACAAATTTGTTTCCATGCCTCAATTTCAGTGGCTTTTTTTTCATTATATCCCCCACTGGTTAATGAATATTCATTTATTCTATAAAAATACAATGGCAAATCAACACATACAATTTTATTGGCTTTTAATAAACAATTTGCAAAATACAATGAATCCTCCGCTATAAAAATTGATTCGTCAAATTTAGTCTTACTTGCAATATCAAATTTAATTAATGTTCCCCATATCACCGGATGCGCTGTGCGCGCAATCCAATTATATTTTCGTGGATTAATTACAATATCGCGTCCATTATTTTTGCTTTTACTGGTTATCTGTCCACTATTTTCAAATATATCATATGAAAAACAATATGATATATCAGCATCATTATTTTTTATTGCTAAAACTAACCTTTCTATATATCTTATATCAATATAGTCATCTGGATCAACGAACGCAATATATTCACCATTCGCTTTACAAAGTCCATAATTACGTGTTTCAGAAACGCCTCCATTGGCCTTTGTAATAATTTTAATTCTCTGATCTGCTTTTTTATGTTCTTCACAAATCAATAATGATGAGTCTGTGGAACCATCATCAATTAGTAAGATTTCTATATTAGAATATGACTGTTTTTCAATACTTTTTAAACACTCTTTTAAATACTTTTCTTTATTATAAATTGGGACTATAATACTTACCAAAGCCTCCATAAGCAATTCATTCTCTACTTTCTCACTATTTTTTTTATAATTCTATATGCACCTATATACATAAGAAAAGCTTTACTCTTAACAAAAAAGGAAAAAGATTGGCTTCGCAACAAATACCAAAAATTTTTTTTAAAAATACGTGTATATATTTTATAATCATTGATATATTTACTAATAATATCATCTCCACTGCCAATTAAATTTTCCAGCATATCAAAACTATACCTTGCCATAAAACATGATAATTCCGAATCTAATTTAGGGTAATATTTTTTTATATAATTCTCAATATAAAACATATGCTCAATGACAACCGTCTGTTTATCAGAATATTTAGTTTTGGTTATACCATCAGGGGTTTGCCAATAATAATAAAAACACTTTGCAACATGTATTATCATTTTAGCTTTGCTAAAAAGCAATGGCATAACAACTAGATCTTCGTTTATCTCTCCCTCTGGAAATCTAATATCATCAAATAGACATTTTGAATATATTTTGTCCCACGAAGCTTCATCAATACATCCCTTAATAAGAAGTTCTGATAATGCTTGTTCTGATGTGAATACCCTCACCTTATCCAAATCTAATAATCTAGTCTCCGAATTTGCCGACTTAATATATCTTCCACAACACGCAATATTACAATTAAATTGTACCATCTTATTTATCATCTCTTCATACATCGTCTTTTCAATGTAATCATCGCTATCAACGAATGTAACTAATTCACCTGTGGCAATATCTAAACCTTTATTTCTTGCTGATGACAGCCCTCCATTTTGTTTATGAATCACTTTAATTCTTCTATCTTTTAATGCATATCTATCACATATAGCTGGACACATATCATCAGAACCATCATCTACCAAAATGATTTCCAAATTTTTGTATGTTTGATTTATAATACTTTTAATACATCGGCTAAGATATCTTTCTACTCTATAAACTGGTACAATAACACTCAATAATGGACTCATATTTTTTCCCTTAATCCTTTTATTCTTCTAGTTATATCAACAAACCATATGCAAATCTTTGTTATTTTTATTTTATAAAAAACGAGTTTATAGTATAACGGTGATTTTCTCTTAAAATTTTTCAAGCAAATCTTACTAATTAACTCATCAAATTTTTGTCGTATCATTTTTTCATTTTCCACTTTGTATAATTTTATACTTTTATCAGTTCTTTGTAATCGACTATATAATGTATACAAAACTGTTAATTTATAAAAGACTTGATACTCATTATTATCATAATAAAAAACATCAATTTCAGAAAAAGCTTTCTTAATATCTTCTATATTTTTTTTATTCAAATTCGAAGTTATTGCGTTCTTTCTAATACGATAAAAATACAATCCTGCATTTGTATATGAAATTTTTATCGATTTATCAAATAAAAGATATGTTGTAGCTATATCTTCATAATTTCTCTCTAAAGGATATCGAATTTCATCAAACAATCCTTTTTTATATAATTTGCCACAAGCATGGTTTGATATTTTCTGCAACAAAAAATCATTCTTATCACCTATATCAAATCGACAATCTATAGTAACATCTTCAATTCTCGGTACGACATCTTCACATACCATCGTAAATCCCGCTGAAACAATATCACAATTATTTTTCTTCATCTCTAACATCATTATTTCTAATGCATTAATAGTAAGGAAATCATCTGAATCTATAAAATAAATTTCTGTTCCAGTAGCTAAATCTATCCCCATATTGCGAGCACTTGAAAGCCCTCCGTTTGATTTTTTTATATAAATTATCCTATTATCTATTTTTTGATAGTTTTTACAAATATCTGAGCTATTATCGGTAGATCCATCATCAACTAAAATAATTTCTATGTCTTTATACGATTGTTTAATTAAACTTTCTATGCATCGTTCTAAATAATTTTCAACGTTATAAACAGGTACAATTACACTAATCATTTAACAAATTCCTCAACTTACTACTAAATTTATCTATACCATCTCAGGCCACTATCATGTACCGCCGTCTTTCCCCATATTGATTGATATGGTAGAACTTCATGGTCTCCTAAAACCACAATATCATACACCATATATATTGCTAAAACTAACACTATTAAACTTTTAACTACGAATTTTCTAATTTTAGTTCCTTCATCTAACATATATGGCAATGTAATTACTAAAGGAAATGAATATATCCAATAAACCCTTTCCATAAGAGGTAATGATTGCAGGGCAAGCGATATAAGTAATGCTATTAATTCTATATTTATAAAAATCCTATATTTAATGTCCTTATATCTTTTATTATAGTTCTTATATCCAATTATAAAAATAACCAGATTCAAGCATATAGTTAAAACAGTAAATTTTATTCCTGGCACTTCATATCTTCTTATTAACACACCATATTTTGTGTTTTTCAATATTTCCAAAATAAATTTCACACCAATCGTAAATACCAAAAAATCTATGCCTATCCACTTAATAATTGATATTTTTTCTAACTTAATTTTATCTAAAAAATAAACTGGAATAAATAAAATACTCATAAAATGAAACGACATGGCTAATGCAACAAATAATATGAATTTTCTTATATTTTTTTCTAACACAAATTTAACCGAATATAACAAAATAGATAAAGCAATAAACTGTCTAACACCATTCATACTTATAAAATAATATCTTGTAACTAATAAAAGTACTATACTTAAAATCACATCATCAGATAATACATTTATAGCGCCAAATGTAAAACCAACAAAAAGAATGGCTGTTATGAAAAACAGTATAAAAACATTATCTGTAAACAAATTAAGAAATTTGTTTAGGAAAAAATACCCCAGTTCAAACCCATCCGTTTTTATTCCATCAATAATCCTATAAAAACCAGTATAATACGTTGATAAATAATCTGTACCAACATAATATCTGCATCCCGATACTATAGTCAAAGGAATGCTTGCCATAAATACTCCGATACTTTTTCTATTTATTTTAAATATCAAATTATTAATAGAAGATTTCGAATAATTATATTTTCCAGGACATATCATCCAAAATAATAAAATTGACAATGTAAACGCAACAATATATATTACCATTCATTAACCTCATACTATGCTCATTAGACCTGATACTTACACAAAGAATAAAAAAGCTTTATTTTTTACAAATTTCACAAAAACGTCTATAATAATTTTCTAGATTTAATTCTTTCATCATTGACTGAATACCACCTAATGCTTTTTCTTTCATTTTATAATTGTCTTTTATTTCAATTAATAATTCTGCAATCCTATCCACCAATTTTTCATTCCTATCCAATATAAAAGCTGACTGACAAGAAATATATTCTGGAATTCCACCAGAATTTGTCGTTATAAGTGGTAATCCACTTATAACAGCCTCAACCATAGTCATCCCCGCTGGCTCATCCCACATTGAAGGCAAAACAGCAACATCACCTATATGATAGATACTTGGCATATCTTCATAATCTATGTATCCAGTGAAAATAATTTTATCTTTAATATCTTCAGCTTCTTTTTGTAATTCTATCATATAATTATCTACAATATCACTACTATAAAACCCACTTCCAACTACTAATAATTTCATATCATTATCTTTGCATTTTTTTATCGCCTTAATTGTTTCCAAAGCCCCTTTTTCTTGCACTAATCTGCCAGCAAATATAATAATAAAATCTTCATCTTGTATTCCAAGTTTTTTTTTGATTTTAAAATTTTTTTCAAAATCATTCTTTGTAAATTTGTATGTATCAATTCCATTCTTAAGAACATAACATTGTTTGCTCTTTATAGTTGGTATTTTTTTTCTAAATTCTCGATTAACAAATTGACTAACACCTATAAGACTTCGAATTGAGCCCACTTCTTTCTCACATCTAAAAAATGATCTTACCTCATTATGTAAATAATAAATAACCTTATCTTTATACTTATTCGCAACCCTCTTGTTCTTCAAAACAAAAAACAATGTAGAATTCGTAACAATAACAATTCTATCATAATCTTCTCTTAATAAAATAGACGGATATCTTGACATTACATACAATCTCTGAAAAATATATCTATATGAAATCAAATTGGATTTTTTTAAAATTTTTTTAGCCACCCAATATATAATCTTATCAAATAAACAAATTATTTTGGGATTTTTCACAAAATGAAACCTTGTATTGCTATATCTCTTCGATTTTTTATACGCTTCATCTTCATATATGCCCAAAACATCAAATTGCATATTAACACTTTTTTCATTTTCGTCAAGTAAGTCCTCTATCAAATTTTCTACTGCGCCACCTTTCGTTGCTGGAACAGGCGACTTTCCATCTGTTAAAAAGGCTATTTTCATTCTATAATTTCCTCATATAATTTTTCACTTTCTTTAGCTACTCTCTCAGCGTTAAACTTCTGGCGTACTTTTTTTTCCCCATTTATAATAAGTTTCTGTTTCAGCTTACTATCTTCAGCAATTTCAATCACTTTTTTCGAAGCAACCATCCAATCATCTTTATCGACAAGCAATCCATCTACTCCATTTTTTATCAAATAAGGAATTGCATCAACTTTAGTTGCAACAATTGGTGTTTTGGTCAACATATACTCTGGAATAACCAATCCAAATCCTTCCCAACGACTAAGTAAACACCCAACATTAAATCTATTCATATATGTCAATGGATTATCAACCCAGCCTGTAATAATTAAATTTATATCAAGTTTTTCTGCAAGTTCTTCAATATCTCTTCTTTCTTTTTCATCCCCCTCTATTACGTCTCCCACAATAACAAAACATGAATCTGGTATTTTCTTTTTCACCTCACCTGCCATTTTAACAAAAATGTCCGGTGCTTTTTGCTTGCTAATGCGTCCAACCATTCCAACAACAAATGTGCTTTCTGACACAGGCAAATCAACCTTTGTTGACTTATATTCATTGATATCTATTCCGTTATAAATAACATATAATTTTTCCTGTTTACAAATCATATTTCTTAACGCAGATTCTTTTTCAGCATCTGAAATACATATAATCTTGTCACAAAAATGGCTCATAACTTTTTCTAAAACAATAAATATATTTTTTTTGTTGCTTTCCATATTAAATGACCATCCATGTGGATTATAGATTACTTTTGTCTTTACTCCGACACAGGCCATTCTTGTAATTGCACCTGCAATCGATGAATGTGCATATACAATATCCGGTTTATATTTTTTAATTTTTTTTCTTATTTGTATTGCTTCTTTCAGTGCCGATATCCCTATGTTGTGACTCATACTAACTATTTCAACACTATCAGCAAGATTCTCGAATTCTGCTTTATTATATAGTTGTGAAAGTATCATTATATTTTCGCAAGAAGAATATTTTAGTAAACTTCTTAAATATCTTTCAACTCCGCCTACACATTCTGCAACATGTACTACTCTCATTTTATCTTCCTACACTGCTCCATCATTCTTTAATACACTTAGAATTGTTTTAAAGATAATACTTATATCCCCCTTAACACTCCACTCCCTAATATACTGGGTATCCAGCTTCACCACTTCCTCAAAATCCGTGATATTGCTCCTGCCACTCACCTGCCATAGTCCGGTCAGTCCCGGTCTGAATGACATTCTAGCTCTGTGGTGTGGCTCATACTTCTCCCACTCATCGAGTGTCGGTGGTCTGGTGCCTACCAGGCTCATATCTCCCACTAGTATATTGAAGAATTGTGGGAATTCATCCAGGCTTGTTTTCCTGATGAACTGTCCAATTCCGATTTTCTTCTTTCCGTTTGGCAGCACCTTGTTGCCTATGATTCTCGGGTCGAAGTCCATTTTAAACATCATTCCGTCGCCCACTTTATTCTGTGCCGCAAGCTCCTTCTTTCGCTCCTCGGCATCCATATACATGCTGCGGAATTTATACATCTTGAACTTTCTGCCGTTTCTGCCGACTCTCTCCTGCAAAAAGAATATCGGTCCCGGCGAGGCTATGTATATCGCCGGTCCCACAAATATCATGATGATAAGTGTGAACAGGCAACCCACCAGTCCTCCGACTATATCCATGCCCCTCTTTACCAGAAGTGCGCTGATGTTTGCATAGTTCACGCTTGATGTGACTACTGTGTAGTCGCCTATCTTTTCTATCTGCTTGTAGCCACCCTGGGCTGTACCGTTTTTTGCTATTCCTGTATGCACCGCTATTCCCATCTCTAGGAATATATCTGCCATCCGCTCCGGATATTCGTCTTCACTGCACGGCGGGATGAGTACCTCATCCACCCACTCATCACATGCATAGTCCACTATGCCATCGTGGTTTGCAACTATCGGTATGCCGCATATAGTATTACCCTTCATATCTGTATCCAGTGAAGCCGCTACTATCTTTGTATAGCCTATACAGCTTTTCTCCACTGTGCGCAGTGTATCACGAAGTATTGCATCAGGTGCTATGACAAACAGTGATTTCTTAGATGCTGCAAAGTCCTTTTTCTTAAGGAAGCTCTTGAGCGCCAGTCTTGCTACATATGTTATTGTCACATAGATTGGAAACATGATATAAAATGATAATCGCGAGTATATATCAGCCATCTGTGTGGTGAACAGAAACAGTGCTGTCACCAGAAATACAAGCATAGCGTGCTTACAGGTCGATATGAATTCATCCAGATATCCTCTCTTTAGGACGTTCTTGAATGAATCTGCCATTATCTCTACAAAGAAATCTATCAGAAGAAATGCTACCCCTAGTATACGGTAGTCCTTGTCCACATATGGGTTATTAAAGCCGAAGCGTATCACATATGAAATTAAAAACGCAATAACAATGCATGCGATATCTATAAGCATAAAATCTATATGCTTTGCCCATCCTCTGCCTTTCTTTCTGTACATTCTTTCCAAATTCTCCTTGTGGTATCTTTTATTTCCCTCTATACCTACTACGGGGGAGGTACCTTTGTCCTCCCCCCCCCCGAATTATTTTAGCCTGTTTTGTTTTATTCGGTTATTTGTATCTTTTTCTGTATCTAATCAGGGTTTTTCAGTAATTTATTTTCACTCATTTTTAATTCTTTGTCAATGAATATTAGGTTTTCTTTATAATTTTTGACACATTCGCTAATCACTATGGTATTACAGCGCCAATTATTATACATCATTATATAGCATACTGCTTATTTTTCCTCAAACAGCCTCTGCTTCCTCTCTATCATCTCATCAATCCTTGAGATATACTGCCCTACATCCTTGACATTCTCGCATCTGTCGATGCGGTGTGTGCCATCCGGATTCGGTACGGGCCAGACACGCTTTGTGCTTGCCCCTGCTCCGCACGCCACAATCGTTTGCTTTTCCTCCATTATCAATATGTTGTATACGCCGGCCTTGCCCTTTGCCGCATAGCCCACGTTCTCCATATTGCCTGCCATGCCCTTCTGCCTGTAGAGGTAGTATGGCTCAAGCCCCATCTGCTTACAGTAGGCTGCGCAGAGATCCATATGCTCCTGAGTGTTGACCATCTGCATATCGCTGTAGCGTTCCTTGAAGATGGTAAGTCTTGCAGCTCGCTTTACTGCGAGTGAGTGGATAGTGACGTTGTCAGGCTCCAGCTCCTTCACCAGCTCCATTGTGTGCCTTACATCATCGAGCGTCTCCTCAGGAAGTCCCATGATGAGATCCATGTTTATGTTGTCAAACCCCAGCTCACGCGCGAGCTTGAAGCTATTTATCGTATCGTCTACCGTGTGGTGTCTTCCTATTATATCAAGTGTCTGCTGCTTCATGGTCTGTGGATTGACTGATATACGGCTGATGCCGTTTTTCTTTAGTGCCAGGAGCTTTTCTCTCGTGATAGAGTCCGGTCTGCCCGCCTCCACTGTAAATTCCAGACAGTCCTTTAAATCAAAGCTGCATTTGATTTTTCTGATAAGCCTGTCAAGCTGGGCAGGGCTTAGTGTGGTCGGTGTGCCGCCTCCTATGTAGATGGAGTTTAGCTTCTTGTGGTAGAATTTCTGTGCCGTGTAGTCTATCTCCTTCTCGAGTGCATCGAGGTAATCGTCTACGCGGTTTTTCCACACACCCAGCGGGTATGAGGTAAACGAGCAGTATGCACAGGTGCTCGGGCAGAATGGTATGCCTATGTACAGGCTGTAGCCGTTGTCATAGTCCACCCTGTCGAGCAGTGCCTTCTCACGCTTTGCTATGCCTATTGAGAGGTCGATTTTCTCATCGCTTGCGAGGTAGGTTTCCTTCAGATAGTCGTAGGTTTCCTTATCGCTCATGCCGTCCTCTATGCATTTCATGGCTATCTTGGTCGGTCTGATGCCTGAGAGTGTGCCCCACGGAAGACTCTTTCCTGTGCCCTTTTCTATCATGGAATATAGGGCAAGCTTGAGGCGGTTTTTAGTTTCCTTGCGGTCTGCACTGTCTACGGATATTTTTGTGCAGATTCTTTTTCCGTCTCTATTCAGCGTCCACTCCACTGCAATTTCATCGCCCACATAGTCTATCTTAAATACCTGTGAGGCATCCGCAAATTCCTTTACGCCATCATCTGTCATCTCGTGGTGTGTGCAGGCTAGATTTTTCCCCTCCACCTCATCAGGTGGGCAGCTATAGTACATCTGCACATCTTCCTGCGGGAAGAACTCCTTGAGCAGTGAGTGCACATCATATTCAAAATCCGGTTTATTAAATACTACTACTATCATAAGTAAGGGTTATACATCCTCTCGTTTTCTATGGTTGTTGTGTCGTTGTGGCCCGGGTACACCTCTGTATGCTCAGGCAGTGTCATGATTTTTTCCTTCACTGTGCGCACGAGGTCTGACATGCTGCCACCCTTGAAATCCGTACGTCCGATTGAGCCGCAAAACAGTGAGTCTCCTGTAAAGATCACGTCCTCATACGGGAAATAATAGCAGCAGCCGCCCGGTGTATGCCCCGGTGTGTGAAGCACTACTATGTGAAAGCCTGCGATGTCAATTTCCTGCTTATCCTTCAAAAATACATCCGCATAAAAGGTCTTTGACTGGCCCATCATATAGCTGACATTGAGCTGTGGGTCATCGAGTGTAGCTTTGTCTGCCTCATGGATATATATCTTGATGCCGTAGCGGTCTGCAAGCGGCTTTGCATCCGTGGCGTGGTCAAAGTGTCCGTGTGTGAGCAGTATTGCTACTGGCTTTGCGCCTGACTCGTCCACCTTTTTGGCGAGCTGATCCGCACACGCGCCCGGGTCTATTATTATCATTTCCTTTGTCTTTATATTGGTGACAAAGTAGCAGTTGGTCTGCACCGGTCCCACTACGAAGTGGTCTATCTTCATATTTACCATATGGATATACTCCTTATATTTATATTTACATGCTATTTACGCAATAATTCCTTCTTCATTGCCATTTCCGGTCTCATTGAGATATGAACTATAATCTCACTTCACGCAAGAACCACCGGGATTTAGCCGGTGGTCCTCTCTACGTCTATTACACTTTCTATCTGTCTGAGCTTCTCCACTAGGACCTTTATCTGGTCCCTGCCTTTGATATTGAAAAATACCTCGATTGTAGCGATGCCCTGCTTGCTGGTCTTGGACTGGATACCACTGATATTGATTTCCTTCTCGGTAAATATCTTTGTGATATCTACGAGCAGTCCCGGCCTGTCATGACAGAATATCTTTAGGTCTGCCTGATACTCGGCACCGTTGTCCATGAGGGCTGTATCCTGCCACTCTGCTTCTATGAGCCTGTCCTTTTCCATCTTGGACAGATTGATGATATTCACACAGTCTGTCCTGTGGATTGAGATGCCTCGGCCTCTTGTGACAAAGCCCACAATTTCATCTCCCGGAACAGGATTGCAGCACTTCGAGAAGTGCACAGCCACATCATAGAGTCCGTGTACCACAATGCCGCTCTTTGACTTGTGCTCGGGCTGTGTGCCTGCTGCCGCCTGCTGCTTTTCTGCAATGCTGCCAAGCACATCTGCATCTGTCACCGGCACCACATGATCCTTCTTGTACTCGTCGTACATCCTGTTGACTATCTGGCTCTCCTTGAGTCCGCCGTGGCCGACGGTTGCAAGGCATGAGTTCCAGTCGTGAAAGCCGTATTTGCGGCGTATTTTCTCCTGATACTCAGGCTTGTTTATCTCAGCAAAGTTGATGCCCTTTGCCTTGGCATAGGCTGCTATCAGATCCTTGCCGTGCTGTATATTCTCCTCCTTGAGCTCACTTCTGAACCACTGGTTGATCTTGTTCTTGGCCTGTGTGCTCTTTACGACCTTGAGCCAGTCACGGCTTGGTCCCTTGGAGTTCTGTGAGGTGATTATCTCTATCTGGTCACCGTTTTTGATGACATAGTCTATCGGCACCAGCTTGCCGTTTACCTTGGCACCGACCATCTTGTTGCCGACCGCAGAGTGTATGCTGTAGGCAAAGTCTATAGGTGTGGAGCCCTTTGGCAGGTTCTTTACATCGCCGGACGGTGTGAATGCAAATACATTGTCGGAGAATAAATTTAAATCACTCTTTAATAAAGTCATAAACTCCTTATTATCCGACATGTCCTGCTGCCACTCGAGTATCTGGCGCAGCCAGCTGAGCTTCTCCTCCTCTGTGACAGTGGTGGTAGTGGCATTGCCGTTGTTTGCTTCCTTGTACTTCCAGTGCGCTGCGATACCGTACTCAGCTGTACGATGCATCTCATAGGTACGTATCTGTATCTCAAACGGCTGTCCGCTCGGGCCTATGAGTGTCGTGTGAAGCGACTGGTACATGTTCTGCTTCGGCATGGCAATATAGTCCTTGAAACGGCCCGGTATAGGCTTATACTTCTCATGTATGATACCAAGCACTGCGTAGCAGTCCGGTATGGTATCCACCAGAATCCTGATGGCAAAGAGGTCATATATCTGGTCTATCGTCTTGTCCTGATTGACCATCTTCTTATATATACTGAAGAAATGCTTTGCCCTGCCGTATATCTCAGCCTTGATGCCGGCATCCGAAACATACTTCTTGACATCGTTTACTAAGCCCTGGATGTAGGTGTCGCGCTCTGTCTTTCTGAGGGCTACCTTCTCTACCAGATCGTAATATGCATCCGGATAGAGGTACTTCATACAAAGATCCTCGAGCTCTATCTTTATCTTGCTGATACCAAGTCGCTGTGCGATAGGGCAGTAGATATCCTGTGTTTCTCTGGCGATACGCTGCTGCGCCTCCTTGGACTGGTACTTGAGTGTACGCATATTGTGCAGTCTGTCTGCCAGCTTTATGAGGATGACCCTGATATCCTTTGCCATGGCGAGAAACATCTTGCGCAGATTCTCTGCCTGCATCTCAAGCCTGTCCGCGTTCTTGTCCTTCGGATCCTTGGTGCTGTCTGTCAGATGCAGGTGCTTTAACTTCGTGACACCATCCACCAGATGTGCGACATCGTCTCCAAACTCCGCACGCATCTCATCCATGGTCATGATGGTATCCTCCAGCACATCATGGAGCAATCCTGCTGCAATGGTTTCCTTATCCAGCTCGAGCTCGGCGAGTACTATGGCAACACAAAGCGGATGTATGATATAAGGCTCTCCCGACTTACGTACCTGCCCCTTATGGGCATCATAAGCTACCCTGTAGGCTTTGTCCACAAGGCTCGTGTCATCCGACGGATGATACTTTTTGATTTCCTTTTTCAGCTCATCATAAAGCTCCTCAGGGCTCGTAAAATCCTTTGTTCCCCTTATACCGCTGGTATCTGAGCGAAATTTGTCCGCTATTTTTTCTAATTCTTCTGTTGAGTAATCTGCCAATAGTCTCACCTCGATTGTAGTGTATCTTTAGTAGCCATTATATTTTATTTCTTTAAAAATTGCAATCTTATGTTGTTAGCCGATAACCATCTTTACTCCGCCATACATGCCGGCTGAGTTGCCGAGTGTGGCGAGCTTGATCTCTGTCTCGCGGCTTGCATGGAAAGCATACTCTTTATAGTACTTTGCTGCTGTATCGATGATGATGCTGCCTGCCTTTGAGAGGCCTCCGCCTACAACAAATACCTCAGGGTCCATAACGCATGCTACTGCTGCCATTGCCTTGCCGAGAAGCTTCATAGACTGCTCTACTGCCGCAATGCCCGCTGCATCTCCTGCCTTTGCCGCATCGCATACATCCTTGGCTGTGAAGCCTGCATTTAAATCAAGCTTTGTTGCCACATCCCTGTGTGCTGCAATGTATCTCTCTGCCACTCTTACGAGACCGTTTGCTGATGCATACTGCTCTAAGCAGCCCTTCTTGCCGCAGCCGCAGCACTCTGACTCATCATCTACCATAGGCATATGTCCTATCTCTCCGCCTGCTCCGTTTACTCCGGCTACGATTTTGCCCTCGCGGATGATTCCTCCGCCTACACCTGTGCCGAGTGTGATCATGACTACATCCTGATGACCCTTTCCGCCACCCTGCCACATCTCACCGAGTGCAGCTACGTTGGCATCGTTTCCGGCCTTTACCTTGATGCCGCCGCACAGCACTGAGAGTGACTGTGCCACGTTGAACACGCCCCAGCCGAGGTTGACACACTTCAATACTGTTCCGTCATCCTTTATAGGTCCCGGCACTCCCATGCCTACGCCCTCGATGTCACCCATCTCTATGCCATGCTTCTCGTTATTCTCCTTGATGGATGCTGCGATATCAGGCAGGATGAGCTCGCCGGAATTCTCTGTGCGTGTAGGAATCTCCCATGTATCGACAAGCTTTCCTGTTGTCTCGAAAAAGCCTATCTTTACAGTTGTTCCACCTATATCTACTCCGTATGCGTATTGTTTCATTTTTTCGTCCTCCAAATCGTTAAACTATGTTTATATTTTATTGCCTAATTGCATATTTTTCAATGTTTTTCAATGTTTTTCATTGTTTTTTATGTTTTTTCTATATATGGAAGCGTTTATATCATCATCCATATGCCCGCTATTTGTAAATCCAAGCTTTTTGGCAAGACGCACCGATGCCTCATTTCTCTCGTCTATCCGGCAGTAAAGCTCTTCAAAGTCTGTGTTTTCGCGCGCGTAGTCTATGATGAAGCGGCATACCTCCGTGGCATAGCCCTGGTTCCATAATTCCGGCGCTATCATATAGCCCAGTTCATCATGCTCAAGCCCTGCCCTGCCTATCAGCTTCCCTGTTTTCTTGGAAAATATAAGCCACATGCCATACTCGTAAAAGCCATACATGTTCTCTATATATGCTTTCTGGTATTCAAGCTCTGTCTCGTAGTCGTAAAGCGGCTCCACAAAGTCTGTCATGCCGGGCTTGTCATAGAGCTCATAGAGCGCAGGAAGGTCTGACAGGGACAGCTCACGTATCAGACACCTGTCTGTCTCGCCGATGTCCCACGGGATGTGATTATACCGCCTGCGCACCCGCTCAAGATACTCAATATCAAGCTCCGCAAGGCTCTCGACTGCATAGCGCGTGCCGCACTGCGGTTCTCCTACTGATGCTATGCCGAGTGAGTCGGCTATTTGCTTCTGCTGCCGGTTTGATACTATCCAGATACAGTCGGCGGGAGCTTTCGGTATTCTTTGATTTCCCGTATTAGCTTTCGCGGTGTTATCTGCAGATTCTTGTATCGTTGTTTTTTGGAAGTCATTAATTGATTCATCAGCCGGTAACGCAACATACAGTTTTTCTTGCAGCTCTTCTGACATAGATGCCTTGCCTGCCACACTTCTCCACTGCAGCTTGAATATCTCGTCATGATAGTAAAAAGAGGCAAGTTTTGCGCTTGCCTCATCAATAATTATTATCATTAAACTGTCTCCGGCTCCGGATAGTCCACTCCGAAGGTCTCAACTGTAACTTTCTTCATGACCTGAGCCTCAAGTGGTTTGTCCATGTAGTCTGTGCGCACCTCTGCGATCTTGTTTACCACATCCATGCCCTCGATTACCTTGCCGAATGCCGCATACTCGCCGTCGAGATGTGGTGCATCCTGATGCATGATGAAGAACTGGCTGCCTGCTGAATCAGGTATCATGGTACGTGCCATTGAAAGTACACCGGCTGTGTGCTTTAAGTCATTTTTGAAGCCGTTGTGTGTGAACTCGCCCTTGATTTCATAGCCCGGGCCGCCTGTGCCGTTCCCGTCAGGATCTCCGCCCTGAAGCATGAAGCCCTTGATTACACGGTGGAAGCATACTCCGTCATAGAAGTTGTGATTAATTAAGCTGATAAAGTTGTTTACTGTGTTTGGTGCGATTTCCGGATAAAGCTCCGCCTTGATTACATCGCCATTTTCCATTGTGATTGTTACGATTGGATTCTGTGCCATTATTTTTCTCTCTTTCTTTTATAATATTATGAGGCTTGGAGAATATCCATTCCTCGCAATAATTAAATATCGAATTAATTTCTATCAGATTGATTTTACCTGATTTTACTTACTCAGAGCCTCGACTACCTTAGGAAACTCCATGAAGTGCGATGCCTTCACCAGTATGGTGTCGCCCTCCTTCACATATGAAAGAAGCTCCTGTGTCATAATCTCCCTATCCTCGAAATAGTGGATGTCTACATCTGACGATTTCTCTGCGGCTCCGGCTGCATATTCCTTTGCAAGCTCTCCTGCGGCAAAAAGTGTATGGATATGATTCTCTCCAACTGCTTCGCCTACCTCATGGTGCAGCTTTTTCTCATCGCTTCCAAGCTCGCCCATGTCGCCAAGCACTGCTATTGTCCTGCCCTTTGCATGTGAAAGCACCTCGATAGAGGATTTCATGGATACAGGATTTGCATTGTAGCAGTCATCTATCACTGTCATGCCGTGTGTTTTGATAAAATTTGTACGGCCTGCGATTGTCTCTGCTTTCTCGATTCCTGACTTTATCTCAGCTATTGTGAGGCCAAGCTGCAATCCGACAGCTGCCGCCGCCATGGCATTGTATACATTGTGCTCACCCGGGATGTGGATTTGTGCATCAAACTCACCCTCCGGAGTGACAAAATGAGCCTTCATGCCGTCGAAGCCCAGGTTTTCAATATTTGTGGTATATACTGATTTATGAACGCCTGAAGCTGATTCCTTGCCATAGTATATGACAGGCTTTCCATTTACCGTCTGCACTGTGGCCAGCTTATCGTCATCTGCATTCAGCACTGCGACCGCATCCGGCATCATATGATCAAAGCACTCTGTCTTTGCTTTAAGCACACCATCCCTGTCGCCCAAAAACTCCAGATGGCAGTAGCCGATATTGGTGATGACCATGACATCCGGGCAAGACATAGTAGAAAGTCTGTGCATCTCGCCAAAATCAGATATGCCCATCTCGAGCACCGCTACCTGATGGCTTTCCCTGATTCCGAAAATGGTGAGTGGCAGGCCTATCTCGTTGTTGAAATTGCCTGCGGTCTTGTGAACGCTGTATTTCTGCTCAAGGACTGATGATATCATCTCCTTGGTGCTGGTCTTGCCGACACTTCCGGTGATACCCACCACCTTGATATCAAGGCTTTTTCTGTAAAATGCCGCGAGCTTTTTCATGGCATCGGTGGTTGATTCAACAAGCACATATGGGCCTGCCGGATCCGTCAGCTCATGCTCAGAGAGCACAATTGCCGCCCCCTGCTCAAACACAGTCGGAATGAATTTGTGTCCGTCCACCCTTTCTCCCTTTATCGGGATAAAAAGATAGCCCTCCTTCACCTGTCTGCTGTCTATGACTGCGCCGGTGATTGTCGTATCGAGCTGTGTCTCATCGCCTATGTATGTGCCATCGCAAGCCTTTGCGATATTTGCAAATGTAAGATTCTTCATGTACTTATCCGACATGCTACACCTCATATTTTTTCAAAGATATGTCAATCAGATGCTCACAGAGCTGATTAAAGCTCATACCGATAACCGCTGCCTCCTGTGGCAGAAGACTTGTCGGAGTCATGCCCGGCAGTGTGTTTGCCTCGAGGCAGAACATCTCATTTTTGTCATTGAGCAAAAAGTCTGAGCGTGAATATGTGTCAAGCCCGATAACACGCGCAACCTCCTCGGCATAGTGCTGCATATCCTTTGTCACCTGCTCAGGAAGCTCGGCCGGACATGTCTCTACTGTACTGCCCGCCTTGTATTTGTTCTTATAATCGTAGAAGCCCTCCTTCGGTGCAATCTCTATAATAGGAAGAGCCTTGCCCTCGATAATGCCGACAGAGAACTCCCTGCCCTGTACAAACTCCTCGATAACCAGCTCATTTTCCCACTTGAAGGCATCGTCAAGTGCCGCCTTGAACTCTGCCGCATCCCTAACAATAGTGACACCGATGCTTGAACCACCGCAGCATGGTTTTACCACGCATGGAAGTGTCAGGTCAAGCTTTGTGATATCGTCCTGTCTGGTCGCTCTTGTCATGGAAATACCCTTTGGAGTAGGGATACCGTTTGCAAGGAAGAACTGCTTTGATGTCTCCTTGTTCATGGCGATTGCTGAGCTTAAATAATCGCTGCCTGTATATTTGACACCGAAGAGGTCAAATGCTGCCTGTATCTTTCCGTTCTCTCCGTTTTCTCCGTGGAGAGCCATGAAAACAATGTCCGCCATCTGACACATTTTGATGACATTTGGTCCGAAGAAACAAGGTGACTGGTCCTTTCTGGAAGCCTTTACCTTTGCGAGGTCAGGTGCCTCTGTCGGAATATCACTGACCTGCACGCTTATCTCGTCCGCGCGGTCAAATATACCTGTCAGGTCCTCCTCCCTGTCACTATATCCCATAAATACATCCAATAATATAACTTTGTGGCCGTTCTCTTTGAGTGCCTTAGCTACCATGCTTCCTGTCTTGAAGGAAACATCTCTCTCTGTGCTGAGCCCTCCGGCAAGTACTACGATGTTCATTTTTGTCCTCTTTTCTTTGATTGAATTATCATGCTTTGGCTTAATTAAACACAATGCAATGCTTCTTTTTTAAAGCTATGAGTAATCAACATAATTTTTCCAAAATTATAACACCATTTGTGCAAAAAAGAAAGACCGGTTGCCCGGTCAAAAAAGAAATTCTCATCTTATTTTAAACTGTGTTAACTTCCAGCAGCTGTATCATTCTCATAAATACCATCCGCCCGTGCAAATCATCCTGTGAAAGTGATTCTCCGTACTTCAATACTAATAATCGGCACTGATAAAAATTCAGCTCAGGATTGCCAAAAAGCAAAATCCGCAAGGCTGCATTTTCCAGGTAATTGTGTATATTTCCCATCTCAATAAATATATCTACGATATCATCGAGGTTAATAAGTCCTTTCTGTTCATAGTACATTGTTCTCAAATATTTGTTCCCCTCCATCAACTATATTTTTCATAGAACTTCTTTTTTATCTTTCTTTTGAAATTTTTTCGTTTTTTACGAAATTTTTCTCTTTGTTTTTGTTGGTGGGTTCATTTTTCCATATAATATATCAATATTCTAGGCGCGTTATGTGCTGATATTTTGAAGATTTCTATTAGAATTTTTAATATTAATAGGTGATTAGCAGTTTTCGACAAAATACGACATGGTTTTTGGTTTAATTTAGTTGGTTTTTGGTTTATATTGCGCTTTTCTCATAAGAATTTTTGGAATGATAAATTTGTACTATATTTTGAGGTTTTTGTTCTAATTATTTCATTTTTTATTGTTCGCTTGTTCCTTTGAGTAAATTTGGATTGACATTTTTCAATTTTTCTTTTGTTCGATTTTTCAGCAATATTTGCATTTGTGTTCTTGCCATTTCATGCAATTTAGCAAAACGCTCACTTTGAGATAAGCCTTCCTTTATTAGTTCGGCATTTTGGCTTTCCATATTCACCAAGATAATCAGTTCCTCAGCCGAAGCATAATCTCTAATATTCTCACCCCTCTGTGCTTCAATAGAATGTTCATTTCTCCATTCTCGTGCTTTCTTTCCAAAAAGAGCTACATTAAGCATATCTGCTTCATCCGCAAACGTATATCCCTTTTCAATAGCTGATAATTCATCAGTAATAAGATATTTTTGCACTGCATCTGTATGTATATGATAATTAATCTTTGACAAAGCTCTTTTTTCATCCCAACCAATAGCTTTCCGTTCAGCCTCATCTTTTTTGAGACGTTGATAATCTTTTATAATATACAATTTGAATTCAGGCGAAACCCATGAAGCAAATTCAAATGCAATATCTGTATGAGCATATGTTCCCCCACCGTATCGACCTGATCTAGAAACCAATCCTATAGCATTTGTAGATGAAATCCATTTTTGTGGAGATAATGTAAACGCATTACTACCAGATTCATTTTTAAAGGCATCGAATTCGAGCCCTTTAAAATCAGGATTATGAATTTGCTCCCATAGCCCTAAAAATTCGATTGTCGAGCGCAATCTCATCCAATTGGCAACAACAGCTTTGGGTTCATCAGGATTTTTATATCTTGCAATATCCGTTAAACTCAAATATGCATTTTCCCCCATAGTTTCTCCAATTACCCCTATTTCTACTCCGTTTGCATTAAGTTTTGATGTTGGCGCCATTATTTTTCTCCTTTATATTAATTTTATTTTTCTTTAGTTGCAGCTGATACTCCTATTTTATTTCCAAGCTCTTTTTGTGTTATATTTGTAATATAAAGTAAGGAAGCATCTGCTCCCCGACCAAAGTTTGCAGATGCTTCGAAGGTGTTCTCACCATAGTTTATTTTTTGTAGGTTTTCAATCTCTTATATTGAGTTATTATAGGCTTCAAAGCCTTATCTGTCAAGAAATTCTCCGTACATTTGTCTTAACTTAATGACATTGAATTTTTAGGCTGGTGAGGGTTTTTTGTGTTCTTACTGCCATTGGAACCAATCGCATATCCAAGACCAAATGAGGTTGGACAAATATAAAAAACGACAGCCAACGGCTGCCGGTTTTCGATGAAAGAAAGGTTAAATTATGATGAAAAATAAGAGTCTAACATTCCGGTTCGATAAGTCCGTATGTATTTCCTTTTCTCTTGTAGACTACATTTACTTCGTCATTCTCTGCATTTCTGAATACGAAGAAATCGTGTCCTGAGAGCTCCATCTGGATGCATGCATCCTCAGGATACATAGGCTTCATACCAAATCTCTTGGTACGGACAATCTTGATTTCCTCGTCCTCTGCATCGTCTGCCTCCACGAAATCATCCTGGAATATCGCCGGTGCATACTTCTTTGCGGAAATCTTGGTTCTGTATTTGCGAAGCTGTCTCTCGATTACTTCCTCTACTAGGTCAATTGATACGTACATATCACTGCTGACCTGCTCTGAACGGATAACATGTCCCTTTGCCGGGATAGTAACCTCAATTTTCTGTCTATCCTTTTCTACGCTGAGTGTAACGTATACGTCTGTGTCCGGTTTAAAAAACTTCTCAAGCTTTGACAGCTTCTCCTCTACTGCCTGCTTAAGCCCCTCTGTTAATTCGATGTTTCTTCCTGAAATTGTTATTCTCATGATGTCCAACCCCTTTATCGTTTATTTGATACGTTGTCTGTATCATGTAAATATTATACCATAAATTTCTTTTTCATCAATCATTTTTATGCATTTTATATAAAAAATCAAGATTTTATTTATGATCCGACGCGAAATCACTTGATTTCGCTATAATTAGGAATTTCATTAAGATAAAAAACATCAAGTCAGATGATTTTTTATACTCTACTCAAGCGCCTCAAGCTGAGAGGAAAGCTCCTCCCACGCCTCCATATCTATAAGGATTTCTTCCTCGAGAGCGTCTATTTCGTTCTGGATTTCCGTGAGCTTTGAGTAGCTTGACTGATACTCCGGCTTCATAAGCTCGGCCTTGAGCTCATCGAGCTTTGCCTCCTTGACCGCCAGGTCCTCCTCGGCCTTTTTGACCTTTTTCTGTATCTTTGAGCGCTCCTTGCCCGGGTTGTAATATGCCTTGCCGGTTGATGAGACAGCCATGCCTCCTGCCTGGGCTGCGCTGTTTGCATTGGTGCTTTCGCCCACATTACCTGCTGCAGCGGTTTGTGACGTGCTCCGGTTTGCATCACTGCCTGTCTGACTGCTGCCGTTCTGGCTTATCACGCCGCCAAATATCGCATTGCCTCTGTATACATTTTTGCTCTCCGAAGCCTCCCTGTCGAGCTTTTCCTGATACTGCTCATAGCCAAACTGATAGAGATTGGTCGTGCCATCCTCGAACACAAGCAGCTGTGTGGCTACCTTTTTCACAAAATATCTGTCGTGTGATACAAAAATCAGTGTGCCCTTGTAGTCCTTAAGCATGCTCTCCAGCGTTTCCTTGCCTACGATATCCATATGGTTAGTTGGCTCATCGAGCACGAGCACGTTCGGTCTGGTCTTTAAAATCTTACAAAGCGCCAGTCTGACCTTTTCTCCTCCGGAGAGCATATTTACGTTCTTGAACACGTCCTCCCCTGAAAAAAGGAAGGCTCCAAGTGCATTTCTTGCCTCTGTTTCTGTAAGATTCGGATACTCATCCCAGAAATCATCGAGCACAGTCTTGTTGCTTGTATACATGGCCATCTGCTGGTCGAAATATCCTATCTGCACGTTGGTTCCAAAGCGGTACTCGCCTGAAAGTGCAGGGATCTTACCCACGATAGTCTTTAAAAATGTCGATTTTCCAAGTCCATTTCCGCCAAGTATGCCAAGCTTTTCGCCTCTTTTCAAATCAAGCGACACTACGGAGAGCGGATGGTCATAGCCGATTGCAAGCTCTGATGTATAAAGCACATCGTTTCCGGTCTCCTTTTCGGGCTGGAAATTGGCATGGAAGGTCTTGTTGTCGTACTTGTCCGGTGCCTCGATAATCACCATGCGGTCGATAGCCTTCTGCTTTGACTGCGCCATGGCTGTCTTGGTCGGCTTGCCCTTGAAGCGCGTAACCATACGCTGCAAACGCTCTATCTCCTTCTGCTGGGCGATGTGATCCTTCATCTGCTTGTCGTAGTTTTCCTTTTTGCGGGCGATAAAATTGGTATAATTGCCCGGATAGCGCCTTGCTGTGCCGTACTCTATCTCGTATACCACATCTACCACGTTGTCGAGAAACATACGGTCATGGGATACGACAACCACTGCCTTCGGGTACGACTTCAGATAGCCCTCAAGCCACTCAATCGTCGTGACATCGAGGTGGTTGGTCGGCTCGTCCAAAAGCAGTATGTCAGGCTTTGACAAAAGCAGCTTTATGAATGCTATCTTGGTCTGTTGACCTCCGGAAAAGTCACGGATTGGCTTTTTGCGCTCATCATCTGAGAAGCCGAACTTACGGATCATGACCTCATATTCCTTCTCATAATAGTAGCCGCCATCATCCTTGAAGGCCTCCTCCATCGCGGTATATCTGGCTACCTTTTCATCGGAATAATCATGCTCGAGCTCTGCCGCCGCGCGCGCAAGCTCTGCCTTTCGCTCGTCCATTTTCACGAAGCATTTGCGCACCTCCTGCTCGAGTGTCACATCAGGATCATCAAACGCAATCTGCTTCAGATACCCTATCTCCGGTTTTCCTGCCTTTGCAATAAAGGCGCTCTCATCGCTGTCGAGCTTTTCCATCTCAACCTCGCCTGAAATGAGCTTTAAAAGTGTTGTCTTGCCACAGCCGTTTCTGCCGACTATCGCTATCTTTTCTGTGTTTCTGATTTCAAAATCTATACTATGCAAAATGACGTCGTCGCCAAATGCGACAGCGCCATTACTTATCTGGTAGAGCATATACTATCCTTTCATGCTTATGCCTGCTGCTTAATTGTTAGCCATAATGTAGTTGACAAACTGTGTTGCAGTACGTCCCGAAATGCCACCATGGCTGAGCTCCCACTTGTTTGCCTCCCTGCACAGCTCCTCGTCTGAAAGTGTGCAGCCGCTCTTTCTCGCAAGCTCTGTTACGATGTTGAAGAACTCCTTCTGCGATGGCTTTGAGTAGCTGATCGTCACACCAAAACGGTTTACAAGTGACAGCTTCTCCTCAACTGTATCTGAGTGGTGCTTGTCATTGCTGTTGTCCTGGTCATTACGGTCATTCCATGTCTCCTTTATCAGGTGACGGCGGTTAGAGGTTGCATAAATCAGTATGTTGTCAGGCTTTGTCTCCACACCGCCCTCGATAACTGCCTTTAGGAACTTGTACTCAATCTCATGCTCCTCGAATGAGAGGTCATCCATATATATGATAAATCTGTAGTTTCTGTTTTTGATTGCTGCGATAATCTTTGACAGATATTTAAACTGATGCTTGTATATCTCAATCATGCGCAGTCCGTCATCATAATACTGATTGACAATAGCCTTGATGCTTGTTGATTTTCCGGTTCCGCTGTCTCCGAAAAGCAGCACATTGTTGGCCTTTTTGCCCTGTACAAACGCTTCTGTATTGTCTGTGAGCTTTTTCTTCTGGATTTCATAACCGATCAGGTCATCGAGCATGACCGCATCCATATTGTTGATTGGCATGAAAGAAAAGCCCCCGTCCAGATGCTCCTCAATCCTGAATGCCTTGTTGAGACCAAACATGCCGACTCCGTATGCCTTGTAAAAGCCTGTTACCACATCAAAGAACTCCTGCTCGTCCTTAGCTGCCTCAAGCTTCTTGCTCAGCGCCCTTACTTTCTCGCTGACATTGTGATTGTACATAAGGTCCTTTTTCACAATGGCCTTATAATTGCTGATCTGTGTGAAGCAGTCTATTCCGAGTGCTGACTCGATTGGCTTGAAATCATAATCGAAAAGCTTCTTAAAAATCCTGAAATCGTTTGCCACAAGCCCATTTACGCTGCCATCGCTGGCTCCGACCTTCTCACAGGTGATGGAAAACGGATTCTCACTCATCATAAGGAAGAAAGTGAGATAGTTGTGCCACAGATTGTCATCAAAGCCATAGTCTGTCGCTACCTTTAGGATTCTCTTGACCTGTGTATTGATGTCGCGCACAAGCTCTGTCTTGTTGTACTCGCCCACCTCAAACTGCTCAAAGAGCTGGCCCAATTTATAAAGTATCTCGTCCTGAGATAAATCTCCGTACATAAGTAATTTTGATATTTCCTGATACATGGCTATTCCTCCTGGTTTTGCCTTGTTTTCGCTGCTAACATATGATTATAAACACTGCGCCACGATTTTGCAAGAGCTTGTGTGCTTACGTCCCGCCCTGCATGCAAAAAGGCGGAGCTAAAACTCCACCTTTATTGTTGTGCCACGCCCCACCTCGCTGTCGAGCGTAAGCCCTGCATCATGCAGCTCCACTATATGCTTTACTATTGCAAGCCCAAGGCCTGTGCCGCCGGTCTCCTTCGAGCGGCTCTTGTCCACTCTGTAGAAGCGCTCAAAGACGCGCTCCTGCTGGTCCTTTGGGATGCCTATGCCGTTGTCCTCGACCGTGAGAACTGTCTTGCCACCTAGCTTGTGTACCGTCACATTTACGGTGCCACCCTCATTGTTGTAGCGGATAGCATTCTGGCAGAGATTCTCAACTAGCTCCGTGAGAAGCTGCCTGTTGCCTCGTACCATACAGTCAGTTCCGTCAAAATTGAGTGCTACTTTTCTCTGCTCGGCATTCACCTGTAGATTTTCCATACAGTCCTTGACCAGACCGTACAGATCAAGCTGCTCAAAGCCCTGCTGCGCCTCGCTGGAATCAAGCTCCGAGAGCTTTATGATATCATTGATTAAGGAAAGCAGGCGCTGTGCATTTCTTCTGATTTCAGTGGCAAAATGAATCTGCTGCTCCTTTTCGACCATGCCGTTTTCTATGAGCTCTGCGTAGCCGGAGATGGCTGTGAGCGGAGTCTTTAGCTCGTGTGACACATTGGCTGTGAAGTCCTGTCTGCTCTTTGCCGCGGCAAGCACGCCCTCATGCTGTATCCTTATCGCATTCATGAACGGTACGAGCTCCTTGTACTCTGTCTTTTTCTGGATGACAGAGGCCTGCTCCAGGTTGCCTGCGAGTGTCTCGATTGGCTTCATGAGCTTTCTGGTCAGGCTCTTGGCGAGAACCACACATATTCCTACTATGATAACCGTCACTATAAGCATGGCAGGTATACTGCTTGCAAACATGTTCCAGATACTTCTTGCTGCAATAGAAACACGCAGTACCGTTCCATCATTGAGCTTTATGGCATGATAGAAGGTATTGCTGTTCATGGTGGCTGATGTTCTCACGCTGTCTCCCGTACCTTTATCAAATGCTGATTCAACTTCCGGTCTATCGCCATGATTTTCAAGTTTTTTCACATCATTTTGATTGTCATACAGCACTGTGCCGTCCTTGTCAATCCAGGTGACACGAATACCCTCCACGTCAATCTGCGGGATTTCATTTATATCCTGTTTTAGTATTCCTGTGCTTTCTATTGTCTCTGCCATGACCTGCAGATCTTCCTTTACCTGCTTCTGAAAGAGGTAATAGTTGATTACTGTCATGGAAACCATAGTGGCAATTGCTACAAAAAGTGCTGTTGCTACCAGATAATAGTTAATCTTCTTTTTCATGCTGTACGCTCCGCTTATGTATATTTGAAATCATTATAACAGCTATTATTCTATAACATAGCCCACATTTCTGACTGTCTTTATCCTGCTGCCATAGTCACCCAGCTTGTGGCGGAGTGTCTTTATGTGCATGTCCACTGTACGTGTCTCGCCCTCAAAGTCAGTATCCCAGACGCTTCTCATGATGACCTCCCTGGTCATGACTATGCCCTGACTGCCCATCAGAAGCCTTAAAAGCTCGTACTCCTTGTATGTAAGGTCAACCGGCTCATTGTTCACTGTAACCACATGGCGCTCATGGTCAATCACCAGATCATCCAGCTTTAAAAGCTTCGGCTCCTCCTTCGCTGTTCTCCTGAGCAGTGCCTTTACTCTTGTGATAAGCTCCATGATTGAGAAAGGCTTTTTGATGTAATCATCTGCGCCTCCGTCAAGCCCTTTTATCATATCCATCTCTGTGGTCTTGGCTGTGACCATTATAATAGGAATATCCTGTGTGGCCGGACGTTTTCTGAGCTTTCTCACGATATCATAGCCACTCTCATCCGGAAGCATCACATCAAGCAGTATGAGGTCCGGTACGAGTTCATCCAGCTTCTTGTAAAATTCCTTTGCGTTTTCAAATGCACTGACGATGTAATTACTGTTTTTTAAAGCAATAGTCTCTATCTCACGTATGCTCTCGTCGTCCTCTACAATATAAATAAGTGCCATAGCTTTCTCCATTTCAAAAAATCTTATGTAAAATTTTTACCTGCTTTTTACTTTCGATTATACATTACTAATGTAAAACAGACGATGGTTTTATGTAAAATTTATGTAAAATCCATCGTCTGTATCAATTTTGTCTGTATATAACTATGATTTAATTTTTCAGCATAAAGATTAAATCATGATTTACGAACCTTGTCATCAAGTGCAAACTCAACCCACTCAGCAATATTTGTCGCATGGTCTCCGATACGCTCGAAGTATTTTGCAACCATGAGAAGATCCTCTGCCTGCTCACCATCCTCCGGATGCTCCCTGATAAAATCAATAAGCTCAGCCTTTACCTTATCAAAAAGATCATCAACCACATCATCCTGCTTCATCACTATGTGAGCCTTGTCATTGTTCTTCTCAACATATGCCTCGATTGCCCTGATAAGCATAAGCATTGTCTCTGAAGCCATGCTCTTGACATGCTCTATATTGACCCTGTATGGCTTGTCACTGCTCATCAAAATGGTCATCTCGCTGATATCGGCTGCGTGGTCTCCTATACGCTCCATATCAGTAACCATCTTCATCGCTGCAGAAATTGTTCTAAGGTCTCTTGCTACAGGCTGCTGCTGCATGAGCAGATTAAAGCACAGGCTCTCTATCTTTTTCTGCTCTCTGTCTATCTCTGAATCGCCCTCCATGATGGCTTTGGCGCTATCGGCATCCTGATGTATAAATGCCTCGATTGCTTTCTGGATTGACTCCTCAATCATGCTTCCCATGTGCATCATTTCTTCATTCAGCGTCTTAAGCTGCTCGTCGAATTTCGATCTCATTAACCAAACCTCCCTGTGATGTAATCCTCTGTTCTCTTGTCCTGTGGATATGAGAAAATTGTCTTTGTGTCACCAAACTCAACCATATCTCCCACAAGGAAGAAGGCTGTATCGTCTGACACACGCACTGCCTGCTGCATGTTATGTGTTACAACTACAACCGTGTACTTTTTCTTTAAATCCTCCATGAGCTCCTCTATCTTTGAAGTAGAGATAGGGTCAAGCGCTGATGTTGGCTCATCCATCAAAAGCACCTCCGGCTGTACGGCAAGCGCTCTCGCAATACACAGTCTCTGCTGCTGTCCACCCGAAAGTCCCATAGCAGATTTCTTTAATCTATCTTTAACTTCATTGAATATCGCAGCACCCTGAAGACTTTCCTCAACTATCTGGTCGAGTATCTTTTTATCCTTGATGCCATGCACTCTCGGGCCATATGCGATATTGTCATATATGCTCATCGGGAACGGATTTGGCTGCTGGAAAACCATGCCGACCTTTTTGCGAAGTACGGTTGTATCGACTGATGGTGCATATATATTCTCACCATCTATCTCTATGCTTCCCTCGATTCTGACGTTGTCAACCAGATCATTCATTCTGTTGATACACTTTAAAAATGTAGACTTACCACATCCTGACGGTCCGATCAGCGCTGTCACGCTGTTTTCTTTTATGTCCATATTGACACCATGCAGTGCATGATTCTGGCCATAATACAGATTCAGGTCGCGAACCTGAATTTTGATTTTTTTCTCCATTTGTATCTCCTGCAACATGTAATAAATTTCTTGTCTTCGAGAATACATTATATGGATGCTTTGTAAAATGCTCTATCAGATGTATGTAAAATCTATGTCAAATTTATGGTCTCTTTAATAATCAGAAGCTCATCCATTATCCTGTCTGCATCAATATTTGAGTAATTGATAATAAACTGATGCCTGTCTTCCTTTGGCTTGCTCAGGTTGAAATGGGTAATCGCCTGAAGCTTTATGCCTTTTTTCAAAAGCCTTTCTTCAACTGTTTTGTCCGGAAGGTTTGTGTCAAACTGTATGATAAAATGCAGTCCGGAGTCATTTTCTATTACCCTGCATTCCTTTTCAGTGAAGCAGCCTTTTATGGACGAAAGCACGCTCTGGCGCTTTCTGCCGTAGTGCAGTCTCATCCTGTTTATGTGCTTTTCAAAATAGCCCTCGCTGATAAATCGTGCCAGCGTGTATTGCTCGAATGTGGATACCGTGCATGAATAAAATGAAAGCCTCCTGTAAAACTCATTTGCCAGATGCTCCGGCAGCACCATGTAGCTGATTCGGATGGTGGATGTGAGAGATTTTGAAAATGTATTTATATAGATGACCTTTTCACACGCATCTATCGAGAGAATTGGCGGTATCGGATGTCCGTTCATGCGAAACTCACTGTCGTAATCATCCTCTATGATGTATCTGTCGCTGCTCTCGTTGGCCCACGCTAAAAGCTCATAGCGACGGTTCACAGGCATGGTGATTCCTGTCGGGAAATGGTGTGTCGGGCTGATATGTGCTATCTGCGCGTTCGCTTTCTTTATAAGCTCCACGCTGATGCCCTGCTCATCCATCTGCACCGGCAGGCATTTTGCATTGTTGCACTCGTATATCTGGCTGATTTTTTTATAGCCCGGATCCTCCACGCAGTATACCTTGTCCGTACCCAAAAGCTTCACAATCAGTCCGTACAGATACTCTGTTCCCGCTCCGACTATTATCTGGTCCGGGTCCACATTCATACCGCGAAACGATGACAGATGGCTTGCTATCGCTTCCCGAAGCTCTCTCACTCCGCCACACGGCGACACAGACAAAAGCTCCTGCTCCCTAAGGGAAATCGTCTCTCGCATGAGCTTTGCCCATATGGAAAACGGAAAGTTACCCGAGTCTGTCCTGTTTGATGAGAAGTCAAATATACTTTCATCCTGCTCAGGCGGCAGCTTTATGCTAAGCTCCTTCTGCACCGGTGCCTTGATTACCCTGATATCTGACACATCGGCTATGAAATAGCCCTTCTTTGGCCTTGCAAACATATAGCCCTCGCCTATCAACTGGTCATATGCATTTTCAACCGTAATGGTACTAACCCCCAGATTCTTGGCGAGGGTACGCTTTGATGGCATTTTCTCTCCGGAGCTTAATTTTCCCTGTGATATATCGTTTTTGATGCACTCATAAAGGCATTTGTAGAGTGGTCCGTCTGTTTTTGTGAGGTCGTAGGTCAGCATTTGATTCACCGCTTTCTGGCATTTTTATTTTCCTTATTTTGAGTATTTTAATATTACCAGATGTGGCGTAATATTGCAACCATGATATGCGACTGGTTTGAGCAAATGCAGCCCGGCGCCTGCGTCACCTAAACATATTTGCTCACGCCTGACTACTATAAATTGACATAAAAGCAATATAAAAATAAAAGGAGATTTAACAAATGGAAAACAATAAGAATACTCAATACGAACTCAACAAAGGACTTGCACAAATGCTAAAGGGCGGTGTCATCATGGATGTCACTACTCCGGAGCAGGCCAGGATTGCCGAGGCGGCCGGTGCATGTGCTGTCATGGCGCTTGAGAGAATCCCTGCTGATATCAGAGCCGCAGGCGGTGTTTCAAGAATGAGCGATCCTAAGATGATTAAGGGCATTCAGGAGGCTGTCAGCATCCCCGTCATGGCAAAGTGCCGTATAGGTCACTTCGTGGAGGCTCAGGTGCTCGAGGCTATCGAGATTGACTACATTGATGAGTCTGAGGTGCTTTCACCTGCTGATGATGTGTACCATATCAATAAGAGAGATTTCAAGGTGCCTTTCGTGTGCGGTGCAAGAGATCTCGGTGAAGCACTCCGCCGTATCAACGAGGGAGCTTCCATGATCCGTACAAAGGGTGAGCCCGGTACAGGTGATATCGTGCAGGCTGTCAGACATATGAGAAAGATGAATTCTGAGATTGCTAAGCTAACTTCCATGCGTGAGGATGAGCTTTTCGAGGCAGCTAAAAATCTTCAGGTGCCTTTCGAGCTGGTCAAATTCGTTCATGACAACGGCAAGCTTCCGGTTGTAAACTTTGCAGCAGGCGGTGTGGCTACTCCGGCTGATGCGGCTCTTATGATGCAGCTCGGTGCTGAGGGTGTGTTCGTCGGTTCAGGTATCTTCAAATCAGGCGATCCTGCCAAGAGAGCTGCCGCTATCGTAAAGGCTGTGACAAACTTTACTGATGCAAAGCTCATCGCAGAGCTTTCTGAGGATCTCGGTGAGGCTATGGTCGGAATCAACGAGAGCGAGATTAAAATCATCATGGAAGAAAGAGGCAAATAAAATGAAATCAGGACTTAAGATTGGTGTTTTAGCTGTTCAGGGAGCGTTTATTGAGCACAAGCGCATGCTTGAGTCTCTTGGGTGCGAATGTGTAGAGCTGCGCAAAAAATCAGATATCTGTGACTTAGACGGACTCGTGCTGCCGGGTGGTGAGAGCACTGTACAGGGCAAGCTGCTCCGTGAGCTTGATATGTTTGATGAGCTTAAAAAAAGAATCGCAAACGGACTTCCGGTGCTTGCAACCTGCGCCGGTCTTATCCTTTTAGCTTCACATATCAGCAACGATGACAACGTATATTTCGGCACTTTGCCTGTCACTGTTAAAAGAAATGCCTACGGCCGACAGCTTGGAAGCTTTGAGGCTACAGCAAGGTTTGACAATAGCTTTGACTTTACCATGACATTTATCAGGGCGCCTTACGTGGAAGCTATTGATGACTCCGCCAAAAATGATGTACATGTGCTCGCCGAGTATGACGGCAAAATTGTCGGTGTGCAGTATAAGAACCAGATTGGGCTGGCTTTTCATCCAGAGCTTGATGATGATACACGGATTCATGAGAGGTTTTTGGAGATGATATCAGGAAATTAAATCACGTCTATAATATGATATTACACATCTAATATGAAACATGTGATATAGAGCATAGATGGAAAGCATAATAATATTACGCTTACACAATTGAAATGTTTGCGTGTAAAGGCCGGGGCAGATGCCCCGGATTTTTATACCGACTTTTTGTGGTAAAATATAAAATGCATTTTTTTAATATATGGTATAATAAAATAGTAGAGCGAAGATTATTTTTAAGGAGGGGTAGCATATGCCAAATGCTATGTATAATCTTATTGGACAATACATTGAAGAAATCAAAAAAATTTATGGTTCACATGTCAGACAGATTATTTTATATGGTTCGTATGCCAGAGGCGATTTCAGACCCGACTCAGATATAGATATTATGATTTTGGTTGATATGTCAGATATTGAACTTAAATCTTATGGTGAGAAGCTTTCCTATATGACATATGACTTTAATCTGGATCATGACATTGACATAAAACCAATTGCCAAAAGTGAAGAGATTTTTAATAAGTGGGTAGTAAATTATCCATTTTATTCAAATATTCATAAAGAGGGGGTTATACTATATGGAGCAGCATGATGTAGAAATTGGTACAAGAAGAGATCTTGTTCTATATAGAATTGAAACCTCAAAGAATGACTTAAAATCCGGGGCAGATGCCCCGGATTTTGTTGTCTCTTATGCCTTATAATATTTCAATATATAATATATTTTTTAAAAACTCAAAACTCCAAAGTCACCTTAAAAAGATCGCCATCCACAGTCAGCTCCAAAGTACCATTCATAAGCTTCATAAGGCTTTCTGCAATAGACAGTCCCAGTCCGCTGCCCTCGGTATTTC
>OGNZ01000238.1_pt1 | contig 47515 bp, 39 predicted proteins | sample 1573601 | NCBI WGS metagenome assembly OGNZ01 (sample SAMEA2582009, study PRJEB24529) | metagenome | biome: Human gut stool | place: China | collected 2011
TATAAAATATTATAATACAAAACGGATAAAGATAAAACTAAAAGGACTTAGTCCTGTAGAATACAGAACTAAGTCTCAATTAGTAGCTTAATTAATATGTCCAATATTTTGGGTGCACATCAATATTGTCCTCTTTTTGTATTTGCATTATTAGATATCTCTTTCGTCGATAGCAGTTTCAAGCGCTATTTTAATCATATTATCAAAGGATTGTTCACGTTCTTTAGCTGTAGTTTCTTCACCTGTAAATAAGTGATTACTTACAGTAAATACGCCAAGTGCTTGTACATTATAACGAGCAGCAAGCATATAAAGAGCAGAAGTTTCCATTTCTACAGCAAGACAGCCATATTGGATTAATTTTTGCAAATCAACTTCTTCATCATAGAAACGGTCTTGGCAATATACATTCCCAATTTTTACAGGAATGTTTAATTTTTTAGCGTGGTGATATGCTTTGCCTAATAATTCAAAATCAGCAAGTGGAGCATAATGAAGTCCATCACCAAAAGTGCGAACAATAATGCCGCTATCAGTAGTTGTTCCTTGAGCGATAACGACATCGCGAACATGAACATCATCTTTTAAACCACCACAAGTACCAACGCGAATTAACTTTTTAGCATGGTAATCGCAGATTAATTCATGTACATAGATAGAAATAGAAGGAATACCCATACCAGTTCCTTGGATAGAAACTTTATGGCCTTTATAAGTTCCAGTATAGCCAAACATATTGCGAATATGATTGTAGCAGACAGGATTTTCTAGAAATTTTTCAGCGATGTATTTTGCACGTAATGGGTCGCCAGGAAGTAAAACGACATCAGCAACTTCTCCAATTTTGGCTTCAATATGATTACTCATAACAATACCTTCTTTCATTAATAATTTTATGAGATATAAGAATATCTATAAAAATTTTATCATAATGAATGAAAAAATGCAGGGATTATCCTGCATTTTTAAATTAACAATGTTCGATTGTAGCACCGAGGTATTTATTGACGATTTCAACAGCACAATAATCGCCACACATAGAGCAAGCAGTTGTGCCTTCTGGATTGCGTGAAGCGCGTCTTTGACGAGCTGTTTGTGGGTCGATAGCTAAATTCATTTGTTCTTCCCAATCAAGTTTTTTACGAGCTTTAGCCATATTTAAATCCCAATCTTTGGCACCTGGTACATTTTTTACAATGTCAGCAGCATGAGCGGCAATTCTAGTTACAATAACACCATCTTTTACATCTTGAACATTTGGTAAAGCAAGATGTTCAGCAGGAGTTACATAGCAAAGAAAATCTGCACCGCAAGAAGCTGCCATAGTTCCACCGATTGCAGCAGTGATATGGTCATATCCAGGAGCAATATCAGTAACAAGTGGGCCAAGAACGTAAAATGGAGCATTATGACAAATGCTTTTTTGCAATTTCATATTTGTAGCTATTTGGTCAAATGGTACATGACCTGGACCTTCAACCATGACTTGTACACCTCTATCCCAAGCGCGTTTTACAAGTCCACCTAAATTTAAAAGTTCTTGAATTTGAGCATGGTCAGTAGCATCAGCAAGACAGCCAGGACGAAGACCATCGCCAAGACTCATAGTAACATCATATTTTGCACAGATATCTAAGATATCATCATAGCGTTCATAGAGTGGATTATTTTTTTCATTATAGAGCATCCAGCCTGTGATGAATGAACCACCACGACTAACTACGTCCATATAACGACCTTCTGCTTTCATGCGATTGATTACATCCATAGTTACACCGCAGTGAATAGTCATGAAATCAGCACCATCTTTGGCTTGTTTTTCAATGGCATGAAGTAAATCTTCTTCCGTCATTTTCACGACAGCACCATGAGCTTTGATGGCATCAACTGTTGCCTGATAAATTGGCACAGTTCCTACCATTACAGTGGAATGTTTTAAAATAGCTTGACGAGAAGCATCAATATTATTTCCTGTGCTTAAATCCATTACAGAATGAGTACCAGATGCGATAGCGACATTTAATTTTTCGATTTCAGGAGCTGGGTCAGGAAAAGCACTAGATGTGCCGATATTAGCGTTTACTTTAGTACAAAGTCCTTCGCCTACACCATAAGGGTGTAAATTTTGATGATTGATATTAGCACAAATAGCGATAGTACCATTGGCAACGCGTTCACGAAGTGTTTCAATATCCATTTTTTCTTCTTGAGCTACGATTTTCATTTCATCAGTGATTTTACCAGCTCTAGCTGATTGCATTTGTGTCATTGTCATAATTTTGCCTCCATAATATAAGTGATAAATGGCAAAAAAATAAGCAGATATGCAAAGAAAGTTGCAAATCTGCCTTGATAATCATTTATTTGCCACTTCCCTACGTTGGTCTTAACCAAATCAGGTTCTAAGGGTCGGAATATTTCCTCTCAGCTTTTATAAGCACCCCTAGTGGATTTTTTTCAATTTTTTTTATTATAAAATATTTAGTAAGAAAAAACAAGATTTAATTAAAATTTAGCATCATGAAGCCAAATATATCGTTCATCTTCATTACAATTTTGACGGAGCCAAGGATTATTATCAAAATGACGAATCATCCAACAAGTATACATTAAAAAACCTGGAGCTACAGCTTGTGGATGAGTTTTGCTGTCAGCGATAGCGGCAAAACTACCATCAATGCTTTTAAATACATCATTTCCGATAAAACTAGCACCAAAACCTTCTGGTCTATCAAATTTGAAATAGTAAACTTCAGGTTGTGGGTGATAATGTGGTAAGTAGCCAGACCAATTACCTCTATCATTAATTACTTCACCTAAAACCATATTAGAATAAGGTGCTGTGTCATAATCAAAAATAGTATTAACTTGACGTTGAGCAGTGTTACCGAATTTTCCTGCACAAGAATATCCCCAAGGAACATCTTTTGGAGCATATAATTTAGCAGGGAATTGTTTTTCATTTTTTGTGCATTGAACAAGAATTTCTGCATCGCTGTTTGCTTTAACAATTACTTTTGTATTACTGCAAACGTGAACGCACCAGGGACCTTCAGTAAAAACATCTTTTCTAGATACAGTTTTTTTTTGTTCATCAAAAATATAAGTGATTTTACCAGCTAAGAGTAGTATGGCAATTTCTTCACCTTCACGGCAGAAAATTCTTTCTTCATCAGCTTTAATTTTATAGACGCGAATATCCATTAGCATATTACTATATTCATTATTGTAAGTAGTAAGAATTTGTTCGCCAGAAGCATTGAATTCTGGATAACCAAATGATTTATACATGAAAATATCTCCTTTATAATAAATTTATCAATAAGTGATAATTATTTTATGGTTATATTATAAATGTTTTAAAGTTCAATATCAACAAAATATAATCAAAATATAATCAAAATATAACAAGATTAATAAACTTATTAATAAAAAGTTTCTATAATAAATGTTGAAGTAAAAGAATTTTTTTATCTTGATATTTTTGATAAAGGGCAATAAAAAAGGATATTAATCACAATTATTATGATTAATATCCGTTATTTTTATAAATGGTGCGACTGGCGTGAGTCGAACACGCGACCCTTCGCTTAGGAGGCGAATGCTCTATCCGTCTGAGCTACAGCCGCAATTTCAATCTAAATTAGTTAGATGAATTTAATAAGCTAAATTTTAGCATAACTAAAACTAAGTCGCAAATTTTAATTTATAGGAGCTCCAATAGGACCTACAGAGCCAATAGGATTTGTAACACCACTAGCAGCTGGTGATGTTGTAGTAGAGTTTACAGGTGTAGTAGGTGTTGGAGTTGTAGTAGTTACTGTTGTGTTTGTTGGAACAGTAGCTGTTGTTGTTGTTTTATTGATTTGATAACGTGTTGCCCATTCAGGATATTTATTAGCATAATATCTTATTTTCTTGAATTCTACATCTTCTGTGCTTTCAGGAATGATAGAATGCATATTTTTGTCGAGATTAGGTGTTTTATCAATCCAATTTGTATCAGGAGACCAGAAATTATATTTTAATGTTCTAGCTGTTAAATTTTGTACGTTATATTCTTTTTTCATGAATTGGATAGAGGAAACATTACCAGCAGAGTCTTTGTTTTCTTGCCAAATCCAAACAATGATATTGTTATCTATCTGACGAAGTGTTGCTGTATCAGCACTGCTTTCTCCAGATTCATTGCTCCATAAGCCAAGCCAACGAGCATTAGAAATAAGACGACCGCCTTCACCTTTATTGAATACACGGTCTACAATCATAGCATAGAATTTTTCATCAAAAGATTGAGAGTTGATATCTTTATTTACAGGATTATCATATTTGAGTGTATAAAGAGCCTTGCCATCTTTATCATAGAAGATTTCTTCCATATAGCGTAAGGTTCTTTCTTGAGGATTGATTTGAACGCGAGCTAAGCTATAAACTAATTGATTAGGGTCATTGATAGGAAGTTTCATATTAGCTATAGTTTCAGCTGCTCCACCTGGAGCGTAACCTGTTTTTATCCAGTCTTCAATACAAGTAGGAATGTTATTTTGACTAGAAACAGTAGTAATTCTTGTCATAGAAAAATATTTACTATATTTATCATCTGAGCTAATCCAATACCATTCAGAATCAGCCGCAAAACTAATTTGAGTATGGAATAATGTGAAAACCATTAATACAGTAAGACAAATAATATTTTTTATTAATCGCATAAGCATGCACCCTCATTATATATATTATAAAATTTGTTACTCTACTTATTATACCAAAAATTTTAGCTTAAACAATAAGAAAACCCCTAAAATAGGGGTTTAAAAAATTTTTTAATCTGATTTTAAAGAAAAGTGAATTTTGATACAAGTTCCTTCATTAGGTTTACTTTGAATTGTTAAATTAGCATGATGGAATTCAGCAATATGTTTAACGATAGCGAGACCTAAACCTGTACCTTCTACATTGATTTGAGAACGGGATTTATCAGCACGATAAAATCTTTCAAATACATGTGGTAAATCATCTGATGCTATACCTATTCCAGTATCTTTTACTTCTAAGATAAGATGATTTTTGTCTTCATTTAATAAAGAAATAAAGACAGAACCATTGGCTTTATTGTATTTTATAGCATTTTCGATGAGGTTATAAATTAATTCTTCGATTAATTGACGAACACCGATAATTTCGCTGGTAGGAACTTCTTTAAAAATGAGTTTTACCTGTTTTGTCAATGCTTTATCATTTAGACGTAAAATAATTTGTTTACAGATAGCAGAAAGATTTAGAGGTTCTTTCATAAAGGTACTATTTTTTTCATCAAGTTGAGAAAGTTTGATTATATCTTGAATTAAACTGATTAGACGTTGAGCTTCTTTGTAGATTTTGCCAGCAAATAAAGGAATGTCATTTGGTCGAACCATATTATTTTGTAAAAGTTCAGCAAATCCAGAGATAGAAGTGAGTGGTGTTTTTAATTCATGAGATACATTAGCAGAGAATTCTTGGCGCATTTTTTCTGCCATGCGTTTTTCTGTGATATCTACAAAGAGAATTAAAGCACCTTTTACCGTATTATGCTTAGTTACAGGGCTGGCAATGATTTGATAAGTTTTTTTATCAAGAGGTAAATAAAACTCTTGTCGTTCTCCACGCATTACATTTTGAGCAGCTTGATATAATGTTTCATTATTGATAAGCGTAAAGAGATTTTTATCAATATAGTCTATTTTTTCGGCGTTTAAAATATTTAATACGCTATGATTTATAGCTAATATTTTATAAGAATGATTGATTAATATTAAACCTTCTTCGATATTGTTGATAATCATGGTAAATTCACGCTGTTGATTTTTTAAAGTCTTCATTTGTTGGTGAATTTGCTCATTTTGATTTTCTAAACGAATTAACATAGGATTTAATTCTTCATACAAGTCATTCATAATAGGATGCTCAAGATTGATAGAATTTATAGGTGCAATGATATTTCTAGCCATACGGCGAGCAGCCAATAGAGAAGTTAAATAGATTAATAACATCATAGCTAACAATATCGGCAAGGCTTCTTGAACCATATCATATGCACTGACATTATTGCGAGAAAGACGTAAAACAGAATTATCATCTAATCTCACAGCGTAATAATACGTATTAGTTCCAAGCGTAGTTGAGATGCGATAAGATTCACCTGTTCCTACTTTTTGGGCAATTTGTACTTCTTGACGCAAAAGATGATTTTCCATTTTATCTGGTTCAGCACTATTATCAAAGATAACATTGCCTTCAGGGTCAATCCAGGTAATGCGTGTTTGTGTCTGTGCATCTTTTAGTAATTCTTTAGGGTCTGTTAAATGATGATTAAAAACATAAGTTAAATAAGTAGCCTCATCTTTAACTTCTTGTTTTGTATGTTCAAAAAATAATGGATAACATAAGGTCAAAGTTAAAATAAAAGTACAAATAACAGCCATAGATACTAAAAAGCACATATAATTGAAGATTTTTTGCTTCATACTCATATTAATCAATGATTTTATAACCGACTCCACGGATAGTTTCGATTAATTTGCTGGCTACTCCTAATTTATGGCGAAGTGTTTTTATATGCACATCGACAGTACGAGTTTCAGCTGCATAATTATAATCCCATACTTTGTCCATAATTTTATCGCGGGAAATAACGATATTTTTATTTTTTAATAGATAGTATAAAAGTTCAAATTCTTTTAATGTCAAAATGACTTCTTCATTATTTACATAGACTTTATGGAAATCATGATTTAATACAAGAAGACCATTACCAGCAGATAAATCATTAGTAGCTTTATCTTGTGCTACATTGATTTTTGCACTGCGACGTAAAACTGCTTTTATGCGTGCGATTAATTCCATTACACCGAATGGTTTAGTTACATAATCATCAGCGCCATTATCAAGACCAGTTATTTTATCATATTCACTACCACGAGCTGTGAGCATGATGATAGGAGTATGTTGTGTTTTAGGATTTTTACGAACTTCTTTGAGAATTTCAATGCCATCAATGCCAGGAAGCATAATGTCTAAAAGAATTAAATCAGGCACATTATTTTTTAGTACAGGAAAAAATTCTTCAGCATTGACAAAGCCTTGAGCTTCAAATCCAGAAGATTGTAATGCATAGATGACAAGTTCGCGAACGCTTTCGTCATCTTCAACACAGTAAATTTTTTGCATAAGAACACCTCATAGATATAGATTAAATGTAAATTATATTTTATAAAAAATAATGGATATTATATTAATATGTAATCAGTATAAAATTTTTTGATAGCTACTACAAGAGAAGATTTTATATTTTACATAGTTTTTACTAAAGGCTAGAATTTTGTAATCTTAAATAGATTTTTGACAAACAAAAAAGCATTGTTTCACTTTTTGTAAAACAATGCTTTTTTATATGCCCATAATGCCGTTATCTTTTATTCGCCTAGACCTGCTTGGTGCAGGTGGGTATCTTGGATAAGAGCTTTGCTATTCGTTCGAGACGATTCAGCAGCACAAATATCACAGCTAGATTCCCGTTTAGAAAGAGTAAGGTTAGACAATATAAAAAGACCTACGCACATTGCAGGCATACTCCGTTATTAACTGATAATATAATAGCATAAAGATGAAATCTGTGCAAGAGTGAACAAGTCAGAATTGCAAATTGCATTTTTACTTGCGCAGATTATTAGGCTCAGTTAAAATAAGTATAACGTTATTGATAAAAGAAGGGATTTTTTATGGAAAACAATTATAGTGTAGCTATTTCTTGTCATAGTGATTTAGGATATATTGAGTATACAGCTGATACTAAATCTGCAAATATTGTTTTGGCAAATGAAGTAGCTAAACAAAAAGTAGAAGAGTTTTTAAATACACCATTAACTTTACAAGTACCACATGAAACATTGCATGATTTTACTACAATAACTATTAATCCATTAGATGATGTGGAAACACTTCAATTAGCACTTACTCGTTTATGGGAAGCAACTGATGTACATGTTGATTGGAGTAGACCAGTTGATTATGTAAAAAATGGCATTCGCAGTTTAAAAGATTTATAAAATATATTATAGGTTATAAAAAGCTACATTTAATATTCATTTTTATGAATTTATTGAATGTAGTTTTTCTATTTTAGACATTATTTAATTTTGTCCTAAAGGATTAAAGACTTAATAATATAACTTTAGATTGAATTTACAAACAATTCTCTATTATAATTTAATTGTAGAAATAAACCGGTTATTTAATATTAAACTATAAGGAATTAATTGTATGAAAATAAACGAACGTTCGAAATTTATAATTAATGAACTTATAAAAAGAAATACTTATGTAACGGCTAGTGAAATAGCTGATTTATTACAAGTAAGTATAAAAACAGTAACTAGACAATTAGTTAATGTTGAAAAGATTTTAAATGAAAATGATTTAATCTTAGAAAGAAAAACTAGCAAGGGTATGCAAATCATAGGGACTGAAGAGCAAAAGCAAAAAATGCTAGAACAAATCCAATCTAATGGGTTGCATGAATATTCGCCAGCGGAAAGACAAAATATAGTATTAAGTCATTTGTTAAAATCACAAGAACCTATAAAGTTATTGACTTTGGCAAAATTATTGAATGTAACAGAAGCCACTATAAGCAATGATTTAGACAAATTAGAAACATGGATAAAAAAGATGAATATGAATTTAGTTCGCAAACCTGGTTTAGGGATTTATTTAGAGGGATTAGAGAAAGACATCAGGAAAGCGATTATAAGTCATATTTATAAAAATCTCCATGAGAAAAACATTCTAAATGTCTTAAATAAACAAGAAAAAAATATTAAATTAAAAAGTGGCACAGATAAGTTTTTATTGGACTTAGTCGATAAAGATATCATTCAAAAAGTAGAAAAAGCAATAACTACAGTAGTGGAAAGAGAGAATTATAATTTATCGATAAATGCTTTTTCAGGCTTAGTAGTTCATCTTACATTAGCTATACAGCGTTTATTAAAAGGTGAAATTATCAAAATTGATACTAAGTTTTTAACAGAATTGAAAAAGAAAAAAGAATTTGATTTAGCATTTAAGATAAGTGAAGAGATTGCGGAAGTCTTTGATATCGTTGTTCCTGAAGAAGAAAGTGGTTTTATTACTATGCATCTTTTAGGAGCTAGAAACAATTATCAAGAAGGCACTATTAATAATTATGATAATTTTGCTTTGATAAAAATTGCCAAAAAAATAATAGCTATAGCTCAAGAAGAAAGCGGTATTTTTATAGCTAAGAAAAGTAAATTATTAATAGGTCTTGTAAAACACTTAGGGCCAGCGGCAACGAGAATAAAATTAAATTTGGAGATACGTAATCCACTACTAAATGAGATGAAAGAGAAATATCCTCAATGGATGAAATTAGCTAAAAAAGCAGCTAAGCCTTTAGAGGAAAAATTAGGGGTTAATTTACCAGAAGCGGAAATTGCTTATTTAGCAATGCATTTAGGTTCTACTTTAGAAGATGTAAGTTTGCAAAAAGCGAGAAAATATAATGTTTTGGTAGCTTGTCCTACAGGAATTGGCACATCAAAATTATTAGCAAGTCAACTAAAACAAAAATTCACTAATTTAAATATTGTAGCTATTGTTTCTGCAATCAATATAAACTATGAATTTTATCAAAATGAAGGCATAGATTTTATAATTTCCACTGTGGAAATAAATGAAGCGACAATACCAGTAGTGATTGTAAATTTCATGTTAGATGATAAGGATATAGATAATATCATTCATCAAATGCAATTATTACCTGATGAAAATAGTGGAGAGTATCATAAAGATAATAAGAGTTTAGTTGAGAAATTGAGCGAACTTAATCTATTTGGTTTTTATATTAAATCTATTTTAAAGAATTTCTTTTATCAAGATATGGTAAATGTTAATTCTAAAGAAGAATTATGTAGTTTTGTTAGTATTTATTTATTAAAAGAAAATATAAGTCAAATTTTGGAAGCTGACTTGAAATCAAGAGAAGAAAAAGGTAGCACTATTATTAAAGATTTGATGTTATTACATACAAAATCTAAAGTTATACAAAATTTGACAGTAGGGATTATTCAGTTAGAAAAATCTTTAAAAGTAAATGAAAAAGAAATATCTACAGTGTTGATTTTATTAGTTCCAGATAAAGCTGATGAAAAAGCTTTAGAAACGATGGGAGTTTTATCCGAAAGCATTATAGAAAATACGAACTTATTAGATATTTTACATCAAGGTTCTAAGGCAGAAATTTATTTGGAACTAGAAAAAATATATACAAATTATTTTAAGAAAAAATATAAAAAGGTAATGGAGGGTTAAAAATGTCTGAAGCAAAAGCAGGAAATGTTGCTCAAGAAAAGATGCAAAAATTTGGTAGATTTTTAAGCGGAATGGTAATGCCAAATATCGGTGCATTTATCGCTTGGGGTTTACTCACAGCATTATTTATTCCAACTGGTTGGATACCAAATGAATATTTAGCAGCTGCAGGTGGCCCTATGTCAAAATGGTTAATTCCATTATTGATTGGTTATAGTGGTGGTAGTGCTATTTATCAACATCGTGGCGGTGTTTTAGGTGCTATCGCAACAGCTGGTATCATCGCTGGTTCTGACATTCCAATGTTCTTAGGAGCAATGATCGTTGGTCCATTTGGTGGTTGGTGTATTAAAAAATTTGATGAAGCTTTCCAAGATAAAATCCCAACAGGATTTGAAATGCTCATCAATAACTTCTCTGCTGGTATTTTAGGTGGTATTTTAGCAATCCTTGCTTATGCTATCGTAGGTCCAGTAGTAAGTTCCTTAAATGATATTTTACGCGGTGGCGTTGAATTTATCGTAAACTTAGGTCTTATTCCACTCGTATCTATTTTGGTTGAACCTGCAAAAGTATTATTCTTGAATAATGCTATCAACCATGGTGTATTCAGCCCAATTGGTATTCAGGAATCTCAAGAACTTGGAAAATCCATCTTCTTTATGATTGAATCTAACCCAGGCCCTGGTCTTGGTGTATTACTTGCTTTCTGTTTAGTAGGTAAAGGCATGGCAAAAAGCTCTGCTCCAGGTGCAGTAATTATCCACTTCTTAGGTGGTATTCATGAAATTTACTTCCCATACATTCTCATGAAACCAATCCTCTTATTAGCAGTTATTCCAGCAGGTATGGCTGGCGTATTCACATTAAGCGTTTTAAATGGTGGTCTTATCGCTCCAGCTTCTCCAGGTAGTATTTTTGCAATCTTAGCAATGACTCCAAAAGGAGCATATTTTGCAAATATAGCAGCAGTAGTAGTGGCTACAGCAGTATCTTTCGTAATTGCTTCTATCTTCATTAAAGCTTCTAAAGATGATGGTTCTTCCTTAGAAGAAGCTCAACAAAATATGCAAGATATGAAAAACCGTGGTAGCAAACGTGTTGAAAGTGATGTAGTAGTAAAAGGTAGCGAACTTAAGAAAATTATTTATGCTTGCGATGCAGGTATGGGTTCTTCCGCTATGGGTGCAAGCGCACTTCGCAATAAATTGAAAAAAGCAGGTTATGGATATATTTCTGTAACAAACTGTGCTATCGGTAATATTCCATCTGATGCTCAGATTGTAGTATCTCATGAAAAATTAGCAGACCGTGCAATCGCCGATTCTCCACAAGCTGAACATTTATTTGTACAAGATTTCATTAAAAACGATGTTTATGATATTATTTTAGCTAAATTACAAAATGTAGAAGCTAAAGTAGAAGAAGTTACAGATAGCAAAGAAAATGCTGTTGAAGATGAAACTGTATTAAAACGTGAAAACATTAAAATGTGCTTAGATACAGTTACTAAAGAAGAAGCTATAAAAATGGCTGGTGAATTATTGTATAAATCTGGCTATGTTGGCAAAGAATATATTAATGGTATGCTTGCACGTGAACAAGATGTAAGCACATACATGGGACGTGGCATTGCTATTCCACATGGTGAAAATGCAGTAAAAGACACAGTTAAAAAATCAGGTATTGTAGTATTACAATTCCCTAATGGTGTAGAATTTGGTACAGGTAAAGCAAAATTAGTTGTTGGTATCGCAGGTAAAGGCGACGAACATCTTGCTATCTTAGCTAATATTGCTATTGCTCTTGACGAATATACTGATGAACAATTAGAAGAATTATTCGTTACAAAAGATAAAGAAGCTTTATATAACTTATTTACAAAATCTAATGATTAAGTTTTAGATAATAGGGGGTATTTTAAATGAAAGCAGTGCATTTTGGTGCTGGTAATATCGGTAGAGGTTTTATTGGAGAATTATTATATGAATCTGGTTTTTCTACAACTTTTGTTGATGTAGTAAAAGCAACAGTTGATTATATCAATGAAACAAATTCTTATGAAATGTATATCATTGATAATAATGAAAAGAAAGTAATTAAAAATGTAAAAGCTTTTTCTCCAATTACTAATGAAGCAGATATTGTGGAAGCAATTTGTGAAGCTGATTTAATTACAACATCTGTTTGTGTTGATAATTTAGATAAAATAGCTCCTACACTTGCTAAAGGATTAAAAGAACGTTTAAATCGTGGCATAGGTAAAGTAGACGTTATGGCTTGTGAAAATGCTTTTTATGCTACAGATATGTTGAAAAAAGCTTTAGTAGAAAATACTAAAGCGCCAGTAACAGAAGAAGAACTTGATAAAGTAGGCGCTTTCCCAAATGTAGCTGTAGATAGAATTGCACTTAGCACAGTTATAAATGGCGTAAGAGTACCTCAAATTCAAGCAGCTTTTGAACTTGTTATTGAAAAAGACAAAATGGTAAATCCAGAAGCTCAACCAATTAAAGGTGCAGAATATGTAGAAAATCTTGGCATGTATCTTGAACGTAAACTCTATGTATTTAACTGCGGTCATGCTGCAACTGCATATTTTGGTTATCATAATAATTGTGAAACAATCCATGATGCTTTAGAAGTTCCAGAAATTAAAGCTGATGTAGTAGCTGTAATGAAAGAATCAGCTATGGCAATGACTAAAAAATATCCATTTAAGTTTGAAGAATTAGAAGCTTATATCGAAAAAATCTTAAAACGTATTTCCTTAGAAGCATTACATGATGAAGTAGTACGTGTAGGTCGTTCTCCTATCCGTAAATTAAATCTTAAAGACCGTTTAGTAGGACCAGCTTTATTGGCTGAATCTTATGGTCTTGATAATACTCACTTAGCAAAAGCTATTGCTACAGGATATACTTTTGATTACAAAGAAGATGAACAAGCTGTAGAAATTCAGGCTTATATTGCTGACAATGGCATTGAAAAAGCAGTAGAAAAATATTCTGGACTTACAGCAGATCAAAAACTTTATCAGCTTGTAATTGAAAATTATAAAGCTATTAAAGCTTAAAACAAAGTTTTCCCCATTCCTATTCTAAATAAATAAGAAAAGCACAGCTTATTATAAGCTGTGCTTTTTATTTTATTTTTGTTTACTGATTATATATTTATAAATTGTTTTATTTTACATAGAGAAATTTAATATATCATCTAATGTAGGAAATGCTTCTTGTACTCCATTTTTACTTACAGCAAGAGCACTAGCTTTTGAAGCAAATTGCATAGCGTCTGGAATACTCATTTTTTGAGATAAACAATAAACAAAAGAACCAATATAGCAGTCTCCTGCACCAGAAGCATCTATAGCTTTTACTTTAATAGGATTACATTTAAAAATACAGTCATTATAAAAAGCAATAGAACCATTTTCTCCTAAAGTAATTATTAAATTTCCGTTCATTTGAGATTTTAAAATTTTTCCAGCATAGATTGCTTCATCAATAGTAGTGATAGTAGTATTAGACATAAAACTAGCTTCGGTTTCATTAACAATTAAATAATCTAATCTTTTTAAAATATTAGAAGAGATTTTTTTAGCAGGAGCATTATTTAGAATAACAGATATTTTTTCATTTTCAATTTTTTCTATAATATAGGTAAGAATTTCTTCAGGAATTTCTTGTTGTAATAATAAATAATTAGATTGTCTTAATAAGGGTAAAATATCATCAATGTCTTTTTTATTTATAAGATAATTTGCTCCTTTTACTAGTGTGCTATAGTAATCTCCATCAGGCATAACATGAACAATACCTAATCCAGTGGAACCTTTTTCCTTAATATATTTAGTATTTACGCCAGCTTTTTTTAAAGATGTTTTAAGAATGTTACCAAAAGAATCTGTTCCAACACAGCCAACCATAGTAGTATCTAAACCAAGTTTTGCGCAAATAGCTGCTTGATTAGAACCTTTACCACCAGAGCTTTCAGTACAACTAATACCAGTTACAACTTCACCTTTTTTAGGCATTCGTTCTTGATGAATATTGATATCATAATTAAGACTACCGATAACTATTACTTTATTAGATAACATTATATTAACCTCCATTAAAAGAAGTTCTTCTAGACTGAATAGATTTTTGTGTTTTTTGTAAATTAGAATAAGATATTTTATTATGATGTAACACCAATATAGTATATAGTGCATCTAAAATACTTAATTGAGCTATACGAGCAGCAGCATTTTCTCCACTTAGGGGAGAATTTTTAGCAGATGTGTGTAGTGATACAGTTGCTACTGTTGTAATAGGACTAAGTGCATGATTAGTTATACAAATAGTTTTGGCACCATGAGCTTTAGATAACTTTAATGCCTCTATAACAGATTTTGTTGTACCAGAATGAGAAATGCCAATAACAACATCATTTTTATTTGTTAGAGAGGTTGACATTAGTTGCATGTTAGAATCCTTAAACATAATTGCAACAATACCAATTTTTAATAATTTATGTTGAAAATCTTCGCACAAAATACCAGAACCACCAGATCCAATTAGTATTATTTTTGAAGTAGGAGATAAATTTATAAGAATATTGACAGCACGTTCAAAACTTAATGTATTTATTCCTGAAAAAGTGTCTTGTAAAGCTATAGTTGAATTAATAAATACTTTTTCTAATATAGCATAATTACTATCAGTGAGAAGATAGTCTTCTTGTTCATCTTGTTCTTTAGAATTAACTTTTTTAGTAGATATATATTTTTCAATTAAATGTTTTAATTCGTAAAATCCTTTACATTTTAATTTTTTACAAGCTTTAGTGATTGTAGCTTCACTAACATTTAAATTACAAGCTAAATCAACAATTGATAAATTAGGGATTTCTAGATAATTGTTAGATATAAAATTTAAAATACTTCGTTCTTTTTTTCCAGAAGATGGTGCAATACTTCTAGCATATAATATAATTTCTTTACCTGTTAAATATGTCATATTAAAACCTACCTGATTGAAGATATTTTGATTATAATATTTTATTTTGTATAAGTAAATAGAAAAATCTGAAAAATTATTAATTTTATTTTTATATTACTAAAAATAAAATTTTTTGGATAAAAATCATTAATATCTGTTATATTTAGTTTAATTTTTTTATTTTATATTTACAAAAAAATAAAAATAAGTTATTTTATAAATGAAATTTATCCTGATTGAATGTAAAAAAATAAAGAAAAAAGAAAGAAGTGTTAATAAATGAAATTTGCAGCAAGAATAAATTCTTTTAAAAAAAGTCCATTGTATAAAAAGATATCTGTTTTAGATTGTATTGAGATAATATCTAAAATAGATGGTATTACACATATTGAGTTAAATTATCCAGAACATTTTGAAAATATAAAAGTTGAAGAGGTAAAAGAAGCTTTAATAAAACATAATTTAAAATTAAGTGGGATAGCATTAAGATATGATTCTAAATTTATTAATGGAGAATTTACTAATCCAAATAAAGAAATTAGAGAAATTGCAATAAAGGAAACAATAGAAGCTGTAGAAATTTGCAATAAATTAGATGGAGAAGTTACAACTATTTGGTTAGCAAATGATGGTTTTGATTATCCATTTCAAGTAGATTATAATAAAGCATTAGATTATGAAGTTATAGCATTACAAAAGGTAGCTAAAATGTTTCCAAATAGTAAAATTAGTTTTGAATATAAACCATATCAACCAAGAGTATACTCTTTTATAGGAGATATATCAACAACATTAATGCTTTTAGATGAAGTTGGGTGTGATAATATGGGAGTTACATTAGATTTTTGTCATATGTTAATGAAAAAAGAAAATCCAGCTTATTCTTTAGCTTTAGCTGTTAGAAAAAATAGATTAATGGGTTTCCATTTGAATGATGGATATAAAGATAATGATGATGGGTTAATGATAGGTTCGGTTCATTTGATGCAAACTTTAGAATTTATTTATTATGCTAAAAGATATAATTATGAAGGAATAAATTATTTTGATACATTTCCTATTAGAGAAGATCCAGTAAAAGAATGCGAAATGAATATAAAAATGTATAAAAAATTAAATGAATTTATTGATAGAATTGGCATGGATGAAGTTGAAAAATTAATTAATAAGCAAGATGCAATAGCTGTACAAGATTTACTATATAGAGTTATTAATAATTAAGAGATTATTTATTAATTTTATAAATAATAGAATGAGTGTAATATATTACATTTATTCTATTATTTAATATTTTGAATTTATGTTTTATAAAAAATTTTTAAAAATTAGGATGGTTATTATGCTTGAAAAAATAGGATTTCCTATAAATTTATTATGGGGATATATTGGGTTAACTATTTTTATGATAGGAGATGGAGTTGAACAAGGGTGGATTTCACCGTATTTAGTATCTAGAGGAATGGATGTATCGGATGTTTCATTATTGCTAACTGTCTATGGTATTACAGTAGCAGTAGCAGCTTGGATGTCAGGTGTATTAGTTCAAACATTAGGTCCACGTAAAATTATGTTTATGGGTTTATTAAGTTTTTTTGTAGGTAGCATAGGATTTATTGGTTTTGGTATATATGATTTAAATATGAATATAATGTTACCATTTTATGCTATTCGAGGATTTGGTTATCCATTATTTGCATATTCTTTTTTAGTTTGGATAAATTATAGTGTTCCAATAAAACATCGTGGAAGTGCAGCAGGTTGGTTTTGGTTTATGTTTTCTCTAGGTTTGTCTGTAATAGGACCGTTTTATTCATCATTAGCAATTCCAGCAATAGGACATATAAATGTTTTATGGACAGGTACAGCTTTTGTAATTATTGGTTCTATTTTAGCGATTTTAGTAAATAAAGATAAAGTTCCAGAACAAGAAATACATGAATTTAATGTAAGTGAATTAATAAAAGGTATTACTATTTTAAAAGAGCCTATTATTTCTATGGGATTAATAGTAAAAACTATTAATGGATTAGCTCAATATGGTCTAGCTGCTTTTATGCCAATTTATTTAGCTTCTTTTGGATATTCAATAACAGAATGGCTTTATATGTGGTCAGCAGTATTTACAGTAGCTATTTTCGCTAATTTATTTTTTGGATATGTTGGAGATAAAATTGGTTGGAGAAATACAATACAATGGGTTGGTGGAGTAGCATATGCTGTTGTTTTAATTTTAGTGTATTATACACCCCATATTTTTGGTCATAATATGATAGTGATGACATTTGTAATTTGTTTATGTGGTGTTACAATGGCAGGGTATGTACCATTGTCTGCATTATTTCCTATGTTAGCTCCTAAAAATAAAGGAGCAGCAATGTCAATATTAAATTTAGGGGCAGGATTAAGTGCATTTTTAGCACCTGCTATTGTAGGTTTAGTTTTTGAAAGTTTAGGAGCACAAGGTGTATTATTTATTTATGCAGGTTGCTATATTTTAAGCGCGATTCTTACTCCATTTTTAAAGACACCGAGTGAATTAGAAATTAATAAATAAGAAAAGCACAGCTTATTATAAGCTGTGCTTTTTATTTTATTTTTGTTTACTGATTATATATTTATCTGTAGCAAAATCTAACATTTCTTGCCATGTTTTGAATTGAGTGTTTTTAGCTACATGTTTATCCATTAATTCTTCTGGTAATTCTTCAAAATCTTTTTGGCAAGTGATGTTAAATTTACCACCTGTTAAAAATTTGGCAAAAGTTTTATATTTAGTGTATTTACGCATAAAGGAAATATTGAATACTTTGTCAAACTCTATTAATTGAGGTTCGATTTCATTAGGTAATTTATAATATCCTGTGATTTTTACAGCCATAAAGCTACCTCCAGTATAAATAAGATGAAATAAAAATTTTAACTATATAATATAAAATATGAAGAAAATAGTAAATATAACAAAGGTGTGAAAAGTTTTATGCAAAATTTTATTTTAGTGCCTGACTCTTTTAAGGGAACTTTATCAGCTATAGAAGTCTGTAATATCATGAAGTCATCAATAAAAAATTTATATAAAGATGCAAATATCATCAGTGTGCCTGTAGCTGATGGTGGTGAAGGAACAGTAGATGCATTTTTATATGCTCTTGGTGGGGAAAAGAAAAGTGTTTGGGTAAGTGATGCTTTTAATGAACAGAAAATATTAGCTCATTATGCTATGTTAAAAGATGATATAGCTGTCATAGAGATGGCTGATTGTGCTGGATTACCATTGGTAAAAAATCGCTTAGAGCCAGATAAAACAACTACTTTCGGCGTGGGTGAATTAATCATAGATGCTATAAATAGTGGGGCTAAAAAAATAATTTTAGGTTTTGGGGGAAGTGCGACAAATGATGGCGGTTGTGGTATGGCTGCTGCTTTAGGCGTGAAATTTAAAGATGAACAAGACCAAGAATTTATACCAACAGGTGGGACATTGTCTCAAATTTATAAAATTGACATGAATAATATATATTCAAAAATAAAAGATGTAGAATTTATATCTATGTGTGATGTAGATAATCCTTTATGTGGCAGATTAGGTGCGTCAGCAGTTTTTGCTCCTCAAAAGGGTGCAGATGAAGATATGGTTAAATCATTAGATGAAGGGTTAGCTCATTTAGCAAAAATAATTAAACGAGATTTACATATTGAGGTGAAAGATATCAAGGGAGCTGGAGCTGCTGGTGGTTTAGGTGCAGGCAGTATAGCTTTTTTGCAAAGTAAATTAACTAAAGGCATAGATGTTATTTTAGATACGATAAATTTTGATGAATTAGTTTCAAAAGCAGATATTGTATTTACAGGTGAAGGTAAATTTGACAGTCAATCTTTGCATGGAAAAGTAGTCATGGGTGTGGCAAATCGCAGTCAAAAATATAAAACTCCTGTAATTGTGGTAACAGGAGCTATTGGTGAAAATATTCAAGAAGCGTATAATAAAGGTATAACAGCTATATTTAGCATTAATAAAGAACCTATGGAATTTAGTAAATCAGCCTTGAAAAGCAAAGAAAATATGATATTAACTATGGAAAATATTTTAAGATTATTAAAAATATGAGGTGGCAAATATGCAAAGTGTTTTAATGGAAAAAAATGAGCATCTAGGGATAATTACATTAAATCGTCCTAAAAGTTTAAATGCAATGAATGCAGATTTAGTGGAAGAATTTCATCGTGCCTTAGATATTTTTGTAGAAGATGAAGATATTCGCGTAATTATTTTAACTGGTGCAGGTAGAGCTTTTTGTGCAGGTGGTGATTTAGGTTATTTAGAAAGCTTAAATGACGATAAAAAAAGAAAAGCCTTTATTGAACGTGTAGGCGAGATGACTTTAAAATTGAGAAATTGTGCTAAACCTGTTATTGGTATGATAAATGGTGTTACCGCTGGTGCTGGTGTTAATTTAATGTTAGCTTGCGATATTGTATGTAGTAGTGAAGATGCCAAATTCATTCAAAGTTTTGTCAATGTTGGTTTAGTTCCTGATTGTGGCGGTATGTATTTATTAAAAGAAACAGTAGGATTGCAAAAAGCGAAAGAATTAATGTTCACAGCTGATGTAATCAGTGCGCAAGAAGCAGAAAAATTAAAAATGGTAATGCATGTCTATACAAAAGAAGATTTGAAGATAGAAACAGAAAAAATAGCGCAAAAAATAGCTCAAGGTGCGCCTATGGCTATTATGTATATGAAGAAAATGTTGAATAAATCATATGCAAATTTAAAAGATTTTCTTGATGAAGAAGCTCTTGTACAGACTTTTTGTTTAGGAACAGAAGATTGTAAGGAAGGAATTTTGGCTTTTAAACAAAAACGTCAACCTAATTTTCAAGGTAAATAATAGATTTAGAAATATTTAATTAGATAAAAATAAAAAGTCCTACGAAATTGCCGAACGTAGGACTTTTATCTTGCTTATATCTTCTAGAATTAGGAAGGATTAATTTAATAATAATATAATTTTTAGTAAATAACAAGTAATTTTAAGAATTTTTTAATATTGTTAAGATATAATGAAAAAAAGTGCATTTAAGGGAGGGTTTCTTATGCAAAAATCGTGGAAAATTTTAATGAGTTTATTTATGGTAATGCTTTTATCAATGTCGGTTACATTTGCGCAATCAAGCTATTATGAAGTGCAAGAAAAGACATTGAACAGTGAGTTTGTAGAGGGAAAATATCCAGTAGTAAATGCAGATAATATTTTAGTGAAATCTAGAATAAATAGACAGATTACTAAAATAATAAACGACTTTAATCAAAATGTTCAACAAGAAAATGATATTGGTAGAGACCTTACAGGTTTTATCGGATATGAAATAAAAGCAAATAGCGATAAAGTTTTTAGTGTGATAATAAATTGTTCTACTATGTATAAAGGTGCGGCTCATCCAAATACGTATGCTTATGGATTAAGCTTTGATGAACAAGGTAATTTAATACAATTTTCTCAAGTTATTAATATAGATAAGCAAAGTGGAAAAAACATTTATACAATAGATAATTTAAATAAAGAAATAAAAGCACAGGTAGGTCAGCATCTATTTGATTTCCATAAAGATGTAACAGCATTTCCTCAAGAATTTTATTTAGATGAAAATATGGATTTACATGTATTGTTCCAAAGATATGAGATAACACCATATGCAGTAGGTCTTGTTGATGTTATTTTAAAAAAATAAAATTGCTATAAATAAAAAACTGCTAGATATAATATGCTAGCAGTTTTTTTATTAGTTTTAGATGAAATAAAATAATAAAGATAAGATTAGAAGAAATAAAATCATAGAAATATAATCTATAGCTCTTAATTTAGTATCAATGATAAATACTCTTGGCTTAGGAGAAGAAAATCCTCTCATTTGAAGACTGAGAGCCATATTTTCACTGCGAGAAATAGAGCGAAAAACCATGGGTTTAATTACCATCATATAGTCAAAAATGCGACGAAATGGATTTGATGAAGGTTTAAAACCACGGCAGCTCTGGGCATCACGAACAGCAGAGCTTTCTTCTAATATATCAGGAACAAAACGCAAAATAGCAGTAATCATAAAAGCGTATTGATAAGGTAAATGTAATTGTTTTACTAATGAAGCTGTGAGCTCTCTAGCAGAAGTGGTTTGCAAGAGCAATAATAAAGATACTGCCATGATGAACATTTTGAGAGCAGAAGCAATGGAGGTATTTAAATCAGTACCGCAAACAAGTTGAATTAGAAATAAAATAAAGCTGAAAAAAATTAAAATACCAAGAGCACTCCAAAGTAATTTTGTCTTAGGTAAATAAAAACAAGTAAAAATTTCGATAAGGGCTAATATACTTAAGATATATAAATCATTAGTGATTAAAGACGCTATTGAAATCATAATAGCTAAAATTAATTTTGTTAAAGCAGTTAATTTATACATTATAATCAACCTCGTTTGTGTAAATGAGCGTAAATTTCCATAGGTGTAAGGCAAATATCTAGACCTAATTCTTGGCTGATACAAACAGCTTCAGGTAATTCTAAACCGAGCTTTAGCGTCAATTCTTTTTGGGAAAATAAATCAAGTGGCGTACCGTCAAAGGCAAGTTCTCCTTGATTGATGACGATGACTTTATCAGCATGTTCAGCTAAGATATCCATATCATGTGTTACCATAATGATGCCTAAACCTTGAGCATTTAATTTTCGCATCAAGCGCAATAACATAGTGCGTTCTCGGCAATCTTGTCCAGAGGTAGGTTCATCTAAGATTAAGATTTTAGGTTTGGCAGCTAAGGCGCAAGCAATAGATAATCGCTGTTTTTGTCCTAAGCTTAAAACTTGAGGCATTTCCCAAATTACATCTTGAAGATTAGTTATTTTTAAAACTTCTTCGACACGTTTTTTTATAGTATGTTCATTACAACCTAATTTTCTTGGTGCAAAAGCTACTTCTTCGAAAACAGTGGAAGCGAATAATTGTTGGTCAGGATTTTGAAATACATAACCGATATATTGAGCCATTTCATATGGTTCTTTTTTAGTGATATCAACATCATCTAAAGTCATAGAGCCTCTATTAGGGTGTACAAGTCCCATTAGAAGTCTAGTTAATGTTGTTTTACCACTGCCATTTCTGCCAGCTATAGCCGTGATTTTTGTATCATCTATATTTGTGGAGATATTTTTTAAGATAAATCTATTTTTTTGATAGCTAAAAGAAATATTATTTAGCGTTAACATGATTATCACCTATTTCATAGCGTATTTTCCAGCGAAGAGGAATAACTTCAGGATAAATTTTTTCTTCATACATATATTTTAAACAATCATCTACATTACCACTGTAAGCTAAATGACCGTTATCAATTACACAAAGTTGGTCAGCAATATCAAGTACATATTTCAAATCATGTTCAGTTACAATGATTGTTTTATTATATCTTTTATTGAGATCAACTAATAAATTATAGATATCTTTTGCGCCTTCAGGGTCAATGGCAGCAACTGGTTCATCGAGAATGATGATAGGTGTATTCATTGCCATTATAGAGGCAATAGCAAGTCGTTGTTTTTGTCCGCCAGATAAAGCTGAAATTGGCATATCTTCTTTATCGGATAGACCAACGTTAGCTAAAAGTTCGTGTCGTCTTTTGATGATTTCTTGAGCATTGAGACCAGATGTTTCAAGAGAAAAAGCGATTTCATCGCCAACTGTTTGCGTTACGAGTTGAGCATTGTAATCAGCCATGACAACACCGATTAATTCATTGAGTTTTTTAGGTGGTGTATTCAAGATATCAATATTGGCTATATTTATTTTGCTAGTGGTGATTTCACTCAAATATGCAGGTTTACTGCCAGCTATATTTAAGATTAAAGAAGTTTTACCACTGCCATTTACACCTGTGATTACACAAAAAGAACCTTGAGGAATATTCAAATTTATATCGTGCAAAGAAAATTGTTTATCATTTTTATTTAATTTGGCATTAAAAATTTTAAAAGCAGGTAAATATAACAATTGACCAGCAACAGCACCTAAAAGAGCAACTAAAGCTACAGCAGGAAGCATAGCATAAAGATAAATATTCATAGGAAGTTGTAAAAAGATTTTTGTCAAAGTAACAAAAGTACCGCCACTGATAAAAGTAGTGATAAATACAACGATAAAAGGAATTAGTGAAATTTTAGACTTTTTAATGTTAAAAAGATTGCTATTAACCATTAAAGCGCAAATAGTAGCAGCTAATGGGTCACTTATTAAATTAGCATAAGGTAGAGCAGCTTTAGATGTCATCATAGCGATGATACCAGAAACTAAACCAATGCCAAAACCTTGTTTTATTGTAGGTCTACATAATAATATTGCTAAACAATACATTACAATATTCCAGTTTAAAGATATGCCACCAATATTTGGCGAAACCATACGTAAAATTACACCGATGGCTAATAATAAAGTAGTAATAGTTATCCAACGTAACTCCATAAATAAATCCTCCAATCAAATAACAAACAAATAAAAAAGCCTCTCAATCCCTATAAAAAGGGACGAGAGGCGTTATACTCGTGCCACCCTTAGTTAAACTAAGTAGCAAATTATCTTACTAAATACAAAGTGCGGGATTTTTTATATCCGATACTCGTTTCCGTATAACGGTGGAAAAGGCCGATAGTGCTTACCCCATAATATTATGGCTCAGGCTACATCTCACAAGTCCATTCGCTATCATAAGTGCTTATCGAACTCTCAGCATCGTCGATTCTCTGTAAAGCTTTTATCATAGTTACTATTCTTGCTCATAGATTTTAAATATATTAATCTGTGTTCATGATATCAAAACTATTTTTTATTGTCAAGACACAATAAAATTTTTAATTTTGTATAGTTGTAAAATGATTATTAACGAGAAAATCTTTTATTACATTAAAATATTCATTAGGATAATTAGAAATAGCTTGAGCATGTGTAGAGTCTTTGAACATATGCATAGATTTTGTTGCACGACAATTATCGTATAATTCTTGAAGTGTATTTGGCGGGATTAAAGTATCTGCACTGCCATGTAAAAATAATGTAGGGCTTGTGGAGTGAGCTACTGCTTTTAATGGAGCTAATTTATCTAAAGTTGAGCCTGTATGCCAATACATGCAGACTTGAGAATAAATCCACAAGATATCAAGAATTTTGGAATCATTAGGTAATTGTATCATGCTGTGTAGATGATTGTAATAAAGACCTTTTAAATCACTATAGGAACTATCCTCAATGTAAAAATCAGCAGGGTGAACAGACAATCCACTGTGCAGGAGTGCAAATGCACCACCTAGAGAAATTCCATGAATGCCAATTAATTCTTGTTGTTTCGTATTGCGAAGATAATCGCACCACATATCAATATCACGGATTTCTGTTTGTCCCCAAGTGATGATGCCATCACTTTCACCATGACCACGCAAGTCAATCAATAAGACATTAAATCCTAATTGTTTATAGATATTGACATAATTTAAGCACATGGAACGATTTTGATAAAGACCATGAATTAAAATAATTGTCTTTTTATATTTGGAATTATTGTTGATAAAAGTGCCAACTAATTCACGAGAGCTATCACCATAAGGAGTGTATAGAGCAACTTTTTGAGCATTAGGATTTTCTTGTTGATATTGATTTATTCTCGTCAAATCTTGAGAATGATTTACGATGCTAGTGAGATTGATATTTAATTGGGGATTGCTAAGCTCCATATATAAAATATTGCCTAAAATTAAACCTAAGGTATTAAAGGTTAAAATAGCACCGATTAAAAGTCCAATAAAAAATATAAATAAAGAATGAAGAAATTTTTTCACATAAACCACCTAGATAAAAAATAAAAATTTGCAATAAAAACCAAAGATAATAAATTGGATAATAACGAGTATATATTATTTAGATGATTTTATAAAGATTATTTTTAAGGAGTTGTGATAATAATTATCTATAAATAATAAATCTTGCGTCTATATAAGTTATTAGTGTATACTTAACTTAAATATACACTACAAAGGAGGTTTTATATTATGGATGTTATAACTCTATCTAGATTGCAATTTGCAATCACAACAATTTACCATTTTTTATTTGTTCCGGTTTCATTAGGTTTATCCATTTTCATTGCTATTATGCAGACTATGTATTTAAAAACAGATAATGTAGTTTATAAGCGTTTAGCAAAATTCTTTGGAAAACTCTTTATCATTTCATTTGCTATGGGTGTGGTAACTGGTATCGTACAAGAATTTCATTTTGGTATGAACTGGTCTGAATATTCTCGTTTCATGGGAGATATTTTTGGGGCACCACTTGCACTAGAAGCATTGACTGCATTTTTCTTAGAGTCTGTATTTTTAGGTGTATGGATTTTTGGTGAAGGTCGTTTATCCAAAAAACTACATTGTTTATCTATTTGGCTTGTAGCTTTTGGTAGTAATTTATCTGCTTTTTGGATTTTAGTTGCCAATTCTTTTATGCAACATCCTGTAGGTTATACTATTGCTAATGGCAGAGCTGAAATGACAGACTTTTTGGCATTGGTAACTAATCCTTATGTTGTAGGGCAATATGCTCATACTGTATTATCTGGTATTGTTACAGCTGGTGTGATTGTAGTGGCTGTAAGTGCTTATCGTTTATTGTCTGGTCAAAATGTAGAAACATTTAAAACAGCGATAAAATCAGGTATTATCTATAGTTTAATTGGTTTGTTCTTAGTAATGGGCAGTGGACATTTACAGGCTCAGTTTATCGGTAAAAATGTACCAATGAAGATGGCAGCTATGGAAGCTTTATGGGAAACTGAAAATCCAGCTCCTTTCACTGTAATAGCTAATATTGATACAGAAAATAAGGTAAATCATGATGCTATTGAAGTGCCATATATGTTATCTATGCTTATTTATGATAGCCCAGAAGGCGAAGTAAAAGGCATCAATGAATTGCAAGAACAATATATTCAACAATATGGTTATGATGATTACATTCCAAATGTAGTTTTATTATTCTGGAGCTTTAGAATTATGATAGCTTGCGGTATAGCTATGATTGGTGCAATGATTTTAGCAGGCTTTTTATTCTATACAAAACGTTTGGAAAATGCTCGTTGGCTCTTAAATATTTTAGTATTATTATTGCCATTGCCATTTATAGCAAATACTTTTGGTTGGATAATCACTGAAGCTGGTCGTCAGCCATGGATGGTAGTAGGTTTGCAAAAAGTATCTGATGCAGTATCTCAAAATATCACTAGCACAGAAGTTTTAATTACATTGGTAGGTTTTACACTTATTTATGCTTTATTAGCTGTAGCTGCTATCTTTATAGCTCTTAAGTTCGTGAAAAAAGATGCTCATAAGATGGATGATGAAGGAGGGCAGGCATAATGGATTTACAAATTGTATGGTTTATACTTGTAACAGTTTTATTTGTAGGTTTCTTCTTCTTAGAGGGCTTTGACTATGGTGTAGGCACGATTTTACCATTTTTTGCGAAAAATGATGTAGAACGCCGTATGCTCATTAATTCCATAGGTCCAGTTTGGGATGGTAATGAAGTTTGGATGATTACTGCTGGCGGTGCTATGTTTGCAGCATTCCCTCATGTATACGCTACTATGTTTAGTATGCTTTATATGGCATTGTTTTTAATGCTCTTAGGTTTAATTGTTCGTGGTGTAGCTTTTGAATTTAGAAGTAAACACGATTGCACATATTGGCGAAGCTTATGGGATTATATGATTTTCTTTGGCAGTGCCTTACCTGCATTTTTATGGGGCGTTGCTGTAAGTAATATGATGAAAGGTTTCGCTATCAATGGTGAAATGATTTATAAAGGTACTTTCTTTGATTTATTATCTTTATATACTATCGTTGGTGGTATTACTTTCTTATTGGTATTTGCTTATCATGGAACAGTATTTTTAACACTTCGTCTTGCTGATACAAAAATGATTGATAGATTGCGTATCGTATCTGTATGTCTTGGTGGTACAGCAGCTATTTTCTATGTGCTTTGCTTGATTTTAACTGCATTGAATACAGATATGTTTGCGTCAATTTCTTCTGTTATTTTATTTATTTTAGCAGCTGTTTCTTTTGTAGCTTCTATCTTATTAGTTTATAAAAAACAACAATATGTTAAAGGATTTATTGGTTCTTCTTTAGCTATTGTATTTACAACAGTTGCAGTATTTGCAGGATTATTCCCACGTATTTTAATATCCACTTTAAATCCAGATTGGAGTTTAACAATTTATAACGCTTCTTCTACTGAATATACTTTGACTATAATGACAATTGCTGCTGTTTGCTTTGTACCAGTAGTACTCATTTATCAAGGTTGGACTTATTGGGTATTTAGAAAACGTGTAAGTCATCATGACTTAGAATATTAATAAAAAAATGATAGATAAAAATTTATTAAAAGATATTTTCCCTTTTAAACGACAGTTGATTTTGGTGATGATATCAAATATTATGCAAGCTATGATGATTGTAGCTATAGCATATATTATTGCTTATATAGCAGATAAATTACTTTTATCTCGCTTAGAAAGTAGTACAGCAACGCCATTATTGGTGTTGCTGTTTTTCTTTTTTTGTATAAAGGCGATATTGAATTATTTTAATCATTATCAAATGGAGAAGATATCATTAAATGTACAAAGCAATTTACGTAAACAATTATTTGAAGTATTGGCTCAGCGTAATTTTTTAGCTAATTCATATGAAAAAGGACAATGGATAGCGTTGATTACAAAAGGCGTTGATAAATTAGATATTTATTTAACGTCATTTATACCGCAATTAGGTTTACTGAGTACAATTCCGCTCATTTTATTGATATTTACTTTTATCAATGATTGGATATCTGGATTGATTTTCTTGATTACTGCACCATTAATACCATTTTTTATGATTTTAATTGGTAAGATTGCCGATAAGGAAAATAAAAAGCAGTGGCAAGTTTTTCAAAAATTAACTATGTATATGGCAGATTTATTGCCTGGTTTATTGATTGTTAAAGCGTATAATCAAACACAAAGACAATTAAGTGAAATAAATAAAAATGGTAAACTTTTTAGTCAAGCGACTTTAAAAGTTTTGCGCATAGCTTTTATTTCAGCTTTTATGTTAGAATTTATTTCTACGTTAAGTATAGCGATTATTGCTGTAAATATTGGTCTTAGACTTATCTATGGACATGTGGAATTTTTACCTGTATTTTTTATCTTATTGATAGCACCACAATTTTATCAGCCTTTTCGTCAATTTGGTTCAGCTTTTCATGATGCCATGAATGGGATTACAGCTTCTAGTGAAATTTATGCTATGATTGATAAATTAAACTGTATAAAGGAAAGTAAGACAAATTTAAAATTTGATGATGCAGATATGGTGCAGATTGAATTGAAAAATGTTTATTATAAATATCAAGATAATGATAAATGGGCAATTGATGATTTAAGTTTAAAAATAGAAAAAGGCAAGCAGTTGGTTTTGACTGGAGATAATGGGGCAGGGAAATCCACATTATTTAAATTATTATTAGGTATAGAAAGATGCCAATCTGGAGAAATCTTAATCAATGATTATAATTTAGCTGATTTAGATAAACAATGGTGGCAAAGTCAAATTGGCTGGGTAGCTCAAGAGCCATATATTTTTTCAGCGACAATCAGGGAAAATATAACTTTAGGTAGAGATTTTAATTTAAAAGAAATAGAACATATTTGTCAGTTGGTAAATTTAGATGAATTTATAAAATCATTGCCACAGGGATATGATACAGAAATGACTTCAGCGATGAATTTAAGTTCTGGGCAAAAGCGTCGCTTAGGTTTAGCTAGAGCTTTAATTGGTAGACCAAAATTATTATTATTAGATGAACCTATGGAAAATTTAGATGTGTATAATGAAAAGCTGATACAAAGAATTTTATCTGATTTAAAAAATAAAGTAACTGTAATAATCATTGGTCATCGCTTACAGACTTTAAAAAATGCTGATGAATTGATTTATTTACAACAGGGAAAATTAGTGGATAATGAAAAAATTAAGGATAAAATAAATTATTTTAGTGAAATAATAGAAGGTGAAAGGAGTATTTGAAATGGTACAGATATTGAGTAATATGATAAGACCTGTAGTATGGAGTTTATTATTAGCAATATTAGTAGGTACTATTTCGACATTAAGCTCAATAAGTTTAATGGGACTTTCAGCATGGTTGATAGCTAGTGCTGCCTTGCAACCGCCACTTTATGTTTTATCACTTGCTATTGTAGGTGTACGCTTTTGCGGTGTAATGAGGGCTGTCTTTCGTTATTTAGAGCGATATTTTACACATAAAGTAGGTTTTTCTCTATTTACGAGTTTTAGAGTATTTGTTTTGACAAAAATTATCAAAGCATTGCCATTCAAGCAACAAACAGAAAATGGAGATGCTTTTGATTTAATTGTAAATGCAGTGGATAATTTAAGGGATAGTTTTCTGCGTTTCTTTTTGCCACCTATTATAACTACGATAAGTGTATTTATCTTATCTATATGGTTTTTTCTATATAGTTATGATTTGATGATATTACTAATTAGTTCATGGCTTATATTTATGATAGTCATACCTTATATGACATGGCGAAGATATTTGAAATTAAAAAAACATAAATTTTTATTGACTCAAGAGATTATAGAGTTTTATGAAGGTAATAGGGAACTATCTTTCTATAATTATGACAAATATAGATTGAAAAATATTAACCATAGTATTGAGCAGTATCAACAATATCAGCAAAATTTATTTAAATTAAAATTAAAAGTTAATCTATGTAGTGAATTTATAATGGGAGCTTATTTAGTTATTTGTTTGGCTATAAGTATTTATTTGGTGAATACACAAGATTTTAATCCCATTATGGCGATTACAATAATATTGACTTATCAAGCTGTCTTAGAAGTGTTAGCGATGATGCCTTCATTAATAGAGCATTTTGACGAAGCTAGTAAACGTTGGCAAGATTTAGCTATTTTTATGCAAGAGAAAAAATTTATTGCTAATACAAATAATGAAGTAAAAAATGAAAATCAAGAAGATGAGCAATGTGAAGATGTGCAATTATTGTTGAAAAATTTAGCTTACGGATATGATAAAGTTTTATTGAAAGATATAAATTTATCTATAAAAAAAGGTAATAAAACCTTGATTGTCGGCACTAGTGGTTGTGGAAAATCCACATTATTTTATGTATTGGTGAGATTATTATATCCATTGAAGGGAAATATATTTATACAAGGCAAAAATTACGATGATTTAGCTGAAAAATCCATACGTGAACATTTTGCAGTAGCATTTCAAGAGCATCATATTTTTAATTTATCTATACGCGATAATTTTAAAATGCTTTATGAAGATATCACTGATGAAGAAATATATAAATCCTTAGAAAATGTATATTTATTAGATTTTCTAAAGCAAGTGGGATTGGATTATATAGTGGGCAATGATGGCAATAAATTATCAGGTGGGCAAAAGCATAGATTACAATTAGCTATTTGTTTAGCAAAACAAAAAGATATAATTTTATTAGATGAACCTACAGCAGGGCTTGATATAAAAACGACAAATAATATATGTAGTCAACTTATGGAAAAATATCAAAAACAAACGATGATAGTAACTTCTCATGATATAAGTTTGTTGCGATTTTTTGATGATATTATTATTTGTGGAGAAGAAAAAATCATAGAACAAGGTAATATAAAGAAATTATTATTGCGTGAAGATAGTTATTTGAACAAATTGATTAGGTACAAAAACTTCATCTAAGAGCAATTTATTTGTATTTTTTATAGGGATATTCTATAATGATTATAAGATTATAAATAATATTTATAGATTTTGGGGTGATTTTATGCTAGGTATTGAGCGACGTCGGGAAATAATGAAATTATTAAATCAGCACCAAAAAGTTTATGTACAAGATTTGAGTAAATTATTTGATGTAACTGATGAAACAATAAGGCGTGATTTAGAGAAATTAGAGCAACAAAATTTAGTTAAACGTTGTTATGGTGGAGCGGTAATAAATGACCATACAAGTCAAGATATTTCTTTTTTAAAACGCATAGATATTAATAATAGTAATAAGGTTTATATAGCTAAAAAAGCTGAACACTTGATTAATGATGGCGATACCTTAATGGTAGATGCAAGTACTACATGTTTAGCATTATTGCGATATTTAAAAGATAAGAAAGATTTAACTATAATTACAAATTCTATACGACTTATAAATGAATTTGTGAATAGTGATTTTAAAATAATTTCAACTGGTGGAGAATTAAGAGCTCATTCTTATGCTTTAGTTGGAACTACTGCTTGTGAGACTATAAAAAAATATTATGTAGATATGGCTATTATCAGTTGTAAGGCTTTGGATATGAAAAAAGGTTTGATGGAATCAAATGAGCCTGAAAGTATTATTAAACGACAAATGATAGAACAAGCACAAAAAAGTATTTTATTAGCAGACAGTACAAAATTTGATAAAACTGCATTTATTAAAACATGTGATTTAGCTGAAATTGACACAATTGTAACGGACAAAGAACCTAATATTGAGTGGTTTAATTATATTAAAGAAAATGATATAAAGTTGATTTACTAAAAAAAGCTGTAACAAAAGAGGATATCTCTAATTGTTACAGCTTTTTTATGATGTTTATTTTAAGAAAGTTTTATTTAAATCTATTTTAAAATCTCTAGCTAAATCAAGGAAATTTTGAGTGGTAATAGTTTGTTTTTTGCCACCCATTGAACGGACTTTTACACAGATTTCAGCAGCTTTTTCCGCAGTATCCATAAGACCAAAAGCTTCATCAAAATCTTTACCAGAGCAGAACATACCATGATGAGCCCATACTACAATATTATATTTTTTCATAAGTTCACTTGTAGCTTTAGCTATTTCGCTACCACCTGGAACCATCCAAGGAACAACACCGATACCCTCAGGGAAAATAACAGGATCTTCTGTTGCCATTTCCCAAAGTTCGCGAGTAAATTCTTTATCGTTTAGTGGTAAAACGAAAGTAAGAGCAATGATGTTAGTTGGATGAGCATGATAAATTACATGATTTTGACCATTTGTTAGGTCTTTTTTTATACTATGGTTCATAAGATGAGTTGGAAATTCACTTGTTGGACGACCACCCTTTTCTAATCCCCAAACGATAGCATAATTTTCACCTTTATCATCGATTTTAGCAATACAAATATTATCTTCTGGTTTTAAGATAACATTGCGCATATAACGACCAGTTCCAGAAACTAAGAAATATTCATTAGCTAAATTAGGCACACTTACACCAATCGGAATCCAATTAGTAGGTGCTTTTAATTCAGATTTTATTTCTTCGATTTCTTCAGGTTTTATACGATAACTTAGATTGCCGCCATTGCGTTCATGCCAACCTTTTTTGAATGCATCGTCAGTAAGACGTATAAATCCTTGAATAAATTCAGCATTAGTAATTAACATAAAATATCCTTTCTTATGATAAAATCTTTATTTTTGTTTATATCTTTGTTGTTTTTGTTATTTTAAATATAATACCACATAAAATCACAATAAACAATAAAATAAAAAATGAGTTTTCAGTAAAATTTAAAAATAAAATAATTTGAAAAAGTATTGATTTATATATTTTATTGATGTATAATTGAAATTAGAAAACGTTTACTGTTATATAGAAAATTAATCAAAAATATTAATAATATTATTTTCTTAGGAGGATTTTAAAATGGCAGTTTTAGTATGTGGTGGAGCAGGTTATATCGGCTCTCATATGGTTTATGAACTTATCAATAATGGTGAAGATGTTGTTGTAATCGATAATCTTGAAACAGGTCATTTAGCTTCTGTTCATGAAAAAGCAAAATTTTATAAAGGCGATATCCGCAATATGGCAGACCTTGATAAAGTTTTTACAGAAAATGATATTGAAGCAATTATTCATTTTGCTGCAAATTCTCTTGTTGGTGAAAGTATGCAAGTTCCTTTAAAATATTTCAACAACAACACTTGCGGTATGGAAGTTCTTCTTGAAGCTATGGTTAAATATGATGTTAAGAAAATCGTATTCTCTTCCACTGCTGCAACTTATGGTGAACCAAAACGTGTGCCTATTTTAGAAACTGATGAAACAAATCCTACTAATCCATATGGTGAATCCAAACGAATGATGGAAAAAATGATGAAATGGGTAGATATGGCTAACGGTATTAAATATGTATCCTTACGTTATTTCAACGTAGCAGGTGCTGTTGAAGATGGTCATATTGGTGAAGCTCATACAACAGAAACTCACTTAATTCCAATCATTTTACAAGTTCCACTTGGTAAACGCGATCACATCACTGTATTTGGTACAGATTATCCAACAGCTGATGGTACTTGTATCCGTGACTATGTACATGTAATGGACTTAGCAGATGCACATATGAAAGCTCTTAACTATTTACGTGAAGGTAATGAAAGCAATATCTTCAATTTAGGTACTGGTGAAGGCTTCTCTGTAAAAGAAATGATCGACGCTGCTGAAAAAGCTACAGGCTTAAAAATTAAAGTAGAATATGGTCAACGCCGTGCTGGTGACCCTGCTCGCTTAATTGCTTCTAGTGAAAAAGCTCAGAAAATCCTTAACTGGCATCCAAAATATACAAGCATGGAAGAAATTATCAAAACTGCTTGGAAATGGCATCAAGCTCATCCAAACGGATATGAAGACTAATTTTGGGGTTTAGTTAATAAAAGGGGATTTTTAATAATGGATATGAATTTACAAATAAATCGTTTGTTAAACTTTGCTCTACAACAAGGTCTTATTGCACCAGAAGATAAATACTATAGTGCGAACTTACTTTTAGATTTATTAGGTGTAGATGAGTTTGAAGTTGTAGAAGTAGATGAAACATTACCAATAGCTCATGATATTTTAGAAAATATGTTAGATTATGCTGTAGAAAAAGGTCTTTGTGAAGATACTGTAACTCAGCGTGATTTATTTGATACTCGTATCATGAACTGCGTAATGCCTCGTCCTTCTGAAGTTGTAGGCAATTTCAAAAAATTATACGAAAAATCAAAAGTTCAAGCTACTGATTATTTCTATAAAACAAGTATTGCTTCTAACTATATTCGTAAAGATCGTATTGATAAAAATATTATTTGGAAAGCAAATACTGAATATGGTGATTTAGATATCACAATTAACTTATCTAAACCAGAAAAAGATCCAAGAGATATTGCTAAAGCAAAACTTGTAAAATCTTCTTCTTATCCAAAATGCTTACTTTGCCGTGAAAATGAAGGTTATGCAGGTCATGCAAATCATCCAGCTCGTCAAACACATAGATTAATTCCTATGGATTTTGAAGGTCATCAATGGTTTATGCAGTATTCCCCATATACTTATTACAATGAACACTGCATTTTATTAAATTCCTTGCATGTACCAATGAAAGTTTGCCGTGCTACTTTTGAAAACTTATTAAACTTTGTGGATTATTTACCACACTATTTCTTAGGTTCCAATGCAGATTTACCAATCGTTGGTGGTTCTATTTTATCTCATGACCATTATCAAGGTGGACATTATACATTCGCTATGGAAAAAGCTCCAATCGAAGAAACTTTCAATATCGAAGGTTTTGATAATGTTACTGTTGGTCGTGTAAAATGGCCTATGTCTGTAATTCGTGCAGCTTCTTCTAATAAACAGGATTTAATTAATTTTGCTGTACATGTATTAGATGCATGGCGTGGATATTCTGACGCAAGTGTAGATATCTTAGCTGAAAGCGATGGACAACCACATAATACAATTACTCCAATTGCTCGCGTTCGTGATGGTAAATATGAATTAGATTTAGTTTTACGTAACAACCGTACAACTGAAGAATATCCATTAGGTATTTTCCATCCACATAATGAAGTTCATCATATTAAAAAAGAAAATATCGGCTTAATTGAAGTAATGGGTCTTGCAGTACTTCCAGCTCGTTTAAAAGACGAATTAGCAAAAGTAAAAGAATGCTTTATCGCTGGTAAAGAAGATATTAGTGATGATGAACAAATCGCTAAACATGCAGATTGGTACAAAGAAATTCGTGCAAAATACACAGATATTAAAGCTGAAGAAGTTGAAGATATGCTTAAATTAGAAGTAGGTAAAATCTTTATGGTTGTATTACTTCATGCAGGTGTATTCAAACGCAATATACAAGGTATTCAAGCTTTCAATAAATTTGTAGCAACTTTATAATTTTAATAATTATGCCATCTATAAATTTTATAGATGGCATATATTTAATCAAGAAAATATTGAAAATATAGAAATAATATATTATTATATTTTAATATATTATTTTAATAAGGATTGAAGACAATGAAGTCAACTACGATAATTGATGTAGCCAAAAAGGCACAAGTATCAGTAGCAACGGTATCCCGTGTAGTAAATGGTAATTATCCAGTAAAAGAAGCTACAAAGAAGAAAGTTTTAGAAGCAATAAAAGATTTAGAATACATTCCAAACATTCAAGCAAGAGAATTAAATACACAACATTCTTCAATAATTGGAATTATTGTGCCTAGTCTATTTAATACTTTTTTTGCTGAAGTTGTAAGTGGAATAGAAAGTTTTGCAACAAGTAGTGGCTATTCGTTATTGTTGACTTACACAAAAGATGACCCTATCTGTGAAAAAGAATGTATGAATGAATTATTGATGCGAAATGTATCAGGAATAATAAATATTAGTCCAAATACGGAACGTGTGGATAGTAGTTTTTTTGACCAGATGGCATCTAGGATACCGCTGGTATTTATTAACTCATATATAAAACGTCCAGCTATTTCTTATGTATATAATGATGAACGCATAGGTACCAAAATTGCCTTAGAACATTTAGTATCATTAGGTCATCAAAATATTTGTTTTGTTCGTGGTGAACGAAGCGATTCTTATGAGTTTAAAGAAGATGTATATATTGAATTTATGAAGAAAATGGGTTGTTATAATCCAGAAAATATCATAAATGTTAGTGCGGGTAATAGTATAGATACAGTAGAGTTGACTGCTAAAAAGATTGTAGAATTTTTGCCTAATCGAAAAGATGTTACAGCACTTTTTTGTTGTAATGATTTGATGGGTGTCGGTGCAGTCAATGCTTGTAGACGTTTAAATTTAAAAATTCCAGAAGACATATCTATTATGGGATATGATAATGTTTCATTAAGTCATTTTATTGAGCCCAAACTTACGACAATGGACCAAAATATGATGACTTTAGGATGGACAGCGGCTAGTTTATTAATGGAAAAAATAGCTAGTGATAATAAAACAAGCAGACAAGTTGTATTACAAAATACTTTAGTCTTACGTGATACTACAGGTCCTTGTAAAACAAATAAATAAAAGAGGTAAGAAAAATGGCAGTAGTAAAAAGTGAATTTGGTGTAGCTTCTACAGGGGAACAGGTTTATAAATTTAAAATTGAAAACTCCAAAGGCGAATATGTAAGCATTATTAATTATGGTTGCACTATTCAAGCTATTGTAGTTGAAGGCAAAGATGGTAAATTACATGATGTAGTTTTAGGTTATGACACTGTAAAAGGCTATGAAGAAGGAACATTCTTCTATGGTGCATTCATCGGTCGTTGCGGTAACCGTATAGCTAATGGTAAATTTACTTTAAATGGAAAAACTTATGAATTAGAAACAAATAATGGAGCAAATCATTTACATGGTGGCTCTAATGGTTTTGATAAAAAAGTTTATAGCGATTTCACAATCGGCGAAAATAGTGTATCTTTAAGACGTACATCTCCAGATGGTGAAGCTAATTATCCAGGAAACTTAGATGTAGAAGTAACTTATACTTTTGATGATAATGCTTGCTTACGCATTGATTATAAAGCTAAAACTGATGCAGATACTGTAGTTAACTTAACAAATCACAGCTATTTCAATTTAGCTGGTGAAGGCAGTGGCAGTGTTTATGATCAAACATTGAAATTAGATTGCCCAGCAATGATTCCAACTGATGCAGGATTAATCCCAACAGGTGAAATTCGTCCAATTACAAAAGGTGATGTATTTGACTTTAGTGAAGCTAAACCTATTGGTCAGGATATAGACAAAGATGATGAACGTTTAGTTATTGCTGCTGGTTATGACCATACAGTATTATTACCAGAACATGATGGTTTATATACTTTTGCACAAGCTAAATCTGAAAAAACTGGTATTATTATGGACGTAGCTACAACAATGCCAGGTGCACAGTTCTATTCTGCAAACTTCTTAGAAGGAAAACCAGGTAAACAAGGTCATATTTACAATCGTCGTGATGCTTTCTGCATTGAAACTCAATATGTACCAAATGCTGTAAATTGTGATAAATTCGCATCTCCAGTATTGAAAGCAGGACAAGAAACTCATACTGTTACAACATATACTTTCAGTAAATAATTATATTGAATATAAAAATACACTTATGTGATTACATAAGTGTATTTTTTTTAGTTGCGGAAAAGTCATAAATAGTTTGTAGTGTATCGTAGTGGATAGATTGTTTTCTAAAAGTATTAGGCGTGATACCTTTTAAATTTTTAAATACTTTACAAAAATAATCGTCATTATTATAGCCTACATGGTGAGCTATTTTTTTTATCGTCCATGTGGGATTATTGATTAGAAGTTTACACGCAGTAGAAATCCTTAAGTTTTGTAAGTATTTCATAGGTGATATGCCAAATTGTTTATGGAAAGTTTTGCAAAGATGATATTTAGAATATCCTATTTGTTCAGCTATTGTATCTATATTTAAATTGCTATTAGCGAAATTTTGCTCAAGAAAATTTTTGGCTATGTCTGTTTTTGTGAGATTATTTGCATCATATGCTAGATTGTATTTTAAAAGGTCTATCCAAAAATTATAGGCTAATTTTGTATTTATAAATACTGATTGTAATTTATTATTGAGGGCTTTGGTGTAAAAATTAGCTATTTGCGTTAATAATGAAGGATAGTTTGCTAAAGAAATGACAGGGCCTAATTTATTATAGATTTTACATAGAAGAGGTAAAACTTCAGGAGAAAACTCTAAATAAATAAATTTCCAATGAGTAGAATTTGGGGGTAAATAGTAATGGGAATTGCTGGGAATGTTGAGTAAAAAAGCTTTACCAGCCGTGATGGTATAAGTGGAATTATTTATGGTTAAAACGCCTTGTCCACTGATGCAATATTGAATAAGACAATGTTTATCATGACGATGTAGATTATGCCAAGAATAGCTGTGGTCAGTGATATTTTGAAAGCCGATACCTGTTAGCGTTATCAATGGCAAATCAGAGGAAAACTGATATTTTATAGCTTTATAAGGAAAGGTGCTAAACATAAAAAACTCCTTTAATTTATAGATGAAGATGACAAAAAATTACAGTAGATAACATTTTATTATCATTTTAATATAGCTAACGATATTTTAAAATATTATGTAGAAAATAAATTTAGAGGAGAGAATATAGATGTTAGCAATTAATTATGATAAAGAGCAAAAGATATTTAATTTATCTAATGGCAAAATTAGTTATATTTTAGGCATTGAAAAAGATTGTTATGTAAAACATATTTATTTTGGCAAATATTTATCATCATATAATGGAAGTAATGCTCAATTATTTTATGATAGAGGTTTTTGTTCAAATCCGATAGCTTCAGATAGAAATTTTTCGTTAGATACTTTATTGCAAGAATATCCAGATTTTAATCAAGGGGATTTTAGAAATCCAGCTTATATAATTCAAACAGAAGATGGCAAGCGTGTAAATCGCTTTTATTATGATAGTTTTAATATCATTGAAGGAAAACCAAAATTAGAGGGATTGCCTTCTATTTATGTAAATAATGAAAATGAAGCTAAAACTTTATGTATTATCTTAAAAGATGTAGTGATGAATGCAAGTATTTATTTGTATTACACAATTTTTGCTGATTATGATGTTATTTGCAGACATACTGAAATTGTAAATCATAGTGATAAGAGCATATATTTAGATAAAGTAATGAGCTTTAGTATGGATTTTGCGGATAGCGATTATGATGTGATGACATTATCCGGTGCTCATTTGTATGAAAAAAATATTTATCGCAGAGCTATAAAATCCGACTCTATTGTATTAGAAAGCATACGAGGAACAAGTAGTCCACAGGCAACACCATTTATAGCTTTGATGGAAAAAAATACTAATGAAGATATAGGCTCTGTTTGGGCATTTAATTTTATTTATAGTGGTGATTTCCAAGCTAGTGTACAAGTGGGACAATATGAGACTACTAGAGTACAAATGGGCATGAACCCTACGACTTTTGGTTGGATTTTAAGCGGTAAAGAAAAATTTGTTTCTCCTGAAGCTGTGTTAGTTTATACAGATAAAGGTTTAAATACTATGTCTCAGATTTTTCATAAATTGTATAGGAATCAACTTTGTCGAGGTTTATATAAAGAAAAAGCTCGTCCAATTTTATTGAATAGTTGGGAAGCTTGTCATTTTGAGGTCAATGAAGATAATTGCTTGGATTTAGCAAGACAAGCTGGTGAATTGGGCATAGAATTATTTGTATTAGATGATGGCTGGTTTAAAAATCGCTGTGATGATACACAAGGTTTGGGTGATTGGCTAGAAGATGAAGCAAAATTCCCACATGGATTAAAAACTTTAGCTCAAAAAATTAAAGAAAAAGGATTATTATTTGGTTTGTGGTTTGAGCCAGAAATGATATCTAAAAATAGTAATTTATATAAAAATCATCCTGATTGGGTGATTAGAAGTATGGATTATGAGCCTATTTTGAGCAGATGCCAATATGTATTGGATTTATCGAATATAGAAGTTTGTAATTATCTTGTAGAAAAAATATCTAATATATTAGAAAATGTAGAGATATCTTATGTTAAATGGGATATGAATAGACATTTGACAGATTTAGGTTCTGCTTATTTAAATAGTAAGGAACAAAAAGAATTATCACATAGATATGTATTAGGTTTATATTATATTTTAGAAAAATTAACACAGCGTTTTAAAAATGTTTTATTTGAAAGTTGTTCTAGTGGTGGCGGTAGATATGATGCAGGAATGCTCTATTATATGCCACAAACATGGGCTAGCGATAATACAGATGCTATTTGTCGTTTAAAAATACAATATGGTACAAGTATATTATTTCCTGCAATTACAATGGGTTCACATGTTTCTATAGTGCCAAACCACCAAGTCGGTAGAATAACACCACTTAAAACTCGTTTTGATGTAGCTTCTTCTGGAAATCTAGGTTATGAATTAGATTTAAATAAATTAAATGATGAGGAAAAAGAAGAGATAAAAAAACAAGTAGCTTGGTATAAACAATATAGAGATGTTATACAAAAAGGGACTTTCTATAGAATAGAGAGTCCTTTTGATGGAAATTATATTAGTTGGACTTTTATTTCCGAAGATGAAAATACTGTTATTTGTTATTTCCATCAGGTTTTAGTAGAACCTATATATAGAAATTTAATTTTGAAATTAAAAGGACTACAAGAAGATGCTTTATATAATTTAGTTGGTACAGATAAAGTTTTCAGTGGTAGTGAATTGATGTATGCTGGTTTGATGATACCAAAAATAGAAGAAGATTTTTATAGTAATATTTATGTATTAAAAAAATCAGTATAAACGGTAACTTTAGTATATTTATTAAAAATTTCATTTATATTTTACAAACAATGACTATGTGAAACTATACAATTTTACATAGTCATTGTATAATAATAATGAGCTTAACAGAAAATTCCATAAGAAACAGCATTAGATTTTTTAAATGCAACATCATTTCTCACAGAAAATTTATGAGGTGATAGTAAATGGCTATTAAAAAAGTTGAAGTTGACCGTAGAGATTGTCAAAACTACCGTAACTATTTAAAGAGAGGAGGATATATCTCCGCAAGCTATTTATCAGTAAGTGGTTTAGATGCTATAAGATTAAAAAAATTAGCTATACAAGGTAGATTAGATGCTGTTAGATGCGCTATTGGTAAATCTGTTAGATGGTATTATTGTGAAAAACAAGCGGAGTTAGCTCACTTACGCGGAGAAGCTTAAAATGCATAATTGTTATGTATAATAGACTACTTTTTATGAGTTTATAAGAAGTAGTCTATTTTTTTATAAAAAACTGTTGACAAAAATGAAAGTATCTGATATTATATATTTCTGTCAGCAACAATATAATATTGTTTGAGAGCACATGGAGAGTTGTCCGAGTGGTTGAAGGAGCACGCCTGGAAAGCGTGTATACGGGTCCCCGTATCGAGGGTTCAAATCCCTCACTCTCCGCCATAATTGATAGGTACAGGATTTTGCATAGCAAAATCCTGTTTTTTGTATATAGAGAAATAGGAGATTTATTATGAAAAAAATCTTAGCTATACTGATGTTATTGATGTTAAATTTAAATATAGCATTAGCGCAGAATTTGGAGATTGATGAAACGAATTTAAGTGAAAAAGATATTCAATATTTATCTGCATGGACATCGCTTGCTGTATATAATGATAAATTTAGCTTATTAGCAAGAGATATATTGAAAAGTAATGGTTGGAATATTCGCTTTTATAATGAACAAATAGCTAAATCTGATGTTAAATACCTATTAGCTGATAAAAAAATAAATGATAAGGATATATTCTTTTTATCTATCAGTGGTACTAGCAGTTGGCAAGATGTGAAAACGGATTTGGCAGTAGAGGCAACAGTATTTCAAGGGCATAATTTAGATGAATTTTTGCAAAGTAGAAATGATAAAGATTTAAGTGAAACTAAGCCTTTAGTGCATAAAGGATTTTTACAATATGTACAAGATGGATTTTTTTCCGCGAATAGTTCAGGTGAGATTTTAGGTCTTGATTTAGTAGAACATTTGAAACAGTGCCCAGAAGATAAGATTTATATAACAGGTCATAGTTTAGGTGGAGCAGTGGCGGAATTATTGACAGCTAGATTATTAGACATGGGCGTAAGTAGTAATCAAATAGAAACTATTACTTTTGGTGCACCTGCTGTAGGCAATAAGACTTTTGTAGATATGTATGAGCCTAAAATGAATTTGACTCGTATTACGATGAAAGGTGATATTGTAAAAAATTTAGCTCAGATAGCTAATGAACGTTTTGTGCAATTTAATACTAATGAAGTATGGACTGTATCTAAATTGGAAAATGATAAATTTGCTCATAATATGTTGCTTTACTTTGATAGAGCAATTAAAAATTATTATGACAGCAAAGAAGACATAGCTTTAGCTACAGAAGATATTGAAACATGTGAAACTTATGTGGCAAAGCCTAAATATGATTTTCCTAATGAATTACAATCAGAAATAAATTATATGAATTTAGCTTTGAAAGATAAGTTATTAAAAGAAGATGAAGATTGCTTTGTTGACCTTTCAGATGACGACCTATCTTCAAATGTATTTCAAAAAGCAAAAGCATTGAATGCTAAATATGTAGTGTTTTATGAGTTTAGTGCAAATAAAATAAAAGATAGTACTTCCAATAAAAGATATTATATTTATGGAAGTAAATATATTTATGATATAAATGGTAATTTGATAAGAGGATTTAGTGCAACGTCAGATACTAAAGAGATGACTGTATTACAATCTGTATTATATTTAGAATGTCAATTTAAATAAAAATAAAAACTTAGTGAATGGTAATATAGAATAAAACTATGATTATCTTCACTAAGTTTTTTTATTATGGTAATTGAGTTATATTTATATCGGATATTTGTTTAATGATAATATCAGCTCTAGATAAATCTTGATTGCCAGAATTAGGATTGGCAAAACCGATACAATACATGCCAGCATCTTTAGCAGCAATGCTACCATTTTTAGAGTCTTCAAGAACGACACAATCTTTAGGGTCAACTTGTAATTTTTTTGCTGTTTTTAAATAAATATCTGGAGCAGGTTTACTATGAAGGATATCTTCGCCAGAAATTAAAAATTTAAAGTATTTATCAATATTAAATGTTTTTACAACAAATTCAATTACATTTAAAGGAGAAGATGATGCTATCGCCAAAGGAATATTTGCTTTTTGTAATTGTTCTAATAAAGGGCAGATGCCATCAATAGGTTTAAGACTATGGTCAACGATATATTTTTTGAAGAAATTCATATGGTTATTAGTCATTTCTTCAGGAGTATATGGTAAATGATGTTTATCAATAAAATAGGAGAAAACAGAAGTTGATGTCATACCAATGAGTTTATTGAATTCTTCATCATCAACTACGATATTATTTTCGAGTAATACCTCTTTGACTACTTTGTTATGTATAGGTTCGCTATCAATGATAACGCCGTCCATGTCAAAGATAAATGCTTGCATAATAACACCTCTTTTTATTTTTATCAAATATAGCATAGCAAAATTACATATAATTTTAAAGAGATTTCAAATGAAAGATTATAGATAAATTTATTTGAATTTAGAGGGTTTGGATATATAATAAATAATATAGATAAAATTGTAGAGGTTGATAAAGTGAAAAAAATAGTATTATGTTTATTAAGTTTATTTATTTGTATGCAATCTGTAGCTTTGGCTAATATACACCAATCAAAAGTATCAAATGTGGAAAATATTCGTTCTATATATGCATATAAAGACCCTGAACAAATGAAAGATTATGAACAGAAAAAATTAGTAAAAGAACAAACTAAAAGTGATAAAAAACTAGAAGAACCAATGGCATTGTTTAGAGTATTTGTCAATAATGATAGATTTTATATTGACGATAATAGATATAAAGACAATGTAGAGTTAGCAATAACATCACATAATATAGATAGAAATTATATTTTTGATAATGAATATCCTCCATATTTAATATTGCAAGATAATGATAATAATAGATATGAAATTCATTTTGCCAAAGTTAAATATGACAATCCATATTGGATAAGCTTCAATTTAACAAATAAAGAAATAGAACAAATAAATAAAGCTAAAACTATAAGTCTTGTTTTACCAGAGGCGCAAGAAAATATGTATCGTTATAATAAGAAAAAAGATAAATTAGAGAAAAAATCTTATGATAATGATATAAAAGTAGAAGAAATGGTGTATGAACTTCCAGAAAATATAGTTGATGAATGGAAAATTGTTTTAAATAAGCATAAATAAAAATAACCCTACTAAGTTAAATTAGTAGGGTTATTTTCATTTATAAAGTAGTAAGGGGTTTATAATTAGGGCTTAGTAAGCGGCATCATTGCCGTTACCAGCTTCTGTAGGGGCTGTGTCTTTATGATCTGTTCCTGTATGATATGGACTATCTACATTTATTGTTGGTGTATGCAATTTTATATTGCGTTTTTCTAATACTTGTTTTAAGAGCCATGGCTTATCTGAAATAATACCATCAACACCCATATCAAGTAACATATTCATATCTTTTTCATTATTAACAGTCCATGGAACAACTTTCATACCCAAAGAATGAGCTTCATCAACATCTTGTTTGGATATTTCTGTATAATATGGAGAAATAATATCAGCACCAATAGCATGAGCAGCTTTTACAGGATTTCCTTGATAATCCTTGATATCTAAATCACCAAGCCATGGAGATTTTTTCTTTTCATAACGACGTAAAGATTCACTATCACGTCCCCATGATGGTTGTTTTTGCCAAAGTGCACTAGTGGAGATATTAGGATTTAATTTTTTCATTTCAATTAAAGTTTGCCAGTCAAATGATTGGAGAACAACTCTATCCTCCATATCATATTTTTTTACAATATTATTGAAAACTTCTACAAATTTCTTAGGGTCAGCATTATTTTTATATCCGGCACTTGCAGGGTCTGGATAGGATTTTGTTTCTATATTTAAAACAATATTTTTATCACCATATGATTGAATTAATTGCATTAATTCTTCTAATGTAGGAATTTTAGCATCATAAGTAAATTGTGTTTTGCCATGTAAGTCATAGTATTCGCCACAATTTGGATCCATCACACCTACATCGAATTTCTTTAATTCATCTACAGTCATTAAACGAATATCATATTTATTATTTTCAATGTAATTGCCATTTTCATCACGTGTTATATCTGAATTTAAGATAGGATTATGACTCATTACTATTTGACCATCTTTAGTAAGTTGCATATCACATTCAATAGAAGTAGCACCTAGCTCTATTGCATAGGCATAAGAATACAAAGTATTTTCAGGTCTAACATCTCTACCTCCACGATGAGCCTCTAAGTCAAAAACATCATAATTGACTTTGGCATAAGTAGTGGAAATATCAATAGTATTAAATCCACTATAAATTGTTAAGGCAGCTAGACCACTAAATAAGAGTTTTTTGGATAGTTTTTTCATTTGTATTCATCTCCTAAAGCGTTTAAATTTATTTGTTATAATTATCTCATAAATCTGAATTTATGTATGTCAGAATAGAGCGTAATTTTTAGGTAAATATTTCTTACAAAAATAAATATATTTTTTCTAAAAAAAGTGTTGACAAAGTGATTTATAGTAGATATAATAATTAAGCACTCAACGAGAGGGCAACTCAAAAGAAGAAAATTGTTAAAAACAAAAAATAAATTAAAAAAAGTTCTTGACAAGATAAACTTCTTGAGTTAAGATATACAAGCTGACTTTTGAAGCCAGCAAGAAATGTTCTTTGAAAACTAAACAATGCACAATATGTTTTCTAACATAAACGAATGTGCGGTATCTGCTTTTATAGCAGATTACCTAATAAATTCTTTTTAAACAGATAATTAAGAGCCAATCGGTTCTTCGAAAAATAATTTTTTTGGAGAGTTTGATCCTGGCTCAGGACGAACGCTGGCGGCGTGCTTAACACATGCAAGTCGAACGGGGTGTTTATTTCGGTAAACACCAAGTGGCGAACGGGTGAGTAACGCGTAAGCAATCTACCTTCAAGATGGGGACAACACTTCGAAAGGGGTGCTAATACCGAATGAATGTAAGAGTATCGCATGAGACACTTACTAAAGGAGGCCTCTGAAAATGCTTCCGCTTGAAGATGAGCTTGCGTCTGATTAGCTAGTTGGTGAGGGTAAAGGCCCACCAAGGCGACGATCAGTAGCCGGTCTGAGAGGATGAACGGCCACATTGGGACTGAGACACGGCCCAGACTCCTACGGGAGGCAGCAGTGGGGAATCTTCCGCAATGGGCGAAAGCCTGACGGAGCAACGCCGCGTGAACGATGAAGGTCTTAGGATCGTAAAGTTCTGTTGTTAGGGACGAAGGGTAAGAATAATAATACGGTTTTTATTTGACGGTACCTAACGAGGAAGCCACGGCTAACTACGTGCCAGCAGCCGCGGTAATACGTAGGCGGCAAGCGTTGTCCGGAATTATTGGGCGTAAAGGGAGCGCAGGCGGGAAACTAAGCGGATCTTAAAAGTGCGGGGCTCAACCCCGTGATGGGGTCCGAACTGGTTTTCTTGAGTGCAGGAGAGGAAAGCGGAATTCCCAGTGTAGCGGTGAAATGCGTAGATATTGGGAAGAACACCAGTGGCGAAGGCGGCTTTCTGGACTGTAACTGACGCTGAGGCTCGAAAGCTAGGGTAGCGAACGGGATTAGATACCCCGGTAGTCCTAGCCGTAAACGATGGATACTAGGTGTGGGAGGTATCGACCCCTTCCGTGCCGGAGTTAACGCAATAAGTATCCCGCCTGGGGAGTACGGCCGCAAGGTTGAAACTCAAAGGAATTGACGGGGGCCCGCACAAGCGGTGGAGTATGTGGTTTAATTCGACGCAACGCGAAGAACCTTACCAAGACTTGACATTGATTGAAAGACCTAGAGATAGGTCCCTTCTCTTCGGAGAACAAGAAAACAGGTGGTGCATGGCTGTCGTCAGCTCGTGTCGTGAGATGTTGGGTTAAGTCCCGCAACGAGCGCAACCC
>OGNZ01000269.1_pt1 | contig 43717 bp, 51 predicted proteins | sample 1573601 | NCBI WGS metagenome assembly OGNZ01 (sample SAMEA2582009, study PRJEB24529) | metagenome | biome: Human gut stool | place: China | collected 2011
TAGCCGGAGCCGTAGCCGTCGCCGGAGCCGGAGCCGTAGCCGTAGCCGGAGCCGGAGCCGTAGCCGGAGCCGTCGCCGGAGCCGTAGCCGTCGCCGGAGCCGTAGCCGTCGCCGGAGCCGCCTCCGGGGGCCGCCTGCGCGAAGCGCGCGGCTCCAGTTACCGTTTCCATACCCGGACCCCCGATAGGACCTTGACGGCTCCCCCACTGCACGGGACGATCTGGATCGCGTCCGTGATGGTCATCTCCGGCACGACCACCGTAAATTTGCAGTTGGCCGGGGCTGTCACTCCGTCAGCCGCTAGCTGCTCCACGGCGCAGGCCCCGTCCCAATACCAGAGCTTGCGCACATTGCGCAGCTCGACTTCCTGACCGTTCCGCGCAGTGACCTGTCCAAAAAAGACGCCGCTGCGATCGCCTCTGACGATGTAATACTGATCCATTTTTGTCTCCTTATCGTTCATCATTTCTTTTGTGCCGCATACCTTGCTCTTGCCCTGGTGTTGATCTCCTCCCGATGGGCCTCCCTATAGGCCCTCGCTTTCGCCAGCAGGCGCTCCCGATTTTGCCTGTAATATTCCTTCTGCGCGCCCGGGTGCTCTGCGCGCCATTTTCGGAAGTATTCCCTGAGCTCCGCCCTGTGGGCTTTATTGTATTCCCTCGACTTCGCCCGTGCCCGCTCCCGCGCCGCCTCCTTCTTGGCCGTGTCACCCCCGACGGGCGGCGGGTCCTTTGCCTTGCGCACCGTCCCGAGCGCCCGGTCCCTCGCGTCGGCCTCCCGGTAGTCGTCCAGATCCATCTCATCGTTGATGCAAGCCGGATACGGGCAGGCCTCGCATCGCTTATCGCATACGCTCATTCTTGCGGCCTCCCGATCACCCGGCACCCGCTGCGCAGGCCGTCTCGATCAAACTCCACGACGTACCGGTTGTTTTTGTCCGGCCCGCTGCGGATCACGCCGACGCCGTAGTGCCACGTCCCCGTGCACACCGCCAGCACCCGCTCGCCGGGTTCCCACTTGTGCTTCCTCTCCATGCTGTGCAGCTCCTTTCTGATGCTTGCGGCCGGGCAGCGCCACAGCGGCGTGCTCGGCCATTTTGCGCAGAGCGGCGCGTGCTCTACCACGCGCCCCGTCACCCCGCACCGGTAAAATTTTGCATCGCGCCCGGCGGCCTCCTCCCGGAGATACCGGCACGCGCGGCAGACACACTCAGCCCTCACGCGGGATCCATCGTACCAGCAGCGCCGCCGCGCCCAGCAGACCGGCCCCGATCCACGCCGAGGCGCGCATCACGCACACCCCGAGGATCATGCAGGCCATCGCGGCCGTTGCCAGCACCAGCATCGCGACCTTGCGGTCCGCGTCCTGCTGCGCCTGTTTTGCCCTCTGCTCGGCCACGGCCGCCCGCTGCTCCGCCTCCCGGCATCTGCGGGCCTGCGCTCTGGCCTCCGCCTTGCGGTTCAGCTCGTCGAGCCGGGCCTGCTCGATCTGCGCCGCGCTGCTCATCCAGTTCATTTCGCATCCTCCTCCAGCCATTCGGCCGCCCGCCTCGTGCAGGCCTCGGCAATCGTATCGTCCGCTCCGTCGTTGCGGCAGTAGAGGCAGATTCCCCTCTGATTGTACTGGCAGCCCTTGCACCATGCCGCATCGACGAGCGCCTCCGCCATGGCCTCCGTGCTCTGCACGATCTTCGCAAAATTCGTCATTTTACTTCCCTCCTGTATCTGGAGAGGGCGGCAGGTATCGAGCCTGCCCTCCGCGGCTTGTGCTCTCGCCGCGGCCGTCCCTTGCGCGCCCTCAGGTCGGGCGGATCACGCGCCGCCCACCGCGCCCTCCGGCTTGAGCCGGAGGGACTGCAGCCGTTTGTAGTTGCGCTCGAGCTTCTGGATGTCGATGCCCCACGCCTTGTAGGCCGCCTCGGTGTTTACATGGGTGGCGTTCCAGCATGGGAGCCCCATTGCATCCATCTCCTCCTTGGCAATCGCCTTGAGCCGGTACACCGTCCCGGTGGATGTTTCAAACAGCTCCTTGATATCCTTGTTGCTAAGCTCCAGCCGCTCATAGTAGAGCCGCAGAGCCGTCTCAATATCCCGCACCTGCGGGACCCGCACCCGCCCGGTCCTCATACCGTCCCGGCCTCGTTGGTCGTCCCGGCGTCCTGCCCGGTAACGATCTGCTTGGCCAGCTCCTCGAGCATCTGCTGCTGCGCGCGGAGCTGCTGTTCCTTGTCGGCCAGCTCGGCCTCCCAGTCCCGCAGGACTCCCGCCTGCTGGTCCAGCTCATCGTGCATGTGCCCGATCTCCTCCCAGTGGCGCATCTGCATGTCGCGCGCGTTGCGCCACATGCGCTCCTGCGCCTCGGCCTGCCGCTGGAGCCTGCTGCGCTCCCGCGCTGCCAGAGCCTCCTGCAGCACCACCAGTGCCAGCCATGCGCCCAGCGCGCAGATCATTGCGATCCTCATGTTGTTGTCCTCCGTTCATATTTGTCATTGCGAGGAGGCCGAAGGCCGACGTGGCAATCTCTGGCCCCCGCGCTCTCTCACTCATTCCGTTTATCTACGGCAACGATCATGCCGTAGATGCAGCCCTTGACAGCCGCCATCTCCGCCGCCGTCATCTGCCCGGCCAGCGTCAGCAGCTTGTCCGTCATCTGCTTCAGGCTCTCGCTCATTTTCGTCCCCCCCCTCACTCCGTGATGTACCCCATCGCGATCTTGGCCGCCCGGCGGAGCTGGCTGCGCGTGCGGCGCATGCGCTCGTCGGCCGTGACCAGCCGCGTCCATGCCTCCTTCTCGGCGGCGCTGTTGACCAGCTCCGGGATCAGGTTGCACCATTCGCATTCGGCGTCCTGCAGCTCTGCATGGCATCGTTCCGCCTCGTCCAACTTGTCCCGCACCCTGAGCATGGCCTCGCGGTCAATGCCCTCTGCCGGATGCTCGTTCTGGTCCGGCGTCTTCTCCGCGCCCTGCTTGGGCTTTTCGTCCTCCCGCTTTTCTGCTTCTTCCTTCAGCATCCCTGTGAGCAGCGCCAGGATCGCAACGCCGCCGCCCACGTCCTTGCCCATCAGCTCCGCGCTGTAGGCCTCGAGGATCGCCGATCGCAGCTTCCACCGCACGCCCTGATCCGCTTTGCTTCCCGCCGGTTCCTCCGGCAGCATCTCCAGCATTATCCGGTACTTCTCCGGCATCGCCGGGATCTCGATCTTCTTTTCGTTGTTCATTGCTTTTCTCCTTTCCGGCGCTCATCCGCGCGCCTGTCCGTAAACCTTGCCCCGGCCCTTGTGCCGGGGCCTCCCCGGTCGCCGAGGCCGCTTGACTGTTTTGCTCACCACGACCACCTGACCGCTCTTGTCACGGTAACAGTATCGGTGCACCCAGGTCTCCGGCATCCCTCTCTCCTCCTCCCTTTTCGTCTCTTGGAGACGTTTTGCTGTCTCCTAGGCTCATATTAGCACATATCCTCAGCCTTGTCAAGCATTTTTGTATTCCCGGAAACATTTTGTTGACAATCATGTCTTCTTGGTGTATCCTAGTGGCAAGGAAGGGGTGATACCATGGCCGACACGATCAACAGTCGGATTGCTGCTGTTCTGAAGCAATCCGGCAAAACTCAAGAAGAATTCGTTGTCCCCCTCCATCTCAGCCGCTCCTTTATTGCCAGCGTTTGCTCTGGCGTAAAGCAGCCCTCCGATCGGACGATCCTCGACATTTGCCGCGTTTACGGCGTGTCCGAGCTTTGGCTGCGGGAGGGGCAGGGCGAGATGTACGTCCAGCGGACCCTCCGGCAGGAGATCCTCGACCTCGCGCGCAGCCTTTCGGAGGCCCCGCCGGGCGACCTTCGCCGGGACTTCCTGCTCGCGCTGGCCGACCTCCCGCCGGAGTTCTGGCCCAAGCTGGCCGACTTTATGGAGGAGATCCTTGCCCGCCGCGCCGACGATCCCGGCACCTAGCGCAAAGCCCGCAGCACCCGCTGCGGGCTTTTGCTTTGCCCGATCCGATAGGGCATCTGTAGAGGGGCCGCGCTGTCCCCTCCCGGCTCCGCACCCGCGCCCCGCACCGACCCCCGTTAAAACGCGCACATCCCCCAAGTTTGTCATTGCGAGGAGCGAAGCGACGTGGCAATCTCGCGGTACAAGTCTTGACGGCCGACCGCCTCCGGCGAATTCGTCCCGGTGAAGGCCGCAGCCGCTCTGCCCGATGCTTCCGCAAATAAAACAAAGCAGCCACCGGTCTGCTAACGGTGACTGCTCTGTTTTGCAAAAAGAAAGGAGATTTTTGCTTGTGCACTGAAAACGAAAGAAAGGATCGATAAACGCTTACTACCCTGCGCCCCTGCCTATATTATAGCGCATCGTTTTCATATTCTAAACGCGAATTGCGCCGCAGCGCCCGAAGAAACTGCAGCAAACTGTAAAGCTCCGCCTCCGTCAGGTGCGCCAGCTCCCCGATCACCTCTGCCAAAATGTCCATCTTGTTTCCTCCTTTTCCGTCGTAAGAGTTGCCCCTCCCCCCGCATTCTAGCATTTTTGTGCATTTTACACTCTGTTATTTGTGCAATGTGCCGCTTGATATCCCCTGCCGCTTTATGGTATACTGCAAGTGTCAGCCACGTCCGCTCCCTGTAGGGGCTGGGCATGCCCCTCCCGGCTCCGCACCCGCATCTCGCCCCGGCCCCCGTTAAAACACGCACATCCCCCAAGTTTGTCATTGCGAGGAGCGAAGCGACGTGGCAATCTCTGGAAGGAGTGTTGCTTATGCCTGATTATCCATCCCCCGCTGCAAAGCGCCGCCGCATTGTGCAAAACATTGTCACGGCCCTGTCCCTGATCCTGTCCGTCGTGCTCATCATCGTCCTCGCCACCGCCGAGCCGGATAGCTCCGTTTACCAGCGTGGCTTTGATTCCGGCCATGCCTCGGGCTATGTCGAGGGGAAAAACGATGAGGCTACCCCTGCATATAATCGCGGCTATGCCGCCGGGAAAGAGAGCGGATATATCAACGGCCGGAACAAGGGCTATTGGGAAGGCAAGCAGTACATGCAGCAATACATCGACGAGCTGCAGGAAGAACTGCGTGACTACCGCCTTGCCGAGCGTGGTACCGAATCTGGCCGGATCATTGGCAAAGAATACCTTGCCCGCCAATCTGAATTGGCCAGCTCTCAGCCTACCTCCCCGACCTCCGCGTCCTACATTGCCAATATGTCTACTGGCAAATTCCACCGATCTACCTGCAGTTATCTGCCTGATGTAGGGAATCGTGCCTATTTCTACTCCGCCGAAGCGGCCCGCGCCGCCGGTTATTCGCCGTGCGGCCACTGCCACCCCTGACTCACACACATCTCCAGCACGTCCAGTACCTCCCGCCGCCCCTCCGGCGGCAGCCGCAGAAACTCCCGCACGATCTTCTCCTCCGAGGCTGGCCGTCCCCCACAGGCGGCCAGCCTCAACTCATCTCTGGCTCGCTCCACGCGCTTCCTCCCGTCCGGCCGCATCCGCCGGTACTCCCGCACAAACCGGTACTTGATCCATCGCTCCATCCGTCGCGCCCCCTTTGCACCCGCATCGTACCACGCCCCGCCGCGGGAAACCATGGCCAGAACCGGGAACTGCGCCCGCTTTTTGCAAAAATCCGTATCCAAAACTGCAATCGTCAGGAGGCGACACCATATGCCCCAGATCTGTGACCGGCTCAATGCTGTTAAGCAAAAGTCCGGCCTCACCCTCACCGCGTGGGCGGAGCGCTCCGGCGTCCCCGTCAGCACGATCTCCCGCATCCTCTCCGGCTGCACCGAAAATCCCGGCCTGCAGACAGTCGTCGACCTCGTCGCCGCTGCCGAGGTCCCGCTGTCCGACGTCCTCCCCGACCTGCTCCCGCCGCCCGAAGCCGCACCCGCTGCGCAGCCCAGCGATGCCCTCCTCGCCGAAAAGGACGCCCGCATCGCCGCACTCGAGCGCCTCGCCCGTTACCGCTCCCACATCTGCTACGCCCTCGGCATTATCTGCCTTGCTCTGGTCGCCGTCCTTGCCTTTTTACTGGCCTACGACCTGTGCAACCCCCGCGTCGGCTGGTTCCGCAGCTGATGCCCCCAAGGAGCGCACGAACATGCCGATCACAAAATTGCAAAAAAAGCGCGACGGCCTGCAGGGCTATCGCGTCCGCGTCAATTATACCGATCCCGACACCGGAGCCTACCGCCGGATCGAGCGCATCGTCTACGGCAAGGCCGAGGCCGCCGAGATGGAGCGCCAGCTCAGCGCCGAGGCCAAATTCCCCGCCCCTACCGCCGACGACCGCCTCACCGTCGCCGAGTTTGCCCAGCAGTATCTGAAATACAAGTCCACTGAGGTCCGTCCAAATACGCTCGCGCTCATGGAGCGCCACCTCCGTAACCACGTGCTCGATTTTTTCGGTCCGTTGCGCCTCCGGGATGTTTCCCCCCGCCATGTCGCCGATTGGGTCGCATCCCTGCACGATTCCGGCTGCGCTCCGTCCAGCGTCTCAAGCTATTACGTCGCCGCAAAGTCGATGTTTGCAAGGGCGGTCGAGCTTCGCATCCTCCGCGAGTCTCCGTTCGGCCGTCTGCGCCTCCCGCGGGATACTTCTTCCGCCGCGCCAAGGCAGGACTTCCAGTTCTATACTCCAGAGCAGTTCCGCCGCTTTTACGCGGCCGCAGAAGCCTCCGCCTCCTCTCTGCAGGACTGGCATTACATCATGTTTTTCGTTATCGCATTTTATTCCGGTATGCGCCGCGGCGAGATTCTCGCTCTCCGCTGGACGGACATCGACTTCCCTGCCCGCCTGATCCGCGTCCGCCGCAGCTACTCCGCCGCCGGTCGCGCTGAGCAGCGCGTCGAAACCGCGCCGAAGACCCCGTCTTCCGTCCGCGATCTCGGCATCCCCGCCCCGCTTGTTGATGCTCTGCAGGCCCATCTTTCCCGCCAGAGCAGCATGCCCGGCTTCTCGCCCGGCCTCCTCGTCTGCGGCGGCCCATCTTACCTGATCGCAGCAACACTGCGCGCCCACTGCATCGCTTATGCGGATTCCGCGGGTCTCCCTCATATCCGCGTCCACGACTTCCGGCACTCCCACGCGACACTCCTCGCCAATAACGGGATCAATATACAAGAGATCGCCCGCCGCCTGGGCCACTCTAATACGCAGGTCACATGGGCTACTTACGCCCACCTTTACCCGCGCGAGATCGAGCGCGCGATCACCGTTTTGGACGCAGTTGCTCTCCCTCCGCAAGGAAAGCCATAATTTCGGTGCTTTTTCGGTGCGCGCACCATTTTCTTCCCATATGCGTACCCGCAAAGCCTTGTATTTCCAATGATTTCAAAAATATCTATGCGAGTCAATTCGTTTTAATGTATTACATTCACCCCTCCTTTTTCTCTCCCTCCTCCTCTCACTGCCTATCAACGCATCTCATTTTCCCTCTTTACATTGCTCAAACTTCAACTTTCTCTTACCTCGATTTTCAAATCTGCAAAACTCTCGGTGCTCATTCGGTGCACAAAAGGCCCCGGCAGTCTCCTGCCGGGGCTGTTTTTGTGTCACTCCACGATGCACTCGTAGTACACGCGCGCCTTGTCCGGCACGGCGTCCTTGTCCTCGAGCCACGCCTTGGCGAGATCGAGGTAGAGGTCCGTCCCGCTGCAGCCGTGGTCCATGAGTACCTCGCAAAAATCGCTGTACACCGCATTCATTGCGCACCAAAATTCGATTGGGTCGCAGTCAATGCCGCGCTCGTGCATCATCTTGAGCACATGGTCCGGTGCCCACTTCGCGCCGACCGTGCCGTCGGCGTTTTTCATGCCGCCGACCCACTTCTCGGCCTCCTCCCACGACAGACGCTCGTCATCGTCCTGCTGCTCGAATCCGATATGCCCCATCTCTCGGCGCCCCGGCTCGCGGCTTCGGCCGCCGCCTCTCGGCTCGATGTCGTACCGGCGGCCCATCGGCTCGTCGCGGTATCGGCGATCATAGTCTCCGTCGCTGCGCGGTGCATAGCGGCCGTCATTGTAGCGCTCGCGTCCGCGCCCGTCGCGGAATCGGCCCTCCGGCCGGTCTCTGCGTTCCTCCTCGCCGCTCCCGCGGCGGTAGAACATCATTTTTGTCCTGGCGTCCATATCGTCCCTCCTTATGCCGTCGGCGCCGTGCCGTTGACGCTCGCCAGATTGCTGCTCGGCGCGCAGGCAGCGCGACCCAGCAGCCGAAAACTGCCGCCCGTCGCGGTGGTGTTGAGCACCGTGCTGTACTTTGTCCGCGTGCGGATCGCACAGGCGGTCAACTGTGCGCAGCCGCAGCTTGTCAGCGGATACTGTACTGTCCCGCTGCCGATCGTCACCACGACCGGAGCCGTGATGGTCGCCGTCGTCGGGATCGTCTGCGCCACGACGAGACAGTATTTCTCGCCGTCGTTGTAGCTCCCGGCCGGCAGGTTGATCGTCAGCACGCCGTCCGCAAACGTCACGGCCTGCGAGATCACAAGGCGGCGGCACAGCTTACACACGTTGTTGCATGCCATGGTATATCCTCCTTTGCTCAGGGGCGGCATCTGCCGCCCCGATCTCTCATCCCGTCAGCAGCAGCCGTAGCCCTGCTGGCAGCCTGCGCCGCAGTAAGCAGCGTGCGGGTTCTGGACGAGGTACGTCGGCTGCGGCGTCGAGTTGCCGGTCCGGCGGATCAGCTCTGCCGTGTTGGCGTCCATCGCGGCCTTGAGCACGGCGTTCTGCTCGCTCTGCGAGGCGGCCAGACGGAGCGTCTGGTTTTCCTGCTGCAGGGTCGAGATCTTGTCGTTGACCATAAAGTCCAGGATGCTGCGCGTGTTGGCGTTGGCGTTGTCGATCACGTCGCGGGCCGTGCTCTGGATGGTGTTGCGGATGTCGCAGCTCTGCGTCGCGAGGTTGTAGTTGGTGTCGGCAAAGCCGCGCTCCATCAGGCGCTGCGTCTCGCAGCAGCACTGCTGCTGTCTCGCACCGAGGTCGCAGATCTGTCCCTGTACCCCGTTAAAGCCCTGCATCATGCCCATCTGCGTGGCGTTAAATCCCTGCTGCATCGCGATCTGCCCGTTGAGCATGCCGGTGTTCATGGCGTAAAAGCCGTCGCACAGGCCGTTCTGGAGCCCGCGGATGCCGCTCTGGATCTCTGCCGTCACAAAGCCGTCGTTGACTGCCTGCCGCGTGTCGATGCCGCTGAGATACGGCACCGCCATACCGGCCCCGTTGTTGCCGTTGTTGCCCCAGTTGTTTCCAAAAATCAGGGCGAACAGGATGATCACGATCCACCAAGATCCGCCGCCAAACATATCGTTGTTGTTGCGGTTGCCGGAGTCAGCGCCCAGCGCATACCCCATGCCAAAATCATCTGCCATTGTTGTTTCCTCCTCAGTTTTTATGATCCCACGGGCCGCGCGCGCCCGGTGAGTCCTTGCTGCGCGGCTTTTGTCAGGATCCGCAAACCGAGTGGATATGCTTACCGACGGAAAGGCAGCCCCAGCTGCTGTGCCATCTGCTCTACCGTCGTACCGCGCTCCCGCGCGGCGTTGTCCGCCATCTGGAGGAGCTGGTTATAATTTTTGCCCGCCAGCATCTGCTGCATCTGTTGGAGCTGAGGCCCCGCGCCCATCTGCTGCAGGGCACCCAGCGGGTTCCGGCCCCGCTGCGCCATCTGGATCATCATCATAAGCGGATTCATTCTGCCGGTTCCTCCCTCTTTTCTGCGGCAGTGAGCCGCTCGCTGATGCCGTTAAGCTGCGCCTGCATCTGCTGCAGCATCGTCAGCACCGGGTCTGTCGCGGTCTGTGTGCCGTTCTGCGCGGGCTGCGGAGGCGGCGCTGGAATATACTCCCCGAAGCGTGCAGCGCCCGCCGCAGCGTCCCAGCGCTTTGTGTAGATGCGGTTGTTTTGGATGTCCGCAAACACCATCAGGCTGCCGGAAAAGTCCACCGGCGTCGAGCTTGCCTCCTCGCGGCTCGATACCATCCGGCACATCGGCCCCTGCGGCTGCAGCGGCTGCTGTCCGTACCCGCCGTATACCGGCGGCATCACCTGATTGTACCCGGTCTGATAGGGATATGCCATTGTCTCCGCCTCCTGTCTTTGATGGCTATATCATACCGTCTCAGCCTCTGCGCTGTGCCCGTTTCCGTCGCGTCTGTGCCCGCAATGTGTGCAGCCGCCGCTCGATCCCCTGCATCCGGCGGGACACCGTGCTCCGCGTCATCCCCTGCCCGAATTTGTCCTCCATTTCAAACGCAATGTCGAGCTGCGCCACCTGATCGATCAGGCACCGCCGCGCGATGTAGCTGTCCTCCTCCCCGAGGTTTGCCGCCCGGATCAGTGCCTCGACCTCCTCACGCCGCATCCCGGCCGTGCAGCTCCCCGCCTGCATCCTGCCCTTTGACATAGTTCCCCCTCCTGTGCATAAAAATGGGAGAGGGCTTTCGCCCTCCCCCGCTGTGCGGTATTTTGTTTTCAGTCAAACGCTCCTGCGGCGCTGTAAAACTCCGCCCCGAAATAGCTCGAAAATGGGTTTTTCTTGCCTTCCTTGCCGTTCGTGACCATCTGCCAGAGGTACGCCGCCTCCTGTACGCTGAGGCCCAGCGTCGCGATGTACTTCCCGGCCTCCTCCTGCGAGACGCCGCCGCTGCCGTCCGCGTCTGCGTTCTGCAGCACGTCCGTGTAGCGCCGCATCGGGATGCCGTATTTCAACCCGGTCATGACGAGCTTCGCTGTCTTCTGCTTTTCGCTCTTGTCGTAGCTCGCAAGGACCTTTGCCTTGGTCGCCTCGCTCGCGTTGGTCGCCGTGACGGCCGCCTTCTTGACTACGCCGGTTCCCGGCACGGCCAGTACGTCATTTGCCTGCTCCCACGTCATTCCGGCTTTTTGCAGCGCCTCCGCCTCTGCCTCCTTGCTCTCCGAGGCTACCGTGTTGATATAGGCACTCTGCTCTGCCTGGTCGCTCCATCCCATGGACTCGATGAGATCCAGCGTCCGCTTGTTTTTTAGGCCGCTCTCCTCGTCGCCGTCCTCGTTGATGCTGTCCAGCTCGCTGTAGAGCGCGCGGAAAACGATGTACTCGTCCAGCGGCACGCCGTCTTTCACGGCCTGCTGCCCGCCGAGGATCCATGTGTCCGGCACTTTCTTCGGCTCGATCTCGTATGCCGCCAGCGCGGAGGCATAGGACGTCAGCTTCTGGATGAGCGCGCCGCGCTCCTTCTCGGTCCCGCTCTGGTACTCGTCGGACTGCATCAGATCCCCGACGCTCCCGTACACGATCCCGGTCCATGTCTTTCGATACTGCTTCTTCTGCGCATCCGTGAGCTGCAGCGTCTGCTCCGTGTCGTCTTCCATCCATTTCAGCTCGTCCGGTGCATCCGACGGGACGGCCCACGTCCATCCCTTTTCGTTCGCCAGCTCCAGCGCTCGGGCATTTTTCAGGCCCGTCCTGCTGGTACCGCTCGCGTCGTCGGAATCCATCTCGCTGAGCATCGTGTGCCACTGGATATAATCCGCGATCTTGACGCCCTCTCCGCTGAGCGTTCTGGCATCATCGATCCACCCGTCTGCCGTTTTCTCCGGTACGACCTTCTCGGCCGAAAGCCCGTTTGCATAGGTATACAGGTTGTTGAGCATTTTTGTCTTGGTCTTGTCGTCCGCCTCGTTGTAGAGGTCAGACTTCAGCAGTGCCCCGACCGCTCCGGAGACGATCTTGCTCCACTCCTTCTTGTACGTCTGCTTCTGGCTGTAGTCAAGCTGTTCTGTCGCCTCCTCGCCGTTGTCATCGGTGTACTTGATGGCGTTCGGCACGGCTGCCGGGAGCGCCCCGGTCCCGCCTGCAAGGTAGAGCCTTGTCAGTTCCTCCTTGTCCTCGTCGCTCATGTCCTCGGTGCGGTTGTCGAGCAGCACGCCGATGTCCGCCTTGATGTCCAGCACGGACGACTTGGAGAGCGCGTTCCGGTCGACCTCGTCCCAGATGTTGTCGTACTCTGCCATGAGTTCCGGCGCGACCCATCTCGGCAGGACCTGCACATACTTTTCGACGTTTTTGAGCGGCAGGCCCATGACCGTGGATGCCTCTAGCGCCAGATCCTTCAGCGCGCCTGGCGCAAGCTCCCATTTGCCGTTCTTGAGGATCTTCGCTGCGCTGATCGCGCTCTCGGCAGTGTCGGTCAGCAGCTGCAGCGCGTTGACGTCCGGGCCGTACCACGTCTCATCAAAGGCGATGGACTCCACAAGGCCCACCAGCTCCTCACCGGCGATGGAGATGCCTGCAAGGCCCTCTATCATGCCGAGCCCGAGCTGCTTCGCGACCTCGCCCCAGTTGAGTCCGTCCTCGTCCCACAGCTCATCTCTCCGCCGCAGCGCATTGATCATGACGCTGATGGAGGCGGACACAAACTGTGATGCGATCACGGCCGCGCCGGACCTTGCCAGCTGCTTCCGCGCTGCGATCATCGCTCTGCGGTTCTCGGCCGTCTTGTTCTGCATGTAGGCCGCTCTCGCCGCCTGGTACTTGCCCTGCCCCTCGCGGAGCAGGTTGAAGCTTTGGAAGGCATCCGCGCGGAACATCGTCATAAATCGGCTGATGTTGTTCGGATTCGCGCGGGCGACGGCCGCACGCTCCAGAATGCTCGAGTTGGACTGCGTGTCCAGTACGACCTTGTTAAACAGCGTCGCGACCTTCGTCCAGTAGGCATCCGTCCCGCTGTTGATCTCCTCGGACGTGCCCGGCGTCAGCCCTGTCGTGCGGCTCACGTTCCGTTCGCAGGCCAGCATCAGGCGGCGCGTGATAAAGCTGTCCATTGCCTGCGCCCAGTTGTAGCCGAGCGGCAGCATCGTCACGAGCGCCTCGTTCGTAGTCAGGTCGTGCAGCTCCTGCGTCGCGTTGCCCTGATTGCGGTACCAGTAGACGGAGCTGTACTGTCCGAGCGTGTCCGTGCTGACCTTGCCCTTCATGCCCCGCAGCAGGCCCGCTGCAAGATCGCCGGGGCTGAGATATGCCATGGCTGTTGCATAGCTGCCCCACTGCTTGAGCATGGAGCTCGGGTTAAACGAGATCACCGCGCTCGCATACTGGCCGCGCAGCCAGCCGAAGAACCCGGAAAACGCGTCCATGTCCTTCCCGCTGCGCTGGAGGTCCCCGACGAGCTTTTCGATGTAGTTGATGGAGCTTTTACCCCACTTCCCGGCGATCACATTCCGCACGCTTTCTGCGCTCTGCGTGCGGATCGCGCCACCGCCCTCCTTGCTGCGGTCTCGTCCGAGCAGCCTGTCCGTCTGCGACAGCCGGACCTTCCCGGCGTTTTCGTAGTAGGTGCTGTTCATAACGGCGTTCAGGTCGCGGATCGGCAGCGCCAGGCCGTAGTATTTGCTGACGGATTCCACGCTCCGCTGGAACGTCTGCGAGGCGTCCTGCAGCAATACAGGGTTCGCGCCCTTCCCGGTTCTCTGCTTCAGAAACCCGAGCCCGGTCAGCGAAATGTCGTTGCGCACCTGATCATTGTCCTGCACGGTAAACGCGCGGTCGGATTCGATCGGGAAATAGTTTTTGACCATGGCCCTCTCGTAGCCATCCATGATCATGGATACCTCGTTGATCGCGTTTTTGGCCTGCCCGTCAAAATACTTGCTCAGGATCGCGGCAAACTGGATCTCCTGCGCCGTTGCGCCTCGCACGATATCCCGCACAGCCTGCGGCGTCAGCGTCACAACGTCTCCGCGCGCATATGCCTCCGAGATGTTGCCCTTCTTGTAGAGCGCACGGTTCGGCACGCGCATACCGCCCTCGGCGATATGCCGCAGGTTGTCCTCGTTTTTGCTGTGCATGATCAGGGAGACGCGCATCATCGGGGTCATGGTCAGCTCATTGATCGCGCTCGCCGTCCCGTCTTTAATGACGGCCGCGCCGCGCGGCGTGTCGACTGTGATCCACTGCGCATCCTTTCCGGTTGCGCTCTCGACCCATTTCTTGTTTGCCTTGTCCGCGAGGAATCCGTTAAAGAGGCCCTGCGCCCGCATCTCATACAGGCGGCGTTTTTCCTCCCCGCGTTCCAGCCCGTGCAGCAGCTCGGCTGTCGCGCCGTCTTCCTTCCAGCCTCCCAGTTCCAGGAAAAATCGCTTCGCGTCGGTCTGCATCAGGACAAAGTCTCTGGCCTTGCCTGCGTTGCTCCCCTTCGCGGCCTTTACTTCCTTTCGGACGTTCTCGGCCATTTCAGACACTGTCTCGCGGCGCACGGTCGCGAGCATCTGATTCCGATTGCGGATCTGCGTTGCTACCGCCGTGATGTCCTGCGCAAGCTGCCGCACCTCGTCCATGTCGTCCATGTTGTCGATGCGCTTCTTGTCCAGTCTGGCCAGCCGGTCCTCTACGTCCTTATCGCGGATAAAATTCTCGCCCATGGCTTCCATGGCCTGCCGGTAGCTCAGCGCAAGCTCCTGCAGATTCTCGATACCGTCCGGCGTGATGCTTCTTGCCACGAGATCGATGTTGCCGATGACCTTCTGGATCGCGGTCCGCTGCTCCGCAGATGATTTGTTCGCCATGCGGCTCAGCTGCTTTGCGCTCTTGAGTAGCTTCTCGCGGGCGAGGCTCTCCATCTGCTGCTCCGTCCGGCTGCGCAGTCGGTTCTCGAAATACTGCTGCTGCGCCTGCAGGGACTTTGCCGACCGGGCCGCGAGCTTGACCTCGATGTTTGCCTTCTCACCAAACCGCTGCAGCTGGTCGTCCAGCACTTTCCCCAGCTCCTCGACCTTCTCGCGCATGCTCCAGCTGTAGTCGTCTGCATTCTGCCGGATCATGTCGCCGATGGTCATCTGCTTCCCGTAGCCTTCCGACGCCAGGTTCACGATGTCGCGCAGCTGCTGCTGCAGGCTGCGGGTCGTGTCAAACATCTGCCCGAATTCCTTCTGCAGCTCCGCTGTCCAGCTCTGGATGCTGCGGTATCCGTCCTTGTAGGTAAAATAGATCCCGCTGTCATACGCGCTTTCCTTGATGTCGGCCCACTCCTCGCCGAACGCGGTTCGTACCTCGTCTGGCACTTGGATCCACTTTTCGCGCAGCCGCTGGCTGATCTCGCTTTCCCGGTTGTCGAGCATCTCCCGCTCCGTTCCCAGCTCGATCAGCGTGTCGAGCATCTTGTTGCGCAGTTCGTTTGTGATGGGGCCTTTCTGTCCCTCCTGATAGGCCTGCTCGGCAAGCTCTCGGATCTGGATCGTCGCCTGTGTGCGGTTTGCCTCCGGGACGTTAAAGCTCTCGATCAGCGCGTTCGTCAGGTCTCTCGTGGCCTGACGGGGCTTCTCCTTCAGGATTGCCTCTTTGGCTGCCTGATCCTGCTGGCGCTTTTTCTCCTCGCGCGCCGCGGTCTTTTTCTCCTGCAGTCCGTTTTTATAGTCGAGGAGTTCCTGTCGGAGGCCCGTGATGCGCTCCTCGCTCTGCTCTGCCATCTCTCTGGTGAGCGTCCCACCCTGCTTTGCCTGCCGGAGCGCCGCCCGCTCAATGTCGATCTGCTTCTGCAGCTTGTCGACCTTACGCTGGAGCTTCGCTTCCGGCGTCTTCCGGGCCTCTGCACGTCGCTGCTTTTCTGCCTCTCGCTTTGCCGCTGCGCGCTTGTTCTGCTCGGACTTGATCATCTGCAGCATGTCTCCGAGGCGCTGGTTGCGGCTCTCAGCGTATTTCTGCACGCCCTCTGTCACGGCCTCGGCCGCCTCGTTGACTCGCAGGCCCTCCGACTCTGCCGTCATGGCCTGCTTGACCCGCTCGGTCTGCTTTTTCAGGGTGGCGTCGCTCATCTTGCTGATGGACTGTGCCAACTCACCCTTTCCCTTTTTCAGGTACTCCTGCAGCTCTGCTTCCGCCTGTGCCTTGAGCGCGTCGCTGCGTGTCGCAGCCTCGGCCCCCTGCACCTGCTGATTAAGTTCATTTAGGTCGTCCGATACCGAGAAACTCGTCTTCTTCTCCAGCGCTTTTCGGAATGCTGCTGCGATATCGCTCTCGACCGGTCCGCTTCCCGAAACTTTTTTATCGTATTCCCCGGATTCCCACTTGACATCTGCGAGAAAGTTTTGTATATTAGTCTGGAAGTCAGAGCTTTGCATGGTTCCCTGGGAATTGGACCCTTGGTTCCCAGCATTTAAGCTCTGGCTTCTTTTTTTATCCAAAAACAAGAGCTTTCCAGTTGCTGCGGCGGTTTCAATGTCGTTTGCTACTTTATCGCGTTCGTACGCTGTTATTACTTTGTTTACATCGAGTAGTTTGTTTTTGTATTTTCCTCTAGTTTCAATTTCTTCAACTACTACCGCCGTCCCGCCATTGATTTCTTTGTCTGTTACAAGCACTAGGCGGTTGCGGCGGCTTCCTTTTTCTCCCGGCTTGGAAACAAAAGCCGCCACTGGATTTTCCGATTTTTCAAGGATTTCGAGCAGCCCATCCGCTCCTAGCCCGTGATAGTTTGTGTTTTTGTTGTATCGGTCATCCATCTTGGCCCGCTCTTCGGTAACCATTGCGGCGTACGCTTTGCTCGCGGGCATTGTGACCTTTGCCGCATCGACACCGATCTCCCGTGTCAAAAAGTCCGATGTTTCCCCGATATAGATTTCGTCAGCTCCGCGATACCTGTTTTCTGCTACGCGCCTAAGTTTGTCGAGCAGTCCATCTGCAATAGACAGTTTCCCGTTCTGCTCCTCCTGCACGTTCTGCGCCGTCTGGCCCCTTGTCCGGAGCGTCTCGATCTCCCCGCTGTTTTCCAGCGTTTTCTGCGCGGAGCGGATGCGCCGCTGCCCTCTGCGGATCCCTGCGTAGGCATCCGCAAAGACCTCCTCCATGTACCGGACCGCAAGCTCGTTCTCCTGCTCCTCCGTCATGTCCTCGGTAAACTCGCCGTAAATGCCGTCGTAGGCCTCTGCATAGTCAATCGCCATGCGCAGCATTTCCTCGCGGCCGTACTCCTGCATGAGCCGGTCGGCAAGGCGCTGCAGCAGCCCCGGCTGCGCCTCCACCGCGTCGTGGAAATCCTCGTGGCGGTAGATGCGCTCCATGTCCCGTCGTCCGTCGACCTGCAAATAGATCTGCGTTCTTCCGTTGTCGCCGGTCTGGCGCACGCCTTCCACGCGCACGGTCCGGTTCCCGGACTCGACTGTGAGCGCGCCGGAGACAAACGTGACGTCCTGTCCCTTTGCCGCCGCTTCCACGACGATGCGGTTCATTTTTTCGACGAGCGCCGCATCTTCCGCCCGCTCCGTGTCGATCTCGCTCGGAATGACGACGTGGATATTTTTCTCTGCTGTGCCGCCCTTTACTCCGATTTCCCTTGCGCTGACAGCCTCTCGACCGCCGCTAAGATCCGCTCGGCCGTTTTGCGTCTGCGTTCCTGCGCCTCCGGTGACTGGTCCTCCTGCGCCTTCTGCCACTGCTCCAGCTTGCTCTCCGGTACCCAGACCTGCATCCCGTTGCGCGCCGTCATCAAAAATTTCCGTTCTGCCATTGTTGTCAATCCCTTCTGTCGTGTTTTGAGCGGCCTGCTGCGCAGTGCTCGCCTCCGGCGCAGAGCGCACGATCTCCTGCAGCTGGATCTGGCGGTTCATGTAACTGCCGGGATCCGTCGCAGTTCCCTCCCGCACTTCTTCTTCGAGCTGCTGCATCACGAGCTGCGCCTGCTGCCCGAGCTCATAGGTGCTGTTCTCGCCGCGGTTCCATTCGGCGATCAGTCGGTCGGCCTCCTGCTCCGCTGCGGTCATGGCATCCTCAACATTGTTGTTCTCCGCCTGTACCGTTTCGGCCCGCTGCGTCTGGCTCTGTACCTGCTGCGCCGTGCTATTCTGCCCGGCCTGCCACTCCTTCAGGCTGATTTTATCGCCGTTCTCCGTGGACGTCAAGACCTCATCGACCGTCAACTTGCCTTTTGCGATCCGGTCCATGGTCTTTTCATCCACGCCGAGGGCGCGGATGCCCTCGCGGAACTCCTTGTAGCTCATCGGGTCTCCGGCCTGCAGGCGGCTCTCCAGCACGTCCGCAAATTCCGCAACGTCCGTCCCTTCGGCAAACACATTCTTCGCGGCGGACACCCATTCCAGCTGCGCCTCGAACGGCGTGAATGCGATGTTCCGCTTCGCTTCGGCGAACGAGCCGCGGCTCTCCATCACGCCCGTCGTAATGAGCGTGGAGAGGGTCGTTTCGATGAATTCGTCCCAACCCGGCATTTCTGCCTCCTTGCCGGTGACGTAGTTGATAAATAGCGGCTCCAGATAGTTCTGCGTATTTTCTTCGATGATCTCGTCGATCGAGCCTCCAATCAGGCTGCCCGCAAAGCGGAAGGCCACGCGCGCATAGCCGCGGCCCAGCCCGGAGATCGCCTCCTGCACGAAGTCGCCGATGCCGCTGCCCATGCTGAATCGGCTGATACCGCCGATGAGATACTCCAGCCCTGCCTCGCTCGCACCGACGAGCGTCGAATAGGTCGACGCCTGCGCCTTGGTCATGCCCTGCTGCATGGCCTCGGTGTAGGCGTTTCCTTTTGCACCTGCAAACATGCTCGCCACGCCGGCCGCCTTGCCAGCCGCCTGCGCTGCTTCCGCGCTCAGTCCGACTGCGCCCCCGATGCCCTGCGTCGCCGCAGAGATCGCGACCATCGGCAGCATGTTGCCGATGCTGTTTGCCGCGCTGTAGAGGATCCTCTCGCCGTGGCTCGCGTTGGCGTTGATGATGTTTTCGGCGTAGTCCTCACCATAGAGCGGCAGCTGCTTGTCTGTGAACAATTGTTCGATGCCGCGTCCAAAGCGTCGCACGCCCTGACTGAGCGAGAACATCGTCCGCTCGAACGTGTTGTCGAGCCCGGCCGCCTTTTCCGTGCCGCGCCGCAGCTCCAGCGTGTCGGACAGCATGTCGTAATACTGCTCCGCCGCCTTTTCGCCCTGCGTGTTGTAGAGGTAGGTAAAGATCTTTACCTCCTCGTCCGTCATAAACGTTTCCGAGCCTCGGGTCTCAAAATACGGCGAATGGTTGATTCCTCCGTAGATGGCCGTCGCGCGACTCATTTGCGGCCGGTTCTCCTCGTTGCCGAGCTCCAGCACCTTCGGGTCTGCCTCCGACTTCTGCGCGAAATCCGGCTTTTTGACGATGTCGTCCTCTGTCTTTTGGACTTGATACACCTTGGCATATCCCAGCTCCCGCGCAAGCTCGAGCGCCTTGCTGCTCTCCTCCTGTGCGAGCTTGTCCCACTGGTCAGCGGACCGCGTCAGAGAGGAGCCGAATCTGGTCTCATCCTCGCGGTCCTTCCCGGTCGCAGTGGTACTGCTGGCTTCCCTCTGCGCATCTCCGGTCTCCCGCAGATGCAGTGCCTTCTGGCGGTATTCCTCCGCGCGCTCCCGCGTGGTGTCATACTCCCGCTGCACCTTGTCGACGCTGCGGCCGCTCAAAAACTTTGCCCGATACCTTCCGGCCTCCGCAAAATCCAGCGGGGCCGTCGTGTTGACCGCCACATGCCGCTCCGCTTTCCCGCGGGCATCCTTTCGCACCTGCTTATAGGCGCTCTTCACCGCCGTGCTGTTGATCTGGCCAGCCTTGGCCTTTGCCTTTTCGACTGTTTCCGCCCTGACCCGTGCAAGATATTCTTTCCCGATCACCCGCCGCGTCTCTTCCCGCTGCGGGTATCCTCCCTGCGTCCCATTTTCGAGCCTTCTCAGGGCTGCACCTGGAACATACTGCCCGATCGTCTGGTTAGCTTTGTTTATGATATTGTCGATCTGTTGGTCTGCTCTCTCTACGATAATATCTGCCTGCCGCTTCTCGCCCTTCTTCTTCGCTTCTTCGGCTCTCTTCTGGCGGGCAAGATACTCTTTCCCGATAATTCTCGCCATATACTATCTCCTGTATCAGTGCTCGCCGAACTCCATCAGCAGCCTATTGTACTCCTCCGTTGTCAATTGATTGGCGTCATATGCTGCATCCATTACAGCGATCAGCGAATTCTTTGCTCGCTCGGCTTCTTCTTTGGTCTTTGCATATCGCAGAGTCCTCTGGATGTCAAGATAATACTTCCTTGCCGTCGTGCTCATTTGATTCAGGTCTTTCAGGTACGGCGTGTCCTCATCCACTCCGCCCGTCACGCCGCCCCCGCTTCCCGATCCGCTCCCGCCCCCGCTTCCGGAGCTGTACGAGCCGCCGCCGGATCTTCCGCCGGAGCCGCCGCTGTACCCGCCGCTCTGCGCCTGCACGCCCGCGAGGATGCGCTTCGCGTCCTCGCCGCTGATCCCGGCCTGTGCCAGCATCTCCGCGCTCGGCATCTGGCCCAGCTGCAGCATCGTCATGGCGAGGTTGTAGGCGTTCTGTCTCTGCTGCTCGTTCTGGCTGTACTTGTCCAGCTCCTGCTGGTATCTCCACTGCTCGCGCTGCCAGTCTGCATCCTGCTGCGCCCGCATCTTCTGCCAGTTTTGGTAGCTCTGGTCGGTCGTCGGCGTCCCCACGCCCACGCCAAGCACGCTGGATACCTGATCGTCCGCATATCCGAGCTGCTGCCAGCGGTTGAGCGCCTCGTTGATGCGCAGGCTGTATTCGCTCTGCGCGGCGCTGCCCGCGTTCATGATGGCCGAGAGGTAGTTGTACTGATCCTGCCGGGCCGTCTGCTTTTCGTTGTACCAGCGGTTGTATGCCTGCTGCTCCAGCTCCGGGACCTTGTCGGCCAGCTGCGCCTTGTAGTTGTCGGCCGCCTGACTGGCCGCCGCAATGGCCTGCGTGGAGGCAAGGCCGCCCGTCTGCTTGGCGTAGGCTCCCAGCGTGTCGCGCATCGTCCGGTCGCCCTCGCGCAGGTAAGTCTTGCGGTACTCCTGCATGGCCGTGTCGTTTTCGGGGTCCCACTTATAGGCCCCGCCGCTGTTCTCCTGCAGGCGCTTGATCGCGGCGTCCAGCTCCTCCTGATAGGGGTTCTTCCAGCCGGTGTTTGCTCCGGCCCCCTGCAGGTAATTTGCGTACTGGTTGGTCTTCGCCCACTGGTTCAAGCCCTCGCCCGCGATCTTTTCATTGCGCATCTGCTCATAGATCGCTGCCTGTGCGTAGTTGCCCTTCGCGGCCGCGTCGTCCATCAGCTTTTTGTAGTCCGTGTCCTTGTTGTATCCGTACTGCATGGCCCCTCCTTACTGCATGCCCTGCGGCATGCCCATCTGCTGCTGCATGGCCTGCTTCGACTGCATGGGCATCGCCTGCGCCTGCTGCTGTGCAGCCTGCTCCTCCAGCAGCTTTTTGATCGTCCCCGCGCCGGGGTAATTCTGCATTTCCATTTGAGACCAGTATCGGATCAGCGTCTGCGGCTCGCTCGTGTTGCCGTAAGCGCCGCTCTGCAGGTGCTGCGTGATCTCCTGCCACATGGCCTCGCGGTTCGCGGCAAGCCCGGATGCGTTGTCGCACGAAAAACGGAACTGATCGTTCCAGTACAGCTCCCCCGCCTCGTCGCACTCCAGAAACGCCCACGAGTTCCACTCCGTGTCCATCTCATTTTTTCCGTGCATCTTGCGCCGCTCCTCGCAGTAGGCGAGCTTGTTGCGGAAAAGCCGCTCGAAGATCTCGGCCCACGCGGCCTTCTTCATGATCTTCTTCGATTCGATTCGGCCGGCAGCCTGCGCGGCGGAGAACTCCTTGGCCTTGCCGGACGTTGCCGTCGTGTCCGTTCGTCCCTGGAACGAGTCCGTGATGCCGAGGATCCGGCGGCTCTCCTCGTAGACGTGATTGAGGTATGCATACGGCCACTCGAGGTCGCCGGTAAAATCAAACTGCTTTACCTGCGCCAGATCGGACTGCGGCATGTACCACAGCTCCTGATCCTGCCCGTCCATGCGGAGGCCGGGATTGTCCGGCATTGCGATCTTTGTGCCCCATTTGCTGATGCGCGTGATCATCTTCCGGCTCAGGTGATTTACCGTGTTCTGCTGGTCGCGGATCTTGTCGCAGTCGCTCTCGCCCAAAAACGTGCCCCACGCGGTAACGTTCCGCTGCAGCACGACGGGGTAGATGTTTGGCCGGTAGTACGGGACCCAGTATTCCGTTTCTGCCTGCGTCTGCGTGTTGTACGGAGGCAACGTCTCAGGCCCCAGGATCGTCTCTGCGCCGCTTTCTGCCTCCGGCGTCAAACTACCCGCTGCGCCCGCGACTGTCTCGTCCGGCGTAAACTCCGGCTCTGCCGCAGCCGGTTCCGGCGCAGCCATTCCCTGCAGGCGGTTCAGCACGTCCTCGCGGACGCCCTTCTCGCGCAGGTCGGCGATGGTCATCCAGCGTCCTTCCTCGTCCGTTTCCTCCCAGCTGCGCGCGCCGCAGTAGGCGCAGGCGTCCTTTCTCCGCCGCTCCGGCGGCAGCCCCTGCGGATACTCACCGTTTACGGTCGGGCCGACCATCTTCCAGTTTGCCGAGTCCGCCTCTGTCTGTCCGCACTTTTTGCAGCGGCGCAGGCGGCGGCTCTGGCAGTCCTCCAGCTCCTCGCAGACCGTGTCGCCCACCCAGACGATGCGTCCGACGCCGCCGTGCTCGTTGCGGTAGTAGGCTGTCTCCAGCGTGACGAGGTCCTCGGCCGTGCTGGCCTCCTCGCCGCGCAGGCTGGCGTCCTCCTCCGTCTCGTCCGAGACGTCCACGCCGTACCGGCGTTTGACGTAGCCCTTGGTCTGCGGCATGCGGATAAACATGTAGTCCATGTCCTCCGGCTCCTCTACGCCGTCCTGCGGGATGTAGCGCTTGGGATGCAGCACCGTGATACTGTTCTCGCCGACGGTCGTGTGCGTCCGCTGTGCGCTGTCCCACTCCACGAGATACAGCACGCCGCCCTGCACCTTGCAGGTGCGCTCTGCGCGGTCGTTGATGCGCTCCGCCGGCAGCCGGTCGAGCTCGTCCAGGAGCATAGCCTCGATCATCTTGCCGAGCAGGTTGTCCTGCTGTCGGCTCGGCGTTACCTTCCCGGTCGGCATACTGTTGTCGATCTCCGATTCGATGTTTTCGCTTGTGATGTTCCAAACGTGCGGCGTTTCCGTCGGCTCGTCGATCCCGTTTTCTACCAGCGGCCGCAGCGCGTGGCCGCCCTTGTACTGCAGCTCGCGCGCGTCCATCTTGTCAAGCTCCCCGGCGTAGGCCTGCAGGTTGCGGTCCAGCTTGTCCTGCCACTTGTGCAGGACCTTTTTTGCGTTGTCCATGTGTCCTCCTTAATGCAGCGCGCTTCCGGCGTAGTATTCGATGGCGAGGCTGTGCAGCGCCCACTCTCCCGTCGCCTCGATGCGGACCCGGAAATGGTCGCACCGGTGCGGCACGACCGGCAGGTAATAGCTCCGCTTGCCCGCTGCGGTCAGCGTCGCCACGCTTTTCCACGTCCCGCTGCTGTCGTACTGGATCTTGACTGTCACGCTCGCGCCCGTCAGGCTCAGCCGCAGCAGCAGCTTGCTCACGGCTTTCCGGTTTGGCGACTCCATCGTAAAGTCCGCAAACTCCACAAAGCTCGCCACGGCCGCCGTGTTTTCTGCCCACGGGCCGCCCGGCCCCTTGAGCGTCGTCAGCGCCTTTCCTGTCGTCATTGCGATGATGGACGGCAGCAGCGTCTCCGCGCCCTCCGTCAGCGCCATGCTGTCGATGTTGGGGCTGTCCTCCACGGTCCAGATGCCGCGCAGCCCGTCGTAATGGTATAGCCTCTGCGGGGCCGCGCCCGGCTTTTTGAGCTGGATGTAGTAGTCCGTTCCGTCGCTCTGTGCGAGGCCGCCGCTGTACTTACCCGGCCCAAAGACCTGCTGCAGGTCCTGCGGGTAATCCCCGTCGTAGGCCATCATGCCCTGCGGAGAGTAGTAAAACAGCAGTCCGCCCGCTGCGCCGAGGCTGTTCTGCATGCCGTGCGCTACGCCCGGTGCGAGGATCTCGCTTGTCTGGAATGTCGTGGCGCCCGCGCCGTAGATCCGCATGATGTACCCCTCTCGGAAAAACGTGGGGTAATGCCAGCCGATCCCACCCGTGATCTCGCCGCGGGTCTGCAGCTCCACGTACCAGCTGTCCGTGCTCAGCCCGTCAAAGACGTAAAAGTTCGTCGGATCGCCGAGCGCGCTTGCAAAGATCTCCTTCTTGTCCGCGCCCCAGAGGCGGTTCTCGAACTCAAAGCACACGTCCATGTCCGGCACGCTGCGGCGCAGGGTGATCGTCCCCGTCTCGCTGTACGAGGTCTGCTTTTCGCCGCTGTCGCTCGGCGGGATCTTGAAGCAATAATCCGAAAAGATGAGGATCTTTGAGCCGATCTCGCGGATGATCGCGATCTTGTTGTTGTCCGGCTCCGTGGTCAGGCCGTCGATCTCCACGGCGTCTCCGGCCTGAAATCCCGCCTTTGCAAAATCGGCCGATGCCGGGGAATTGATCGTCAGCGTATTTGCCGTGGCGGCGGCTCCGTAGATCGTCCCGTCCGAGATCGTGATCTTGGTCGCCGTCAGCTCCGCCTCCATGCTCACGACCCACGCACCCATGCTGCTGTCCCACTCGTCGCCGGTCCACACAAAGAGCGACCATTTTGGGTTCTGCGGATCCTTCGGATTGGTGTTGATGACGTAGGCCGTCCCCTTTTCGGCGCTCGTCGGCAGGGCTGCCGGATTGTCTGCCTTCCCCGTGACGGTGTATTTTGCCTGCACCAGCTTTTTCGCCGGCATCAGCACGATGCGGTCCCCGAAGCGCACAAACTTTGTCTCGCCTGTCCCGACGTATGCGACCTTGAGGTTGAGCAGCGCCCACTTGTACCACAGCCAGCCGTCCGCATCGACGTACCACATGGCGTGGTTATCGAAAAACATTTCCGTTGCGCCGACCAGCTCCCCGCCGTTCCGCCGCTTATCTCGAGAGCGCAGCAGGGGATAGTCCCGCGCGCTCATATTTTCCATGTCATAGATCTCGCCGTTCCCGGCGTTCGGGTGATGCCGCAGGCCGCCGAACTGCACCTGCTGCGACCGCGTGATCCCGGAGCTATAGGCCATGCCAGGCAGTCTACCCATTCTGTCTCCCCCGTTCCAGCCGCTTTTTCGCGGCCTGCATCTTTCGCTCCGCCATGGCTGCCCGGTCGCCGGTGATCGCGTCCATTTCGTTTTCGACCTGCCAAAATAGATGTTCGAGGCCCGCCATCAGTTTGCGGTGCCAGCGGTTGAGCGCGGCCGTGTCAGCCGCGGCGTTGCCGGTCAGCTCCGGCGGCTCTCCCGCCAGCTGTCGGATATTTTGCAGCATGTTGTCCTCCTATCTCAAAACGGGTTGCCCCATTTGCTGATCAGATAGGCCCGCTCCGTGGCGTCGGCCGATCTGTAGTCCTCCCATTGATCCTTGTCCCATTTGACGCGCTTGTGCCGCGTCTCCACGGTCGCCCGCTGCTGCTGGCGCACATAGTAGGTGATCGCCAGCGCCATCACGCAGTCGTCGTGCGCGCCCTCGACCGCCTCCGGCCGTCCCTTGCTGTTGCGGGCAAAGGTCAGCATCTCGTTGAGACAATCCTCGTCGTCGATCAGCTCCGGATGCTCACGCATGATCCCCTGCAGCTCCGCGATGATGACCGGCCGCGTCAGACGGTCCGTCTTAAAGCCGAGCGCCTCGCGCACCACATGCGTCAGGCTATCCTCGACCTGCCGCACGAACTGCCGCGGATACCGCAGCCGGGAAAGCTCCTTGATCGGATGCGTCGAAAAGTTGGCCTCGATGCCAACGAGGGCCTGATTGTACCACATGCCGAGGCACCATACCTCACGGGCAAACAGATCCTCGTCGGTCCTCGTGCGGTACTTTGCCACGAGCCGCCCCGTGCTGTTATCGATGACACAGGCGACAAACCAGTCCGACCCCTCTCCCGCCGTGTCCGCCCCGATGACGTAAGGGTGTCCCGCCTTTGGCTCCTCCCAGACGAGCGTCTCGCCGTCTTCCGCGTCCGTAAACGCTGCGTCCGTGATCGCGGTCTCGTCGTAGCGGTAGGCAAATCTCCCGCGCCGGATCGGCTTTTTGCAGTGCAGCAGCCGATCCATCAGGATGGCGCGCCAGAAAATCGTCTGGCTCAGCACGCCCCACTGCCCGAGGCAGTAGACCTGATAGTAATAGGGATCTGTCTCGCGGAATGCCTCCAGCGTAAGGCGGTCCTCCTCCGGCAGAAAGCGATTGTCCTTGTACGTCGTCCGGCTCGTCACCACGCGGGCGTCCTTGCGATCGAAAAACCGCTTTTTCAGCCAGTGCGTAATGGAGATCGGGTTAAACGAGATGATGATCTGCTTGTAATATTTGCGCTCGCCGCGGAGGCGGATGTCGAGCTGGTTGAAGTCCCCCTCCAGCAGCTCGCTCGCCTCCTCGATCCAGATGCCCGAGATATCGTGGATGGACTTGAGCTTTTCCACGTCGTCCAGTCCGGCGAACAAAATTTCGCTGCCGTTGGTAAACGTGATGTACATGTCGCCGCTCTTGCCTCGCGGGATCATTCTGATCGCCGGGCCGTAGTACTGCATGGCCTGCGCCTTGAGCTGGTCAAAGCAGCTCTCGCGCAGCGTCTTGGCGACCTTGCGCACCACGAGCATCCTGTGCCCCGGCTCCGTCGCGCAGCGCTCCAGCACCTTGCGGCCTGCAAAGATCGACTTGCCGCTGCCGCCGCCGCCCATCAGGATCAGGTGCCGGTGATGGTCAAAAAACAGGGGCAGGAAAACGGCGTTGTTGCTCTCGCACAGCTGCTTGTACCACAGCGCAGCCTGCAGCGCCTTGTCGTCCATTTTCCTGCCCCCTCTTTACTTACTTACGCTCCATCAGGAAAGCGTGCTGCCGAAGTCGACGCCGCCCACCGCGAAGGCGCGGTAGTCGTAGAAGCCGCCGGTAAATCTGGAATTTCCCTTCCACGTATTTGCATCGTTCGCTTCGATCTCGCTGCGCACGGTCAGCGGCTTGCGGTTGATGTTGACTGCGCCGAGGTTCCGCTTGTTGTACGAGAGATCGGCGAGGATCCACGGGTAGCCGCTCGTGCCCATGTACGGAACGAGGTACGGCGTCACGATGACATTCCAGTTGCCGAACTGGTAGTTGTACTTGTTGCCCGCGGCCGTGCTCGTGTCGTGGTACGCGCCCAGCACGCCGAAGACGTCGGCCTTGGCCTTGGCGTCGTTCGGGATGATGATTGTGTCCGGCGCGAGGTTGCCCACGTCTCCGCTGTCGGTCTTCAGATTCTGCATGGCCGTCGCCACGAGGCCGAGGTTCGCCTCAGAAAACGCGTTGGAAAACGCGTTGCTCTGCGTCTTGCCCGTCTTCTTAATCTTGTGGGACTGCGAAAACAGCTTGACCTCGTCCTTGGCCGTGAGGTCAAATGTCTCAATTCCGACCTTCACGGTGTCCTTATTCTGGATCGCGTTGCCGAGCAGGCCCCAGAAAAAGTTGTTCTTTGCCCGGCGGAAGTCGTCCAGGAACTGGATCGGCTGACCCTTGAGCACGCTTTCGAGCTTGTCCTCCATCATCTCCATGGAGATGGAGAAGCTGCCCTTCCACGTGATCGGGCGGAAGGTCTTGAAGTAACCCTGCTCGATGCCGCCCTGCGGATACGCGCCGTTCTCGCCAACCGGCTCAAAGCTGTTGCTGCCGGTCAGGCCGCCGAGCGCCGTGCTGGCCGTCGTGATCGGGATGTCCACGAAGATCTCCTCGAGGATCTTCGCCTCCTCCGAGTTCATCCACGCCTCATACTCCCGTTCCAGCAGCATGCGCAGCGGAGACTGCAGCTCGCCGAAAAGCGCATTTGTGGTGTTGCTGGCCTCAGATACGATAATACCTGCCAAATATTTCCCCTCCTGTCTCTGTTAGCCCGTGCTCGTCACCGTGCCCGGGCGGATAAATCTGCCGCGGACCGTGTCGCCGATCGCCGTGCCCTTGAATGCCACGACCTCAAAGACGCCGTTGGTCGTGGTCGCCGTGGCCTTGGAGCCGGTCGTGTCGATCGTCACCATCTGGCCGACGGCCGCGCCGGTGTTGGCCGCGCTCCACTCCGTTTCAAAGATCGTCTCCTCGTGCACGCGGATGCAGGGGATCACGTCCCCGGCAGCCACCGTGCCGCCGTACATGCTGATATAGTCCGGTCTCGTTGCGCCGGTGCACTTTGCAAGCTTGCCGCTCGTGAGCGTCAGCGCCATGCCGACGGTGCATGCCCCGATGGCAGATGCCTCGAGGTATTCCCACGGCTCAGGCTGACCGTCGCGGTAGCTCTGCGGTAAAAATGCCATTTGTCCTCCTTCCGGCCGTTATCCGGCCTTGTGTGTCTTGTTGTAATGTGCGGAGATCTCCGCATCCGTCGCATTAGGGTTGAGTGCCTTATAAAAGGCCTTGACCCCTGCCGGGACGGGTGCCGGGGTGTCTCCGGTCGTCTGCCGTGTCCGCTGCTGATGCTGCAACCCGGCCGCAGCGTTTCTCGCTGCCTGTTCTCCCGCTGCGCGCTGGCCGCGCTGCAGGGCATCAAAGTTGGCCAGCCGGTATGCGTCGACGTAGTTGTTGCCTCGGCGTACCGCATCGGCAAATTTCTGCCCGGTCTCCATCGCCATGATGTCATCGAGCGATTTGATGGCGGGATTCATGCGGCGGATCTCCGCCAGCTCCGTCTCGCGGCGCTGCGAAAACTCCTGCGCTCCGGCTCTCTGCTCGGCTGCCTCGGCGCGCTGCTGCGCCTCCTTGGCTCCGCTGAGGATCTGCTGGATCTCCGGCGACTGCATCAGGGCCTGCTGCAGCCCCTCCGGTGTCAGCCGTCCGGCCTTGAGGTCGTTTGCCAGCTTGGCGTTGGCCGTGGCGGCCTGGAATGCTCTCCAGTCCTCCATGTTTTCCACGGTTTTCCCCGTAAACGGATCCTTGATCCCGGCCTTGCCAAAGACCTCTTTCTCCCACTTTTCCCGCTCGGACGCCAGTGCGGCGTCGATCGCCTCTCTCTGCTCCCGCTCTCTGCGGGCCGCAGCCTGCTGGCGGCGGGTCTCCTTGTCCTGCGGCTGCTGCGCCTCCCCCTGCGGAGCGTCCTCCGCGTCCGGCTGCGTCTCTGCCGCGTGATCTTCCGCTTCTTCGGTTTCCGCAGGGGCGGCGACCTCCTGCCCGTTTTCGCCTGCCGGAGTCTCGTCAGCGTCAGGGGCGGCGGCTCCCTGCTCGTTTGCGCCTTCTTCGGGCTGCGGCAGCCCAAACTTCTGATACCAGTCCATGTTGTCCCTCCTGCCCCTCAGGGCGTCACTTGTTGCTGCCCGCGTTGCCGCTGAGCTTCTTGCCTGCCGTCATGCGCAGGTCCGTGCCGGTGTGGATCCGGCTCTGATCCGCCGTCGGCTTTTTGCCAAAAGGCGCCTTGACGTACTGCTGTCCGCCGTGGCCGATCTTGCCCGCGTAGCCGTCTCTGCTGTCTGCCATGCTGTCCCCTCCTCTCACCGGTTTTGGCCATTTTACCCCAAAAGCCGTGTTAGTTACCGTCAACTTGTCATGCCGCGTAAATATGCAAAAAGAGCGCCCCGCGGTTCTCCGCAGGTCGCTCTCTTTCCGGCCTTATTCGGTTTTTTCTTCCGGCAGGCCCGCCACGCTGGTCAGCAGGCTGAGCACGCCCGCCAGCGCGGAAGCGCTGGCCACAACGGCCCAGTTGACCTCGCCGATCACGGCGCTCGTGCCGATCGTCGCCACGGCCGTCTGCGCCACCGTCTTTACGGCGCGGATCGCGGCCGCCTTGAACCACTTTTTCCAGTTCCTCATGGTTTTCCCCTCCTCATTTGATGCCCATCCTTGCCAGCAGCCACGCGACGACCGCGCCGACTGCCACGAGGATGATCTTTTCCACGACCTTCTCCCAGCGCTTTCCGGGCGCTGCCTGCAGTGCCTCGATGCTCTTTCGCACCGCCTTGATGTCCTCTCCGCTCTTGGCCACGTCCCTCCGGATCGTCTGCTGCTCCTGTGCCATCACGGCCACGCTCGTGGCCAGCTGGTTTAATGCCCGCTGGTCCCGCTCGAGGCCCTCGATGCGGCGCTCGTTGCTCCGGCTGCGGTCCTCCGTCTCCTTGAGCTTGACTGCGATCTCCTCCTGCGTCACCGCCTCACCGCCTCTCCAGATACTCGAGCTTTGCGTACCCCGTCACGCCCGCTGCGTCTACAATGTACAGCCACTCTCCCGTGTGGTATCCGTAGCAGCTGCACTTGCTGCCGTCCGGCATCACGCGGATGCTGGTGTACTGCGTGCCCGGTCCCTTGCGCAGGTTGAGCCCGCCGTTTGCCCGGACGGCGTAGCTTCGCCGGTATCCGGCCGTGTACTGCTTGGGCGGCTGCACCTTGTTGTCCGGCACGACCGTCGTGCCGCCGGAATACACCGCCTTGCCGCCGGTGCCGTATACGCTGTAGCCCGTCGGGCAGGCCGCGATCGCGTTGCCGAGATCGCTGTATGCCCCGATCTGGCTGGCTGCGTCGCCCCAGCTCTTGCGGACGCGGTATAGCTCCTTCGGCGTCGGCTCCGGCGCGGGCTGCGGCTTGCCCGCCAGCAGCTCCGCCACGCGCCGCCGCAGCATCCCCATCGTGTAGCCGTGCCGCGGCCACCAGTTGTCCGGATCGTTGTGATCGGAGCCGTAGCCCCGCTGCCCGGCCTCGTTGTGGCTGACGATCTCCGTGATCGTGGGATAGGCTCGCATCAGGTGCGCGCACAGCTCGGCCGCCAACTCAAACGTGTCACGGCAGTAGACCGCGTCGCGGTGATCGTCCTCGCAGATCTCGAACTGGATCGCGCAGTCGTTATAGCTGCCCTTGCGTCCGGAGCCGACGCCCCAGCACCGCATCTTCCACGGCAGCGTTTGCACGACGGCAAGGCTGCCGTCTGCCAGCTTGCCGAGAAAGGCGTGCACGCAGACGTACAGGCCCTCCCTGTTCCAATCATTTCCGTAACGGTTCGTGCCGAGGACCTCGCGCATTTTCGCAACCGTCAGCTTGCGCTCCTGCGGCTGATACTGCATCAGCCCGGCCGTCTGCCCCGGCGCGGGCTGCACGTACCGGCTGATGCTCGTATTGTTTGCCGCCGTGCTGTGCACCACGATCTTGGTCGGCGTCATAAGCCTTCCGCGCTGGTAGCACTCGTTGGCCACCAGCAGGCACTGATACTGCTGCATATTGTCCTCCTCCCGGCGCTAAAGCGCCTCAAAATAGTACTCGTCCGTCAGGCTCAACGCCTGCCCGGACCGGATCGCGACATACCGCCGTATCCCGTCGGTATACCGCATCCCCTCCTCGATGTGCATGCCCGGCACAAAGTAGATCATGATCGCTCCTCCTTACTCGATCGCCTCGTTGACAGTTACCACTATCTCCCCTGCGTCCGTCTACGATAGATGTGAGTGTTTTTCCGCCCTATGATGCCATGTAAAGGCGAAATGAAACGCTACAGTGCCGTTACGGGAAACCCGAGTTTCCCGCCTACAATGTTTGCAATCGCCTTGTGTCCCTTTGTGCTGTAATGGATCATGTCAGACTGGTACAAACTGTCGTCTTGGATAAATGCGTATCCAAAATCAGATGCGTCGCATATCTCGTAATTTATGCTCCTGAGAGTATAGGTCAGTTCCCCATAGACCCGAGCTTGTGAGGCAACATAGGATGCGTCTGTTTTTCGGTTTGGGAACGGCACTATATACGTTCCCTTGCCAGCATAAGCCAAATAGGCTTTGCCAGAGCCGACCATACCGCCATCCACATTACGATTATTCGTCCCGATCATCAGCACCAGCCAATCATGTCCTGCCTCAATTGGGCAGTTGCCGATTCCGCAACCAACAATAGCTTTATTCGTGACTGTGATTGTTTTGCTTATTGATAGATTGGGATTGACTGTCTGTCCACCAGTAAAACGCACCTCGACCTTCTTCACACTATCGCCGAGTCCACTAATTGTTTTCTCCGTCTCCGCCTGCTCCACGTCATTCACATACCATTTCCACGTCTCGCTATATGCCTCACCATAGTTGAGCGTGACGCTCTGTGCGTCGGTGTATATTGCAAGCCTCGATCCACTCCTGAAGTTGGCACCATTACCATATCCGGCATACGCTAATGCGTGGGCATACGGAGACATATACCCGACATGGATCTCGGTGATCGTGGCAAGCATTTTTGCGAAGAGGTATGCCCACCCTTCATTTTCCCGGTCGCTCAAGCCGTATCCATATGTGTTACTATCTCCAGTCACGAGCAAATTTACGGAGGAATGCAGCGGAGAGAAGATTAAATCTTTCAGGCATGTGATACCTTGCTGTGGTTTCTCGCGGCACTCAAATCGCACCGTTGAGCCTCCGTTATACTGGTTTTGGAAACGTGCAAGTGCTGCATTCTCTGGCACTGTGTAGTTGGTTTGGCCGCTTGCTATGGTTATCTGGCCGATGAAATCCTTGTTCTTGCTGAAGAACGCCACCTTGGTAGTGATATTCGTGGACAAAAACAACGTTTCTCCGGGGATCACCGGAAGATAATCCGTGGTAAATGCAATACCGCCCTCATTCAGCGTCCCGTCTGCGTTAAGCGTTGCTTGAGTGTATGCTACGTATTTGTAGTAGTCGCTGACATCGTATCTCTGTGCAACAGGATATGTGATGATGTTTGTCACATCTCCAGAGACTCCACCGCCGCTCGGCATATCCACCGGTTTCCACGCGGTCGGTTTCCCGCTCGCGTCGACCGCTGTGATTTTGGCGATCTGCCCGACCGTCGCGCCGGTCACGCCGAGGGAGAGGTCCGTGCCGGAGTCGCCCTTCTGCGCCATCAGCTGCCACTCTCCATCAACGCCGGGGATAGCCCCTGTGGCAGGGGTATCGGAGGCAAAGATATAACTGCTCCCCTCGTAGGATACCGCATCCAGCTTGCTGTACAGCGTGACCTCTGCCCATTCGCCGCGCCAGTTGATGGATGCGCCTCCCGCTCCGACCTCCTGCCAGACGCCCACATACTTCGTCGCAGACATCCCGTATATGACAAAGCCAGCGCCGATAGTCGTTGCCTGATTGAGCTGGATGACGGAGCCGCTGCTCACGGCGATCAGGTTGTTTGCCGTGAGGCTGCCGCCCTCGATGGTGACGGTACCGGAGTATAGCTCTGCGCCGTCTCCTTTGGAGATGCACATCCAAACTGTGCCGTCCTGCGGCAGCTCGGCCGCTGGGATGCCGATATAGCCGGATACGGCGCTCATCTTCCGCAGCCCACCGCCGGAGCTTCCGCCGGAGCCTCCCTCCGGGATCGTGATCGTCAGTGCCTCGGAGCCGTCATACGTTCCGGTTGCCGCGCCTGCAAACGTCAGCGCAGCCGGGTTTTTCAGCGCCGTCGGCAGTTTGTCGCCCCACTTTGCTTTTCCGTCCGCGCCGACCTGCAGCAGTTTCCCGGCGTCGGCCGCCGCGCTATCGGGTAGCAGCTTGAGCAGTGCCTTTTGCGCTGCCATATACGCCGCCACCCACGCCGTATCCGGGATGTACCCGATCAGATCCTTGTCTCCGGTGTAGTCCTTGATGAGCTTTTCGAGCGCCCACGCCTCGTCTCCGGCGTAGACTGGGATAGACCCAGCTGCTGCATCCTGCATCGCCGCGTTAAAGTTGCCCAGCACCGGCGGCAACTCCGCACCTGCTTCGCCGGGATCTCCCTTGTCTCCCTTGGCTCCCTTGTCTCCCTTGTCTCCCTTGTCTCCCTTGTCTCCCTTGTCTCCCTTGTCTCCCTTGGCTCCCTTGGCCGCGCACAGCTCCCACAGCTCGTCCACACCCGGCTCGTCTCCTGCCGTGCTGGCCTCCTCGGCCGCCCAGACGTAGCAGCTCCCGCCGTGCTCCACGGCATCAAGATGCGCATAAGTCGCGGTTGCATCCCACGTCCCGCGCCAGTGAAACGGCCTGCCATCCTTGCCCGGTGCGCCCGCTGCGCCCTTGAGGCTGGCCAGCCATTCGGCCTCCGTGCCGGTATAGCCGTGCGCCTTGGCGATCCCGTAGGCGCTCAGGTAATAGCCCTGCTCCACTGCCCTGCCGTAGACCGGCCGGATGCACTTGGCAATGTGCCGCGCCAGATCGTTCCAGGCGACGTTGTACCGCTGCATCGTGTTGGTGTAGCGCTCGTACTCGCCGTTTGCAAAGTCGACCTGCGCCTCCATCCACAGCAGATAGATCCCGTCGTAGGGATACGGCGCTGCCAGCGCCTCGGTCGGCGTCGCCGAATACGGCGTGATCTCGCTTAAGGCCAGCAAAAATATCTCGTGGAGGATCTGCCCCTCCACCTGATTGAGCCAGTCCAGCAGGATCGTGTCGTCGATCTCCGCCGGGACCGGCTTGAGCTTGCGCAGCCGCTCAAACAGTACCGTCGCTGTCATGTGTCCCCTCCGTCCCCGGCAGCTGCATGCCCTGGATCTCGCGCAGCAGCGCCAGCTTGTCGTCCATCGTCATCTCGCCGCCCGTGATCGCGGCTCGCGTCGGCGCGTCCGTGCTGATCTCCCGCCGCTCGCGCCAGTCATAGTTGGCCTGCAGCGCAAATTTTGCGCCCGCTGCGGAGTTTTTGTCCTCGAGACGCTCCTGCAGGTACGTCTCGATCACCCGCTTGGCCTCGTCGCAGATGTCGTGCGTCTCCTCAGCTGCCAGATACTTGCTCCACGTCTGCCGACTGATGCCCAGCCGACCGCACAGCCCCGTGATCGTCGGCGGGCTGACCCAGCTCGTCCTGCTGGCTGGCGTCCCGTCCTCTGTTACCACGCGCACAAAGCGCGTCGCCGGGTGCCCGTACCGATCCAGCTCCGGCTGCCCGTCGTCGTCAAGCACCGGCTCCTCGCGGTATACCGGCTCCCGGTAGCGCAGCGCTGCAAAGTATTCCTGTACCGCGCGCCGGAGCGCTGCGGGCTTGTAAGCCTTTTTCCGGCCCATGTGCATCCCCCCTGTTTGCTGTAAGGATATCACAATAGCCGTGTTAGTTGCCGTCAACTTTTGTGCCGCGTTACCATGCCTCATACAGCCGCTTGCGCGCCCGGTAGAGCGTGCTCTCGCTGACGCCGTGCGCGATCGCCGCCGCCTGCACCGTCATCCTGCCGCAGCACCAATCCCGCAGCGCAGCGGCGAAGGCCTCCTCGCCGTAGGCCGCCTCGAGCAGCTTGGCGTCGATCCGTTTTTTGCCCGCCTTGCCCATATCCTCGTAGCTGAGCAGCGTAAAGTAGATCAGGCCCTGCCGCCGGTACGGCAGCCGGATCCCGCTCATCCGCCGGAAACTCATCCCCTCGCCCTCCTGTGTATGCACGATATCCGCTATACCGTGGCGGCATAGCGGTCCCATCCCCGCCCGAGCGCCGCTCAGGCAGAGTCCTCCCGTATTAAGCTGGATATCCCATCCGCGCGCGCGTTTGTTTGGTCCGCGCCTGCGCATGCCCCCGCGCGGACCGCGAGTCAACTTTCTTTTTCTCGATTTTCGCCGTTTTCGAGCAGCTCGCGGGCCGTTAGTTTGTGCCCTCCGAGCTTTTTGCCGCGCTTGCGGGGCACGTAGCGCAGATATGCCCCGGCCTCGCCCTCGACGTAGCGCTCCTCCAGCACCCTCGCGCCCTTCGGCGCGCGCATCTTGGTGCACAGCACGACCTCGCGCTCCTCCGTCGTCGGCAGAGCGGCCCCGCGGCTGACCTTGTATTTTTTGCGGTCCGGCACACGCCGGACCTGCTTGAGCATGTAGTAGGCGATCGGGCTGTAGTCGTCCTGCCCGCGGAGGCTGCGGATGTTGACGCTCCCGAGCGTCCAGGCGTCCCGCAGCGCATCCCAACTTAGGCTCCCGTCCGTCTCCATGCAGATATGCACGTGCAGACGCACCAGCTCGCCGGTGTCGCCGTCCATGTCGCTCGCCGAAAGCGAGTAGAACGGGATCACGCCCTTGTCCTTGCGGCGCAGGCGGCGCAGCCAGAGCATCGCCTGATGCTCTGCGGCATCGCGCAGCTTGTCGGGATCGTCTCCGGCTGTCTCGCGCAGCTTGTCGATCCCCTCGTCCGCAAAGCGGAGCGTCACGAGCAGGCCCTTGTCTGCCGTGCAGTTGCAGTTGAGCAGGCGTGCCAGGCGGCGGACTGCCGTATTAAAATTCTGCTCCTGCTGCCTCGGCGTCGTCACGCCCGTCTTGCGCCCGCGCGGACGAGCGTTGTCGCCGACGTGATACCGCGTCTTTTCCACGACGCCATTTCGGCAACGATATGTCCGCTCCATGATCTTCACCCTGGTCTCCCTTCCCCCGCCACTGCGGTGCTAGATATAAGTTTTAAGCAAGCCGATAAATACGCGCGTGCGCGCGTATTTAATATGGTATAACGCACGCGTGTGTTTCAAAAAATCACACGCATGCGTTTCCCGTGTGTTCGGCTGTCAAGGTTCCCGTTTGTCGCCCTTCCGGCGGTTCCGGCAAGGCCCGATCCCCCGATCGGCCCCCGCCGCAGCCTCTGGCTTGCGTTCATTTTCTGCATTTTGTGCATTCTGTACAAATTTTAATTTTGTTTTTGTGCATGTATTTTCTCCCGGCCTCTTGACATACCACGCAATGCGTGGTATGATAAGACCATCAAGAGGAGCTAAGCTCCACCACACAGGCTCGCGGCCACCGGCCGCACAAACTGAAAGGAGAACATATCATGGCACAGGCTCGAATCACCCTCACCTGCTCCTGCTGCGGCAAGAGCTTTGACCACCGCCACACCTGCTACAACCGCAGCGAGGCGAACTCCTATGAGGAGTGGGCACGCAACAACATCACGCTTTGCCCTGATTGCTATGCCTCCTCCCGCCGCGAATCGGAGATGGAGCGTTTTATGTCCTCTCTCCCCGAGGGGCATCGGCTCCCCGAGCTTACCGGCGCCTCTGACAAGCAGATCGCCTACGCGTCCCGGCTCCGCGAATCCTTTATCCGCCGCTCCATTATCGGCCGCATTGACATCGCCGACTACCTCGCTTATTGCGATGAGATCCGGCTTGACCGGCTCGATCCTGCTGAGTGCGAGCAGGCTGCCGCAGAGGCCGGTCAATCTGTCGCCGATTGGTACGCGCAGCAGCGCTGCACTGAGCTCTGCTTTGCCTACGGTATCACCGCCCGCGATACCGTGGCGAAGATCGATGCGATCTTTGCGGTCATCGACGCCGGACGGCTGATCGACGCGCTGAAGGTCAATTAACTCCGCTCTGCATCGCGGAGTACATCTCCGGAGAGGACTTTTAAGGCGGCTGCGCCGGATCCATCACCCCACCCAACCGACCCAAATTTTGAGAGGAGATCATTATCATGGCAAAGGTCAACACTTACGGATTAACGATCAAGGGCCTCAAGGCCGCCAGCGGCGAGACCCGCAACTACAGCGACCGCGCTCTCTACGACGAGCTGTTCTACGATCGCGCGACCGGTGAGGTCTGGACGGTCTTCCAGTGCTCGCTCGGCTGCAACAGCTGGACGGTGTACCACAGCCCCAACGTCATCAAGATCTGCAACACCGCCCGCCACATGACCATGCAGGAGATCGCGGACGCGATCTATGAGGCCGTCTGCGGTATGCAGCGCTACGCCTGATCTGCTCAACCATCAACTAAGGAGGTAATCATCATGACCATCAACCAGTACCGCGCCTGCATCAAGGAGGTATTTGCCTACGCCGAGCGCGATTTCTTCGTCTCCGATCTCGCGCTCTCCGAGATCTGGGGTGACGCCCCAGAGGACCCCATCCCCGATCCCCGTCTGGCCGCTCTCGGCCAGATCTGGGATGCCGCGCACCGCACCGTCCCGGAGATCGCCAAAGCCGCCGGTCTCAGCAACCGCAAGCTCGCGGCGCGCTTTTGCATCCCGTACCGTACAGTCGAGGATTGGGCGGCCGAGCGCCGCGAGCCGCCGTTCTACGTCCGGCTCATGCTGCAGCAGTGCCTCGGCCTGCTGCCCAGCCCGGATGCCCTCGCCCCGGCCGAGTCCGATCCCCCCGAGGAGGATTGATCTATGGACAAATATCCCATTCGCCTGGTCGGCGAGCCGTATGTCCCCCGCGAGTTGGATCTTGATATGGAGCCGCCGGAGTGGCACACCCCGTGGTTTGAGGCGGACGCCCTCGATGCTGACGGCCATCATCACAGGGTCTACTGGCCCATCCCCAGCAAGACTAACGAGTGGCTTGTCGGGCACCTGCTTACTGTGGACGACCCGGATTTCTGCGCCGTCTGCGACTGGCTCCACCCGTCTCTGATCTTGTGCTACGCGGATGCTCTCTACCCCGACTCGTCTGCTGTTGACGTCACCGCCCAGGTCTCGGAGGTCGTTGTCGACGCAGGCGTGATCCCTATGGGGCACGGCCGAGTCGATCTCCATGGGCAGCACATCGTCCCCGTCCCTCGCAGAGGGGTATATGACCCGGAGCTTGCCTGCTGCATCGGGGATAACTACTTTGATCACAGTATCCGGCATCTCGATCACCTCTACCTGTATGAGGCCGTTAATGACACTTATTTTACCGCCACGGAGGACGACCGCGTCATCTCCGTTATGTCGGAGGCGCAGGCCAAGGAGTGGGCACGCGACCAGCTCTATCCCAGGGATTACGATGCCCTATGCGATGGCCTCTGGTGGTGTCCCGTCTAATCTTGCCTAATATCCTACCACCGATCTCGTGTAAGTTTCCGTTAACTTTTCGGCTCGGCCGTTCCGCTCGGCCCCGCATCCCTGCGGCGCTGAGCGCAGCACCCGTCCGGGAGCCTCCTGTGAGGCTCCCGGCTTTTTGTTTTTTAGGGCTTGGGGAGATACCCCGCCGCCCGCATCGCCTCCGTGGAGATCGCGACCTTGGCGTCCATCACATCCTCCCACCCGGCCTCTCCGTGCGCCGCCACGGCCAGCCGCGCGTCTGTCGGGCAGTAGGCCCGCTCCTCGTACACGCGCCCGTCCCGCAGGATCACCTGCATCGGCACCGGCTCCGTAAAAAAATACTTGTCCCGCGCCATCTCACAGCCCCTCCGGCAGCGGCGGCAGCCATCCGACGTTATCGCACCATCCGCGCAGCTTGCCGTATGTCCCGTAGGCCTTGGCCCCGTTATCCCAGAGGTACCTCGCCAGCGCCTCGATCTCGTCGAGGCCCCATCCCTCGAGGATCGGCTCCTCAGCCGCCTCTCGCGCCCGTGCGATCGCCAGCAGCTCCGCCCCGCTCTGTACGCCTCTTGCCCGCGGGATCGTCCGTCCCGCCGCCTCGCACGAGGCGCAGATCCATACCTGCGTTGGCTCCATCTCCCGCCCGCAGCACCGGCACAGGCGCGGCTTGTGCCGCCTCGGCCGGCCGCGCAGCCGCTTTGCGGCCGAGCTGCTCTTTCCCGTCTTTGCCATGCCGTCATCTCCTCCTCTTGGTGTAATCGATCTCCCGGATGTAGGGATGCCGCACGGCAAACGGCACCGTCGCCGCGCCGAAGATCTCGCGCAGCGCGCCGTCGAGCTGCTCCTGCATGTAGTCCTGCTCCGGGCCCGGCCGGAAGGCCGGGCCGAACTCCTCCTTGAGCTCGTTGAGCCTCGTCAGCAAACGCACGATGCGCTCCTTGCCCCATACGTCGTCTCCCATCGCCTGCTTGTCCCGCAGCGCCACGCACAGCATGTCGTGCACGATCTGCGCCCCGGAATCCAGCCCGATGTCCAGATACCGCTGCCGGTCCCGCTGCACCCGCTCCGCATAGCTATTCCCCATCATTGGCCTCCTGTCCGCAGTTGTATGCCATCGTCCGCGACGTCTCGTCCCATGCCCTGCGATCGGCGATCTGCCTTGTTCCCTCGTATAATCTCTCCAGTCTTTCGCGCTCCGCCAGCTCCTCGGCCGTCATGGCCCGGATGCGGTCGCCGCTGGTCACCGGCTCCGGCGCAGCCTCCTTTTCTGGGCTTCCCAGCCATTTGATCAGGCACTCGCGGCATGTGTTTGCCTCACAGGGATAGCCCTGTCCGTGCAGCACGTTGCACAGCCCACTCAAAAGCTCATCCGACTCCGCCAGCTCCTCGTCCGTCATCGCCCGGATGCGGTCGCCGTTTGTCATGGGCTTCGGCGCAGCCGCCTCCTGCGCGGCCCGCCGCTGCCCGGCTTCTGTCATAGGCCAGCGGTCCGGCACGGTGACTTTGACCACCACGTCGCCCGGATTTTCCGGCTTTGCTGCATCCTGGATCAGCCCCTCGCGCTTCCAGCACTCTTCCAGCGCTGCTGCCGCGTTCACCATCAGCGGCCCTACCAGCACGTCCTGGTATCTTGCTCCGTTGACCTTCAGGCCGGTTTGCACCAGCGCGTGCCCGGCATCGGCCAGCATGCCGACCATGTCATTCCTCGCCCACGCGGCCATCTGGCCGTCGACAAACTTGTTAATATCCATTGTTAAGCCTCCTTGTCCTTTTCAGTTCCTCCGCGAGCGCGCGGAAGATCGGGTATGCCTGCTGCGGTACAACTGCATTTCCGAGGGCTCTAATGCGCTCCACCCGGCAGGGAAGCCCATTAGCCACTCTACCCACTCCGGGTTCAACTTCCCATTGACGTCCGTCCGCAAGCTCCTGTGATTCCCGCCGCCGTGCGTCCCGGTCGCGTCTCCCCGGCAGGGTGTCGCAAACAGCACGCAGCCCCTCAGGTTTTTCCGTTGCAGATCGTGCTCCGCGCTCCGGCTTCCCATTGGCCCCGTCCCCTTGCTGTCCGAGGCCTTCGGCGTCGGATAGATCATCGATCCCCACGAAAAAGCATCTTGCCCTCCGGTGCCAAGCTCCGACAGCCGCAGCTTCAAAATTAAACACGACGATGTGATAGCCTGCACGCTCCAGATCCTCGACCACCTGCCGGGCGGCAATCTTGATGATTCCAGGGACATTCTCACCGACGACGCAATACGGCCTAAGCTCCCGGATAACGCGGCACATTTCAGGCCACAGAAATCGCTCGTCTTCCTTCCCGCGCTGCTTTCCGGCCACGGAAAACGGCTGGCAGGGGAATCCTCCGGATATAACGTCAACTGTTCCCAGCCCAGTTTTCTCATAAAAGCTCTCCTTTCCCAGGGTCCGGATATCCCGCCAGCGCGGGACGTCCGGCCAGTGCTTCTCCAATACCGCCGTCGGGTAATCCGCCATCTCGCACTGCCCGACGGTCGTAAAACCGGCCCACTCTGCCGCAAGATCAAGGCCGCCGATCCCGGAAAACAGGCTGAGATGGATGGGTAAGCCCCGCCATCCTGCCTCACCTCCTAAAAAAGCCGCTCCTGCTCTGCCAAATCTCCGCGGCGCTCCTGTTCCATGCGCTGCCGCTTGTACTCGTTATACTGCGCCCTATAGCGATAGCTATCGCCAAAGATCGCCCACGCGGCCCGGACTACGTTGGGCTCATACGGCCGGATCAGCTCCAGATCCGCTGCGGCGCGGGCAGAGATCGCGCAGCCGCAGCACCCGGTGCGCTTGAGCCCATAGACCTCGTAGGCGTCCGAGTACCTGAGCCCGTAGTACTCCTTGTACCACGCCTTGTCTGCGTCAGATACGTAAAACAGCGGCCGAAGCCGGAATTTGCCGTTTGCCGTCTCCGCAAAGCACATGCTCCCGCTCCCGTCTCCGCGCGGCACGGAGCGCATTCCGCCCTCGTCTCTCCGCTCTCCTGTGATTACCATATCATATTGCTTCTCGACGGCGTGCGCCGGTTGCTTTTTGCAGATATCGCAGCACTTGTTGCTCACCTGAAAGGGGATCGGATGCTCCCGCACAAAGTCCAGCATGTATTTGCTGCTGTTAATGACGAGTTGGATGTCCGGCCGCGGCTCCCCGGCAGAGTTGCAGCAGCACACAAAATTGATCGTCTGCTCGCAGCCCGGATACCGGGCCTTGAGCTCCGCGCGCTTCGCGGCCTTATCCTCGGCCGCGTTATATTCATCGTGTATCTCCAGCGGGATCTGCTTTTTCTGTAGGCCTTCCAGCCCAGCCGACATGATCTTTGACACGAACGGCTGGCCGTACTCCCTTGTTGCCTGCACGATATTTTTCTTTGGTCTAACGGTCGCGATCTCCACGCCGTACCGCTCCGCCTGCTCTTTGACATGCCGCCTCGTCGCCGCCATCTCAAGGCCAGTTTCGAAAAAGTAGTAGTGCACCGGCGGCAGAGCAAATACCTCGCGCACCTGCTCGATCAGGTGCAGCAGAATATCGCTGTCGCTCCCGCCGCTGTAGCTGCACATGGCGTTTGGATGCTCCCGGAGCCGCCGCGCGATGATCCCCTTTATAGCTTCAAACTTCTGCGGGGCTTCAAAGTCCGCATACGGCGGGCGGTTGGTGTATACGGTGGAGCGGAACTCTCCGCTTTTAGCTTTCCTCATCGCGCATCCACGCCTCCAGCTCCTCCTCCTCGATCTTGTACACCGGCGTGATCTGATACCGGCAGTACTGCATCTCGAGGCTTGCACCGCGGCTCTGCTCCCAGCCGGGCAAAAATACCACGAGGTCGGCTGCGCGGATCATCGCAAGGCACACGTCCATGTATACCTTGCCCGGCCATCCCTCCGGCAGCTCCGCAGGGTTCAGCACCTTGTCGGCCCTTGGCGTACCGTAGTAGTGCTCCATGCTGATCGGCCGGTCCTCTCCCTCCCGCAGCAGCATCCGCTTCGCGGCCTCAAACCGCGCCTTGTAGTTTTCGACGCCGGTGATCCCACCGGCAATGTATACTGTCATATTCTTACCTCCACGAGCTCGCCGCCCCTGCAGGCGTACCACGTGTTTGGCTTGATGTTCACGCCGTCGACGATGCCAGCGGCGACGCTCGTGATCTTGCCGCTATCTGCCCGCTCGACGGCGAACAGCGCGCAGCCGAGCGCGCCCATCACTCTGCCGCCAGCATTGGTTGTCGTAGCCACGCCGTCAGCGCCTTCGGCTCTGGCTTCTCCGATCATCCCCGTAGCCACGGCTAATCCCCACTCTCCCACAGCTTTGGCTTCCCCTTGCGTTCTCGTGGCCAGCGCCACACCAAGATACCCCCTAGCTGTTGCTCTCCCGTTGCATCCCATGGCGACCGCTACGCCCCCGAAGTCTGATACACTGGCCCATTGGGCGTTTTCCTTCACGGCAACAATTCCGGTTTTCCCATTACCGGCGCAGATGTTTCCCGCGGGAGATTCTTCCCGCTTTTTTCTCCTCCAAAAGTGCATTTTCACGTTGCTTCTCCTTCCTTTTTGTTGTAGGCCTCCCGCAGCCTGCGGATGATATCCCCGCCGTAGCTTCCCTTGGTCAGGTCGATAAACTCCTCGACCGTCAGCAGCTCGTCTGCCGTCAGCTTGTAGCCGTGGGCGGCGGCAAACTCTGACCGTCCCATTTCGCACGAGCCTGTGAGCTTGTGATGCCAGCCGTAATAATCGGCAGACGGGTACGCCTTGCCCCACTCATGGGCCCTTACAAACTCCTCGATGCGCTCCTCCAGCGGCATCCCCTCAAGCAGCTTGTCCCGCAGCGCCTCCATTGCCGCGCGGAGCGTTTCCCCGTGGGCGAAAAGGCTGCCCTGCTTGACGATGTAGCATCTCTCGGTTGTTAAGTCTGCTCGCAAGATTCGTCCCATCGCAACGCCGCCGTGTACGTGGTCAATGAGCGTCGGAACGTCATCAATTTGGTATACCCTTTGACCACAAAAGGACAAGATTCCGTCGCCGGAGCCGGAGCCGGAGCCGTCGCCGGAGCCGGAGTCGTAGCCGTCGCCGTAGCCGTAGCCGGAGCCGTAGCCGGAGCCGGAGCCGTCGCCGGAGCCGGAGCCGTCGCCGTCGCCGTAGCC
>OGNZ01000283.1_pt1 | contig 41813 bp, 61 predicted proteins | sample 1573601 | NCBI WGS metagenome assembly OGNZ01 (sample SAMEA2582009, study PRJEB24529) | metagenome | biome: Human gut stool | place: China | collected 2011
CTTCACTATCTACTAATGCGTAGACACCTGAGACAGTTTGTTCAGAGGTAAAATCGTATTGGTTTAAGTACCATAAGAATCCTGCAACTATTCCAGATATAGCAACGAGACTAATCGAAATAATAAGTGCGACAACCTTGCAAAGCCTTCTTACTAATAAGTCCTTACGAGTGTTCTCTGCTTTTAATTCCGATAGAAGCTCCGAAGCTAGAAAGTCTTGTGGTTGTTCAGACATACGTTATTGCACTCCTCTGCTTCAATATTGGTTACGCGTCTATCCAGATCAGATATCTTCTGACTGAGTACATTGACATCGTTTTTACCTACGCTCTCTTCAAGCTTAAAAACGCGTTCGATTACCTTATTATGCTTTTCTACTCTCTTATCTAGGGAGGTAATCCTGCCATATGTTGCACCTAAGCCTATGAGTATACTAGCTATTTGAATTATATCGGAAAGCGAGGCTGAAATGTTTTCAAATACCATCTGAATCGTCCTTCTTCTTTTTGGTAGTTTTTATCTTCTCAATACCCTCGGTGACCTCTGTTATGTCCTCCGCAACCATTCCAACGGCTTTAGCGTCAATTCTGCCTTCGGTAATAACGTATACGATTGTAGGTAGAACTGCTACAACCATACCTGCAATGATACCTACCTCACCGTCTACGCCCATCAGGGTCGTAGCGATACCACTCAGGGTAGCGATAAGAGTTAACCAGAATTTTCGAGATTTAAATTTATGCATGATTACACCTCCATATAACCAGTTACGTTTTCACTCGCAGGCTTCTTGCCTACACGAGCTGCTGAATTAGTAATTCGAATTCGGCCATTAATTACATTACCATCATATACATAGTATGTACCGCTTTTATACCCCGCAATCTTCTTGGATGTTGCGGAAATGTATATAGGTGTATTATTTAGAGCGAGAGATTTACCTGCAGCATACGCTTTATTCTCAGGAGTCTGAGGAACATCTGCGCCACTCCATCCGTTAAGCTGTTTGCGTTTAATGATTTCTGGGTAGTTCTTATATGCAATGTCCATGTCTACTCTGCCAGAAATACCGTCTACTACACCCGAGGATGTGTATTGCCACATCCCGTAAGGGCCTATATAGCTCGGCGTCGATGTCCATTGCGCCAGCCAGGTATCATATTTGCTCTTAACCTCGTCGGATACTACATGATCTAACCAGTTCTTGTTAGTGTAGACACTTACATAGTATCCTGCAGCTTCTACAATGCTGCAGAAGGTCTTAATAATTTCCGAAACGGTATTTTTACCTAAATTGTACGTAGCGCTCTCCTCTATATCGAATACAACGGGGTACTCAAACTGTTTACCCTTAATCCACTCTAAGAAGGTCTGAGCCTCTCTCTTTGCGCCGGCGATATCCTTAGCGTAGCTGTAATGATACGCTCCTACAGGTATTCCCGCGGCCTTAGCATTTTGATAGTTGTCTTCAAAGGTAACGTCTTTCTGAGAGGATACACTGCCGTAACCTGCGCGTAGAATAGCGAAGTCTACCCCGCTAGCCTTTACTCTGTTCCAATCAATGTTACCTTGCCATTTCGAAACGTCGATTCCACGAAATTCCATAATCTTACTCCTTTATTATTTTATATTTAGAACGCTACACAGTACCATTTCCATGAGTATAATGATACTCTATAACTGCTTCTAACGCATTAACATTTGCACAAGTTAGTCGCTCCATATTTTCAGGAAACCACGTAATGTCTACACCTGAATTTTCTGGTAGCATGTCTTTTAAACCATTTATAGCCTTCCAGTAATACCAGCAATCATTTGTAGCTGCAAAAGCTTCTCCGGGTATATTAGTTAAAGGCTGCTCAGGATTAGTGCAATTAATTTGCGTATCTTTTGTAATATCCGGAAGTACTGTCTCTGGCAGTATCTTAGATAAAGCCTCTTTCCATCTTTGAAAGTCTACCGGGCGCAACGTTCCGCGTAGCAAGGTCTCCTCGTCTGTTGCCCCTTGCTTTATCTTTTTTACTGCTTCTAGATTTCTATCTGTTATAAAAGTCATATAGTTCTCCCCTCGAGAGTGCCGCTATAACCGCCGTTAAAGGTTAGCTCGGACTTAGTTACGATAAAATTATCTAAAGTTTCATGGTCTGTAATTACCTTACGAGTATCTAGAGCGCTCAGAGTTGGATCTCCTAGATAATCTAGCTTGTATTGTTTTCGATTAGTTACTAGGGACTTGGCAAACTCACCAACCTTATTTAAAACATAGTCTGTAGATATTAAAGGGTTGTCTATCGTAAGTGTCTCACCGGCATCGTGTGCTGAGTTATCCCAATAGGTGACTATTTCAGAGGTAATGGTTACATCCGTACCAAGAAGCTCAACGTATATTGGTTTTTCCGGAGTAGCATCTACGAGGAGTTTGAGCCTGAGTTCGTAGTAATACGCGCCTGCAACATTATATAAAATCTCAAACTTGTCGTCCTGCGCGTACACAGCTAAGTCTCGCTTAGCGTTATCCCAGGATCTAGTTATAGTAACAGTACTATCGCGTGCTCCAATTACCTGTATCGTGTCAAACTCTACGTATCCTGGATAGCCTAAAACCTCTACATTAAATTGACCGTCGCGCGAGGTATTTGGGTAAGTTACCCTGATGTGTGTATAAGTCAAACCCGTATACACTACCTCGTAGCTAAAAGCTGTAGAATCTGCTGTATCTGCATTAGTAATTCGAACCTCAGTTGGCCCGTGAGGGTCTACTGTTACGTTTGCGTACTTTATTTCTATATCTCGAGCATCGCTACCTGCAGGCACTGTTATTTGAGTAGAGTATATTACACCATACAGGTCTTCGTGTGTGTTGCACACCTTATATTTCTTTATATCAATACGATTAATCTGAGAGTGTAATGTTACTGAGGGCCAGCTAGTAGTAATATCGGGATTTAGTTCGTACGGAACTGGGGAGGTAAGATCTGCAACCTTTACAGCTTTAATGGCACCGGTAGTAGAATCTGCATACACTACTGCTCCTAATATTTGTGCAATATATTGATATACCTGTGTTACTGGAGTATCCTTTGGTAACGCTCCTTCGCTGTAGGTTGCGAAGAGGTTACTTCTCACCTCTATAGGCCAATCGTATGAGTCTATCTGTAACCCAGTACTCCGTAAAGTGTGTGTAATGATAGTTTCCAGAGTAACAGCTTCCGCAAGCCGGGGTATGTAGTTAAATTTAAAGATGTCTGCATTCGTAGTTAACGAATCTACTCCTTCAATTGTAACTGTTTGTGTATCCGTGGGCGCGGAGTACTTAGAGGTAGCAAACCTATAAACATCTGTGTAGTAAATATTTCCATCCGAATACGTTAATCCGTACTGTACAAAGATTAATGAGTTTCCGGGTAAGCTAGATTCTAATAATAAATCTCTATTTATATCTCGGTAATACGATAAGTTACTATTTTCAATAGATATACCTTGAGACGATAACTCATTAGAATATAGATTTGTACTTGTAGTATGCTTTACATTCAGTACCCCTTTGGGCTTCGTCTCACTATCCTCAGTATAACCAAAATACATTGCAGTCAGTGTTGGAGGCGTGTAGTTTGCGTGATTCCAGTCTCTCGCAATTATGCGCAGCTCTTGAAATGGGTGCAGATTTATAGCAGTAGGATTCATATGATCCCAGATGTCTACAACACTTATAACTTCGGTATTATTTTCAATCTCTTCAGACCAAACCTGCTCAACCTCGGTGGCGGAAGATCGATTGATTCCTTGAAGGGTAAACTTCGTTGGAAATCCCTGAAAGACTGAATCCCACACAATAGACAGTTTATAGGAGCTAGCCGGTACCTGACATATTTCAGAGTAGATCTCTCCTATAACTGCAATATCCCAGGTAGCTGGCAAAGTGTATCTGCGAGCTACCTCAGATACGTTGTTATTGAATACATTATTTTCGCATACCGAGGCAAGTGTGCCATCAAGTATCCAGGAACCATTACCTACAGTACTGTTGTAGGATTTTCTAAATATGCTACCGGACATAGATACATTTGATGAGTACATTAACCACTGTCTTTCTACATCATCTGGGAATGTGCCTATATCAGGTTGCTCTCCGGAGACAAGTTGATACCTAAAATCTCCGGGCTCTCTAAATACTTTAGATATCTCCGTATTCCAAGCATCCTCTACAGCGCTCTGCGACCATATAGCAGTAATTGTGCAATTCTCTGCACCTTGTGTATAAACATTTTTAACAATATAGCTCGAAGCGCTACTTAATTGCCACGATATAAATCTGTATCCCTTACGTATTGGATTTATAAGTTCTATAGAACTTCCCTCTTCTAGACTAACAGTTCTAGTGCCTGAAGTCCAAGGATCGGTTTTACCGGATAATTTCCAATACCCGCTATCTGGATTCACAGTTAAAGTGTATGTAGCCATTAATTACTCAACCCCGTATCAACAACATTTGCGGAACACTCTGTATAAGCTGTTGGATTGCCGTTATCTAAGATATCAAAAAACTTATAGGAACGATCACCAATATAGAACACTCTAGATATACGTGTATGCTTTACTGGACTGTAGTAATTCAATACAAATTCAAAGTTTGAATCCCAGAATTCCAGCAGACGTTCCCACTCTTCGACTGTCAGCAAAGACCAAGCTAATTCTGTCTTGTCCTGATCTCTGCAAATTTTCTGTGCGGTTACAACACCTTTAGTATTTCTAGCGGAGTCTACTAAGGTTGAGATCAACCCCTGACCCGAATCTTTTTCCGGGTTAGGCAACCATATAAGGTTGCCCCCAGAAATCTTACTTATAGAAAACATGTTAGCAGGTCTTGCACCTTCTATTTTTCGTGTAATTGGATTAAAACTATAATACTCAGACATTTACAACACTTCCTAGCGGGGTTGCACCTACTAGATTTGCTCCGCGTTGTGCAGACTTATACGTAAATGCGTCCCATTCTTTATCACCTATAAGCACTTTGACCTCAACCGGCCTGTTTGAAACTCTGCTAGCAAATTTATCTAACATCTCGTTTATCTGCGGGCTATCTCCTAAGGGGATGACAGCCTCGTCATACTTACCCTCACCTACCACTGCTCTAGTAGGTCCAGTAGCTACACCGCCGCTAGCCATGAACACCTCGTCAGGAGAGGGTAGCTTAGCAGTGACAGTCCACGCAGCCGAATCGTTCCCTGTGAACCAGCCTTTAACCTTACCTACTGCTGTGCCTATGCCATTGATGAATCGTTTTATATTCTCCCATATACCATTTATTATATGGTACACTACTTTGTAGAGACCCTTTAGAACGTCTACGCCGATTTGCTTGAAAGATTGCCAAGCTCCCTTCCAATCGCCTACAGCCAGCTTTTTAATTATATCAATAACATCCTTTATAACACGAACCACTGTCTCTATAACTGCACCAACAACTTGAATAGCAAACTTAATAGGTGCAACTATTGTATCAGTTAACCAGGGTATGATTGGACCTACAACATCCATAATCTTTTGAATAACGATGGCTATTAGTTGTCCTAAGTCTGCTATAATGGCCATCAACGGTTCGAGAATAGGTAGAATTGTATTATACCAGAGATCTTTTATAATTGGACCTAGTGTATCAAGAACCGGTTTTAGTATTCCTTCCCAGAGAGATTTTAAGATATCCCCTATAGAAGAGAACAACTCATTAGCCGATTTTCTAAAATCCTCACTAGTAGCATACGCAGCTGCAAACGCCGCAACTATTGCTAGTATAATAAGTAATGGACCTGATAAACCGGAGAAGGCCGTGCCCATTAGTTTTCCCATCTGCCCTATTGATTGTCCTAAAGCTGTAAATTTGTTAGAACCAGCTAGTACGTTCAACTCGTACAGGTCTTTAAAAGCAGAAGCTCCTTGTTTTGGTGTAGGCAACATCTTCATACCCTTACCAATTATAGAAAACTGTTCTGCCAGTTTTGAACCTTTGATTTTCGAAAGGACATTGACTACAGCGGAGCTTGTCTTATCAAACTCGATGAACTTATTTATAACGCTTCCTATGATCGACGCTACAGTCTGAAAGCCGAAGAACAGCTCTATAAAGTGAGCTACTCCCTCTTTGTGGTCCTCAATCCAATCAGCTATTCCCTGCAGCTTAGTAGGTAGATCTGTTATCCATTGCGCAACATTAGAGTCAGCCTCTTCTCCACCAAGCATACTTATAATAGCATCTTTAATGTCCTTAGCAATTTGCGCAACAACTGCTCCAACAGACGTCCATACAGCTTTGAAGCCCTCTACGATTCCGGACCAGCTGTCGAAGGTAGCCTGGATAGTCTCGGTCCATTGAGGAAACTTATTTATTAAGTTATTTTCAAAGGAGGCTTTAACGAACTGCAGTTTTCCATCTACTTCTTCAAACCCGAAAAACTTGAGAATATCGTCCCGTACTTGGTTTGCTTTCATTCTCACATTTTCGAACTCTACTTGAAGAGACTTCACAGCTTCCTCAATCCGGGGATCCATGGTCATACCCTCTAGGCCGATACCGGAATCGGAGCCCGACGATGCTGTTTTCTCACTTAAAACATTCAACTCGTCGAAGGGGGCTATAAGATCTTGCATCTTCTTTTTTGTAGTAGATGCAGCATCTCCTAAAGAATTCATTGCACCTGTCTCGTTTTGAAGAGTACTAACGCTACCACCAAAATCAAGATCAGATATACCTGATAACGCGGTTATGTAATTAAGCATTATGCGTACAGCCATTACAAATCCGTTAATATAAGGCAAGGTACTTTGCAAAATTGGTATAAAGAAGTTACCAAAGGCTCGAGCAAGCTGGGTTACCTGCTCTTTAAAAATACGTAACTGGTTTGCCGGAGATTCTATAGTTTTAGCGAAATCTCCCATTACATTAGATGCTTGACGCATCATTGTAATATAACGAAGACCTTCTCTATCTGCTTCAGACATCGTCTCGACTTGCTGGCCAATTCCCAGAGAAGCTGCGGTTACCTGCAAAGTAGTTGCACGAATATCCATACCGTATCTTGTAACAGCTCGAGACATACCACGAAGACCTGAGCTCAAGTTGTCTGTAACGGTTTGAATGTCTACGTTGAATAAAGAGCTGATGTCGTTTGCGGCTTTAGTAAGCTGTAAAGACATTACCTCAGAGGCTTTCTTCGTAGCATTTACTGCAGAGGTTAACTGATAAAAGTTACCTGCAGACTCCATAATATTCGAAGGATCCATCCCGTAGATTTCAGACATTGTACCTACAAATTCGTTACCTACGTCTATGGACTCGCCCATTGCAACGTTGAATAAGTTTAAATTCTCAATGTAATTTAAAGATTCTTTTATAGAATTCGCAAATACGTCTGCAACCTTCAAACCACTAAGCGCCTGGAAGGTTTTCTTAGCCGCCTTCTCGAAGGAGTTTAATAGACCAGAAGCTTCAGATGTGGCTTTTCGAAGGGAAGATACATCGCCAATATACTCGTATTTTATCTGCTCAGCTCTAGGCATGTAAATCTCTCCCTTCTAACATTTCTAAACGTTTCTGCTCTAACTGTAAGTAAGCTTCTACGTCGGGCTCTTGATCACTGTGCGTTTTTGTAGATGACTTTTTCTTCAACATTTCCAGTACTTTCGTAACAGGTTTAGGGTGCTTCGCATTACTATAGTACGCACTCCAATAACCAATCTCTACAGCTAGTTGCTGTAACTCTACAGTCCTATCACTGTAACCTTGAATAAAGCAATTGAACTGCTCTAAATCCAAGTCAAGAACTTCTTGAGGCTTTAGGCCACAGTTTCCACCTAGTCGAAACAATTCCGACCAGGTCTGAAAATGTGGCTCGGTTATTCCCCCTCAGAGTCGGAACTGTTCTCGTCGAGTTTGATTTCTCTGCCTAAGATACCTTCAAAAATCTGCTTTAAAGTCTTCAACAGCGTTGAAATATTAGCTTCCGGCGCGTCCAAATACTCAGCTAAAAAGTCTTGCCTATTTGGCATAATACCTTTATCGGTGCCTACTTTAGCGGCTTCGTACAGAATTCCTACCTGCTCCTCTAAAGTCATATTGTCGATATTCTGGAAAACTTCCATATAGGACTTATGATTGTGCTGCCCCTGCACATTATACGCTACACGCAAATTTGTAGCCAATGTGTATTCTTTTCCATTTAAAGTTAAATTAATCATTATAACATCCTCCGTTACGCTTTAAGACTTAATACAACTGCACCCGATCCCGCTAAATCCGCTGTTAAGCTGATTTTATCATCAGGAGCTGCAGATATATCAAAACTTGAGGCGTAGCCGGTGCCTTCAAAATAGGTCTCTGTGTCTAAATAGATTCCTATAGTGAGAGGTGCGCCACTCTCGAAAGCGTCGTACAACTGTTTCTGGGTACCGTCGGCGGCTAATGCAACAGTACCGTCTAAAGACAAAGACCAGTCTTTAATTGCAGGAACCTTTTCTTTATACGTCATACCAAACGCTAAGATCTCAATGATATCTTTTTCAAGGGTAAGGTCAGCACCTGAAATATAAGCTAAGACCTTTGACGTTTCTTTAGGACCTATTTTTACTGATGCGGTTAAACCTGTAAAGGGAGTCTCTGCTGCCATAAATTATTCCTCCTTTATTATTGCTGTAAATGTTAATTGAAATTCGTGCATTTTCTGCTCGGACCTACCTAGGTATAAAATCGAGCCAACTAGAGTTAATGCTTGCAAGTTTTTATCTGTATATCCATCTAAAATATCTTTCACCGCTTGCGCAGAGGTTGCACCTACCGTATAGTCTCTTACTCGAATAAGAATCTGATACATAGGTTCGTACATATTCGGAATCTCTCCAAAGTATATCGAGTTAGGATTGCCTTCTAGCATTTTTACAGCAATCCCTTCCTCTGCAAGAGAAGGAACATCTCCAACAAACACTGCGAGTTTGACTCTTCTTAGAATAAGCTTTCGGATATACTCAGGAATGACTGATAACTTCATTGCTTGTGCTTTAGCCTCCTCGATATCTTATACTTAATGCGTCGTACTCCTCTATTAAAGGGATCACGAATGTAGAAAGCAGACCCCTTAACGGGATGGACGAAAGTGGTATTTTCATGCTGTATTCCCGCGTAATTATATCCGTTAGAGGCTTTTGCACTGGCGCCGGTAATAAGCCCAGGCCGCCTCTTGTCTCGGGAAACCTTGCAATATACAGAAGCTTCTAGCTTACCACTTCTATACGGTGTGTGCGCAACTTCATCAGCGTATATTCTAGAGGCCTCTTCCTCTAAAACGTCTAAGGGTACGGTGTCAATAGCCTTTAAAAATTTAGTTAAATTTTTTCTAGCGTTTTGAACGCTCTTTGTGGTTGTTGCGGTAAATCCAGAACTCACACCATCACCTCGTAACCTTCACACAATCCTTGTGCGTTAATATACTCTTGGACAGTTAAGACCGGCTTACCCTCTAGCTTATCACCTATAGTTACAGGAGTAGTGTTGTCGAGATAAAACGTAGTGGCGCTCTTTTTCGCCGCTCCTACTGACGTTATTACATCCTGTGTGGAGATCTCTTTGCGACACTTAATCACTGTAACACGCGACTGGTACAGCGGCTCGCCATACTCATTAAGTTGCGGCTCTCCTTTTGAAGTTCTCTGCATTAACTGCAACGTAGTCTGCTGTTTTAGGAACTTTGTCATACGACTCATATTCTAAAACCTCCATAAATGTACGGCAATAAGTATTGCTGAGCCTTAGTGGATACAATACCCTTAGCAGTTAGTGAAGTGTTCGCAGAATCTGCCTCTGCAGAATATGCACCAAGAGTTTCGGACAGATTGCCTATAGAATAGCTCGTGATGCCAAAGCTCTTAAGCTTACTATAGAAAGCGGTATCCTCTTGAATACTAGCGTCCGATAAGGACAAAGCATTCTCTATCTGTGCATACTTTACTCTTATAGGCACCTCTGCCGATGGATACCTAGGGAAGGAGGTGTCTTGATCCGGAAACGTCTTTCGCCCTGTGAGCACTAAATTGTCGATGGCTTCAAAGGACCTTCGAAGTAGAATCTCTTTACTCTCATTTTCCAAATCTTCCCAGTTGGTTCGAGCATCCTCCACTTCTAAATAATGTGCCTCAACGTACGCATCGGCTTCTTCTAAAGTCACATATCCAATCAAGTAAACACCTCCTAGTCCAATTTAAATTGCGGCCATAAATAACTCGACCTGCTCTGTGCGTAAGACGTTATCTGTCTCCGGAAACGTAATACCCCGCAGAGCACACATCTGCTTGAACCTCGTCTGAGTTTCCTTAGAACAAGCAGCTATATACTTCTTCACGAAGTTACCTGTAAGGTATTCAGGTACAGCTGGAAGTACAGGTACCTCAGGGGGTTCCGCCCCTGTACCTGCCGCTGCAGCAGTGTTAGTATCTTTATTACCTGAAGGCATTTAAAATTCCCCCTTCTTACGCAATGTCCCCTGTGCGTATCAAAGTAAACTCACACGCTTCGGGAGTCATCCACAGATCGTGATATAAGCGGTAATCGACTTTCCAGGCGTCTGCCTGCTGATACTCGTCCGGTGAGAAGGCGCGCATCTTGTCAATCTTACCTACAGCAATAGGAGCGGTTGTAGGTGTAATAATCCACTTCATATCCTTTGCGCCTGCACTAGCAGCAAAGCCGCCGGCTTCCTGGCCAGCTGTTACGCCGTCCTTATAGTCGTACGAAGTTTTAAGGCGTGCACTCGGGACGATCTGTATCGGGTTGCCGTCGATCGCTTTTACTTTAGTAAAGAGTTCTCCACGTGCAAACTGCATGTAGTCTAAACTGCGATCAAAATCCTTGCCGAAATATCCCTGGGTAATACCGGACATAATTATTACTAAGGGCGTACCTCCACAAACATCACGCATCTTAGCTATATCTTCTAAGAGTGTGTCCGTAATACTTGCAGCAGTAATTGCAGTATCATTTACATTGGCAGCTGCCTGGGTGCTTACCTCTTTGTAGATCTTGCTGTAACGGTAGCAGTCAACCTCCGGAATAACATGTTTCTGCTGGAACTTAGCCATTACAGCTGCTCCGTTTACTAAGAATCCGGTTTCATCGTTATCCGCAGCATCTATAAGAAACTCACGACCACGGTCCATTGTCAACTCATACTGCTTCTTAGTGCCCGTGATGTTGCCCCTGGGAAAGCCGAGGTTTCTATCATAAGAACCGAGACCATCCACATCCATCTCGTGCATGATTACATACTTACCGCCGGTGTATTCAACTCCAATAGCGTTGTTTTCCATCCACGCAGAAGTTAAACCCTGAAAATACTGCTGATAAAGTCCGGGCACTACTTTCTGCTGATAGAGATTCGAAAGTGCATTACTCATTTAAAAATCATTCCTCCTGTGTATTATTGATTTGAACACCCATACTTTTAAATACGCTATTCAGTTGCGCATCTAAGGCGCTGGGTTCGCCGCCTGGTTCACCTTCGTGCTTACCTGTTCCTGGGGGCACTGGGTCCGGTGCTTTGAATAGATAAGCTCGCGTCTCTTTGAGTGGATCAGCTTGCTCCTCAAGTCCTGTTAAATTGTTGGTCTCATCAAAGTTTAACTCATCAAGCTTGATTAGACCACTGTCTAAAATTAACTGAGGATCTACTGCACCCATCTGTCGCAGTTTGTCCAGCACTGCATACTGTTTGCGTATATTTAAAACCTCGCCTTTATGAGCTTTTTCGAGGTCCTTTTTCTGCTGTGCTAACAAGTTATCTGAATCTTCCTTCTTAACATAGCCAGATAAATCTACGCCACCCTCTCCGTCGTCAATTTGCGAATTCGTCGATGACTTGCCAGCTAACTTGTTTCTCTGAGCGATTACTTTATTAAGACGTGTGCGGGGCACAACATCCCAATCAAAATCATCACCTACGACATCTTCAATTTGCGACATTACATCCTGAGGTAAATTTGTTCTAAGAATCTCGCCAAGATTCGGCATGTATGATTCCTCCCATTTAACGCCTGTCGGCTTATTTATTGTTTAAGCCCGAAAAGGACTTTAAACCTGTTTCAGAACCCTTCTTTGCAGGGTTAATTCCGGTGCCGTCCTGCGGCCCTGGTTTGTTAGGGTCTCCTTCTGCTTGCTGTGTTAGCTGCATATTTTCACTGGTTTCCTCACGTATCTTATCTATCCACGTAAGTGCCTCAGCGTTGGTTTTATTGAAGAACTGCATTATAGCATCCTCAAGGGGCATCATCTTTGTTGCACCTGTTGCGAGCTTAGCGGTCTCAATATTCTCTCGAGGATCGTCGGGTAGACCGTCTTCCCACAGTACGGACACATGTTCATACGGAATAGCCGTATTAAGTGCACTAAACAGCATCCTTACGTTTCTAGTTAACGAGTTAGAAATTCTGCGAGCTTTAGCTAAGGGATTGACCATCTTAAATCTCATCGCCGTTCCAGAAACTGCTTGCGATCCGCCATCCGCGCTACCTAGTAACGCAGCTCCCATTTCAGAGAGAATATACAACTGGTTTATTAACATCTCTAATTGCTTGAAAGCCGCGCTAAGCTGTCCCTCCCAAGTCATATACTTTGGCTGCTCTTCTCCAGGAGAAACGGCAAAAAATTTGCCTGTCTTTAGCTCCAGTTCTCCAGTCCGCTCGTTAGCTGTAAGCATCGAGACCGGTCCCGTAATATTTGGGTCGGCGTGCTTATCCAGAATTACTGATATCTGACCTATACGTGACATAATCTCAGCAAGAATACTATCGATAGGCATATAATCGTCATACCCATAGATGCTATTAGATACAGAGAAGGCTTTAAGATGCATTACTGCGCAAGTCTTCAAACCTGTCTGAATAATTGTAGAGGATATCTGCTTTAAGATCGTATTAGCACCTACATCCATCTTGTATACACGGTACTCATACCAGCCTAGATCTGCAGGCTGTGTACCATGAATTTGAACGTGTAAGTACCAATCTGGAATAGTCTCTCCAGGTCGCCGATTCTCTAACCAGCACAAGCAATGCTTTAAAATTGTATTAGTACCATCCTGTGTTACTACAGGATACCACTCTCTAGGATCCCACGTAGTGAACGTGTTCTGGCCAAATTCGTCTCTATAGATTCGGATAATGGCGTCTCCGTAGCGACTAATATCTATAACAGATGTATATAACTTGCTATCAAAGTCGGTGTACTCTCGAGCTTCCTTGATATTCTTATTCTCATCAGCAGATGCTCCTGTTATGTTAGGATACTCACCACACACCAAATCCGCCATCTTTAATGTCATGAGCCTCTGATAATTTAGAAGTACGGGAAAGCAGATAACATCCTCAAAATTGTTCACAACGCGACTAATACGCCTTGCGCACTGCTGATATACACTTATATAGCTTCCAGGAGAAGTATTCCTATGCCTAAAATCTGAAGATTCGAAGTGATCTCCGTCAAATAAGGCAGCATTTTGAGTATAACGCTCTATTCTACTCTTCTCAGCTACTGGAGGAAAAACCTTTCCTCTTTGCAGCCAATCTAAATTATATAGCATAATTACTCCTCTAATTGCAATAGATTCTTCAATTCTGCTTCCTTTTCTCTGATCTGTACTCTGATTTCCTCAGCCGCTTGATATACATCTTTCCAGGGATACGGCAGATCCTTTCCCATAGCTTCGTATTGAAGATTCTTCATTGTCTTGTAATCCGTATCATCGAACTGCTCTTTTAAATGTTCGATTTCCTGAGATATCTTGCTTACAAGTAAGTTGTTTTCTCCGGAACGTAATTTATTTATAATCTCATAAGGATAGCGCTTTTGCATAATAGACCTCCTACATTAAATTGTATCTCTTCTTTTTAGTTATAGCTGTTACAGAGCTTCCACACAAATACGCGCTAGAAGGTAACACCATCAATGTTTTAGCCTCTGGACAGCTTAAAGACTTAGAAACCCATTTATCCGTCTCTAACTGAAAATACTGTAGCTTACTGTCGGAATCAGAAGATGCTCTAGAAAGTAAAAGCCCATTAAATACTGCAGGACAGGTAACTTCTATAGCTAAATTTGTTGGCAGTACTGTCGAGGAATCTTCTATAACATGCTCCGCAGAAACTTCAAAAGTAGTCGCATCCCGCTCTTCTAGATAATACTTTGCAGACCTGTATATGTACCGGTATAACTTTGTATAATCCTCGTTATATGCAAATTTAGAATACCTTGATGAAGAGTCCTGAGCTTCCGAGTGTTTTAAGGTTCCAGCCTCTTCTCTGAATGTAGACGCGAAACTTGTGTAGAACTTCAGCTGCCCTCCTGAAACTATCGTCCAGCCGTATGTTCGTCCGTTTGAAAAGATTGAATCAACTACTCCTTTATTCGGCAAGGCTGTTGCCTGAGATACCGATCCATTAGAATCAAATACTCTCCATACCGGATTGCTTGCAACAGTACCCGTATAAGCCAAAACCGCTACAGCACCCGACAATCTTGCAAAAAGCATCGGATCTACTCGCGCAGACATGTAAAAGCTTAAAGGTAACACACTTACAGCACCCGTAGTAACATTCAAGCTCTTTACCTTATTCTCGAGAGAAATTGTAGGCTGTGTTAATATGAAAATTTTAGGAGCACTTCCAGCGGACCAGCACAGAGAGCCGTCTGGTACAGCTACCTTGGTAGGAAATGTTCGTATATAAGTTGCACCTTGAGCGGTTATTCCGTATAATGCTGCAGTACTGCTATCATACAATAACACAGTATCTGGATTCCCAAGATATGTAGCGCGTACCGCGGCCACAGCACTAGCTCCCGTTCGAAATACCTCTCCGTATACCTCTGGAGCACCTCCAGATGCGACTAACGTACTGTCATCATATGTAAGTATAGATTCTTGAATATCTTGAGTTGGACTACTATATCTATTAAATACGTTGCCTGTAAGACACAGTTTAGGCTGTCCATTCACCACGTTTGTGGCTAAAACTGTTGTGAATACCTCATTTATAGCTTCTACTAAAGTACGCTTATTTGTCGTATTTAATGAAGAATTTCTACCAATGTTCTTCGTATTAAGCAGAATTTGAATACGCTTTCGACCTGATTCATCGTCAGGATCTACAGGCTCCTCTGTCGCTGACAAAGACAGGTGATCTTCATCAATACTACTATCCAGTGTAATAGATTCTACATAATCAGTTCCGTCTACTACACCTAAAGAGGTCCACGGTTCTACGCTGTCTTCTGTAGTAGCGGTCTCGCCGGTACCTGTAATCTGCCTTGTACCACCCTTCGTCCAAGACATATCAGCTACGGGTAAGGAAGTCAAAAACACCATATCTGTATGCGTAGTCTCTACAGAATCACCTGTAACAGGTATATCTAATGAAGATATCTGAGCATTAAAAACATATGAACTAAATAGCTGTGCAAGCTGTTCATCGCCCTCTGTGATGCCCTCATCATCGGCGGGAGCATGTTTCATTACACCCTTGACTACATTTAAACCAAACCTCAGCTTTAACAAAGAATCCATAGATGAGAAATCAAAAGGATCCTCGGTAGTTCCCTCTATCTGATACGTCGCACCAATCTGATCCCAAATAGTTTGAGAGGGCTCTTTAGGATCAGAGCCGCCCAGCTCACCACTAGCATAGACCTTGATTGGCTCGTCCATTAACTTCGTAGTAATGGTTGTATCTCCGCGTATTCCGACAACAGAAACGTATAAGTCTCCTTCTTCTTGCAAAACCTCCCACGGTACAATACAAGAAAGACTTTCATCTAACAGTACCTCGACTGTAGGAATATCTCCATTGCTAAATATTACATGTTTCTTAGTGCCATTCCACTCATCATCAAACTGAAACGATGCTCGTATGAAATTAACACTATTACTAATAGTAACCTGTCGGCAAGTTAAGACTTGTTTTCGGACTCTTATTTGTAAATCCATTTAATAAACACCACTCATTCCATATAAACTATCAGTGTATAACGCATATCTATCCGCGTCACATGTATGATCGTGTGTCTTCAACGGCTTGTCTATTCCATTCAGCGTTGCTTTACTATCCCACACATATGTGCTATACTCCATACGCGTATTTTTACACGAAAAATCTATAAAATACTTTCCGGAACTTAGGCAAGACGATACAAATCGAATACCATTAAGAACATCATTATTAGCGTTCTGCACACGATAGCCTCTACGCAAAAGCTCTACCTTCCAGCTCGCTGCAGACGGGTCAACGTATACTACGAAAACAGCTGAAGTCGGCACTTGAAATCTTCGTCTATTTTCTCGACACCAGTTATCAAATATATCTGCAAATTCACTATCTGTTTTTTGAGCATTTTGAACACCTACATTGTTTACCTTAGATGCGTCGTAATAATACTCAGCTAGCTTTAAATAAACCTTTGAAGGTAATACGGCTATAAATGACCAGGTCATAACTGAGGACGTACCGTAGTCGCACGCTACAACATATCTTATAGCTTTTGGATGCAACCCGCCGTTAAGCTTTTCTTGCAAATAGGCTGCTGTATCGATAAAATGCTTATCCTCGTCTAACATGTCGTATATTCGGCCTTCAGCTGCAACCCAGTTACCTAAGATCATTCTCTCGTACCATACACCGGAATACATCTGCTTCAAAGATTCCATGTAATCTCTATCGAGAGAAAGATTATCCTCCATCAGGAACTTCCAAACCTGTTTATCTTGAATGTGCTCATTCATTATATAATCTGTATAGAACCAGTGGTACGGATTGTCAGGGTTAGTATTGCAGAAGCATTGAGCACCTCTAACCGACATACGAGCCATAAGCTGGTTAAACACGCTTTGAGGATACAACGTAACCTCGTCGCAGTACGCTCCGGCAAAAGTCGCTCCTCGAATCTTAGATTCAGCGTCCTCGTTATTAGCGCCAAAGCAGTAGACACGTCTTCCAAAGAGATTTAACTCTCCCTGCTGCTTATTAACCCACTTAAAATTTTGCTCTCCAGCAATGTCTCTTAGGTCATTCAGAACGTTACGCTGCAAAGTCGCGGTTGTTCTACCCATCATACATAAATCCCCTTGTGGACCTGTAGCAAGGTAGTCCAACCAGCGCACAGTGCAGTTAATGGTTTTAGAGGATCTAACCGACCCGTGGAGTATATTCAATCTACTGTGTGAGTTTTCTAAAAAATCTAGAGCCTTAGGGGAGAACTCTTTCCACTCAATCATGAGATTTCCTCAAAGCTTCAACAAGCCCTACAAGACCATGTGCTCCACTGTTAGCAGCTCCGTTTAATTCCAGCTCCAACTCGGCAAGAGTCTTTACTGTGCTGCGGATCTCACTACCTAAACCTAAATATAGATCCGCCACGGATTTGGTTAACATTCTAGACAGAACACCTGGATCCTGGCCCTCTGCAGCTAACGCATTAATTTTTCTGCCAACGTTCTTTAAAGTAACCATATACTCATTAGCAGCTGCGCTTAGCATATCTGCTTCTTTTAGTTTTAAGCGTCTAGCTAAAGAGTCTCTCTCAACCCCAGCTTCGACAGCCGTTCCTAACGGATTATGCATAAGAGCATGTACTCGAAGATCTTGCTCCTGCAAACCATATAATTCTGCAATATTTGTCAAAGTGTACTCAGAGTTCTCCGAGCCAATATTAAGAATTGCATTCTCAATCTCTGCACGTTTCTCATGCACACATACCGGACATGCCATATGCATTACTCCTCTCTTCAGTCTAAAAATTAAGTACTATGGTAAAATACCCTCTTGATTTTCTTCTATGTTTATTATATAATATAAATAGAAAGAAATCAAGTGCACCAAAAGAAAAATTTTCAGGAGAAGGTAAAGAATGTTAAATACACTTAAATATAAGCAGCTAGCCGCCGGAGGTCAAGGAATACGTCCTTACGAAGATTCTATATCCGAACACTGGTCTGAATGGCTACAGATCGTACAAAGCTCCAAACTGTACGCTAAGTATACTTCGCTCGGATACCGAGGTACCCTCGAAAGTTGCGCCAGGGATATATACATTATGGGCGTGTGGTTTTTCGGGCTTTTAAGACAAGCTCCAGCCTCTGCGGAATTCTATAAAAGCTGTATTGAGTACTACCACCAGCTAGGCATGGCTAAAAACTACCGGTACAACTCTAGCTCGGTGTACTACCCTCTGACCTGCATCGGGGGTTTGCCTTCAGAGTTATATCTTATGGATAATTGGCTAGAAGGTATTCGTAAGAGTAGTACACGCAGTACCTAAGATTCCTAAGTGAAAAATTCGGGTTTGGTATAGCAGGTACTTCCTCGTTTTAGCACATAAAAGTAGTATAGTAGTACTACATTAGCACATTAGCATATTAGCACTTTAAGGTAGTGAGGCATTACTACGCTACTAGGAAAAAAAAATTCAAAAAGGTGCAAAAAACAGTTGCCTTTTCTGTAAAAGTAGTATATAATATATATGTAATAAGAAAGGAGAACAGATAATAGATAATAGATAGGTATTAGATAGATAGCTACTAGATAGATATTAGATAGATAGATAGCTAGTAGATAGATAGCTAATAGATAGGTAGTAGATAGCTAGTAAATAGATAGGTACTAGATAGGTACTAGCTAATAGGTAGACAAACAGATAGGTAGTACCTAGTAGCTAATAGCTATTAGATAGATAGGTAGGAAAAAGTCTAGAAAAGTTGGAAAAAGTGCTTGCACTTTTAGGAAAGATAGTATATAATATATACATAAAAGAAAGAGGTACTAGAAAGCACACTCATCTAGTCTAGCCTAGTCTAGTCTAAACGAGGCAGGCCAAAACGGATTCGAGAAAAAAGTTCAAAAAATCTTAAAAAAACAGTTGCCTTTTTCACAAAAGTATTATATAATATAAGTGTAATAAGAAAGAAGGGCACACAACAAACACACAAAAAAAAATTAAAAAAATTCAAAAAAACACTTGCACTTTTTGTAAAAGTATTATATAATATATACATAAGATAAAAAAAAAACAACAACACATAACCTTATATATTATAATTTTTATAATATAAATAAAAACAAAAAAAAAGGAAGTAATCACAATGAAAAAAATCTCTGAAAACCTTTACACAACACTCTGCAACACAATCACATTCACCGAAGTATTAGGGGATGAAGATCTTGACCGCCCCTTACAAGATTTGGATACAGGGTATACTTACACACTCCGTGAAATCTTAAAACAACTCAGTGAAGCTGTAGAAGAGGGGGTGATTGAATAATGACCCCTACAAACGAAAAACTTTGGTATACACTTGGACAGCTTCGCGGTAAACTTAAACTTAAAGTCACAAACCCTGAAGACCTTCAAGAGTTACTTGAAACCTTAAACAAAGTTGAAGAAGCTTTACACGAAAACTAAGAGTCTAGGGGGTACTCTTCAAAGCCCCCCACCAACCCTAACAAGGGTAACAAAATAAAAAATAATGGGTAGCGACCTACGCTGGAAGGAAATTATTATGAAAAAGACAGAAATGAACGTTGAAACACTCCGCACCTTATTTGAAGAACATCCCGCAGTAAGCTTGCGCACAGTTGCGAAAGAACTTGAAGTAAGCTACAACGCAATTCTCAAAGCTAGCAAAGCTCCGATTCCTGGTGAAGCTTATGACCCTGATGCAACCAACTACGATGCAATCTTCGTAACACTCTCTAAGAGAGACAAGCTCGATCAAGTATTGCAGCTGGACTGGGACGCAATGGAAGCAAAAGCACACACTACTCGTGGAACCTTGGTCAAGGACATTGCGCAATTCCCTGTAGGTAGCTTGGTGTACTTGAGAGAAAACAACAGCACACCCTTTGAAGTCATTTACAAGACCGAAACCAGCATCGTAATTATGTTGCAGGGTACAAGTGAACCTAGAGTATTGAAGCACTCAACATTTCTCTTCAAGGGCCCCAGCTTTACTCCGCGCACTGTAGTTGCGGAAGATGCGGCCGAGTGAGCTTCTACACTCTAGAGTTAGTACATACAGTAACTAATGTATTAGTCAGCAAGACACAAAGGGTTCTCCAGACCTCTATATCCGAAAATCTTATATGACTAATACCCATATATGACTGATATATCTATTTGTTTCTCAAATTTATAATAATAATAAATATAATATAAATAAATACAGAGTATTAGTGCTGTTAGTCATATATAGCTTTTAGTCGTATATGTTTTTTGGATATATACAAGCGAGAAAGTCTTCGTGTCTTAGCGACTAATAACAAAGTAACCAAAAATTTTTTAAAAAAGTAGTTGCCTTTTATCAAAAAATAGTATATAATATATACATAAGATAAAAAACACACACATTATCTTATTATCAAAAAAAAAAAAAATCTTATCAAAAAAAAGGAGTAAAAAATCATGAAACTTACTAACCACATCTCTAATCCGGGTCAAATCAAAGGTCGTCCTTACAATGCATTACATCCCGAACTCAGCATTAAAGAAGACTACCGCAGAGGTTCATATTACGTTAAGCACATACATCAAATAGACACAATGCTTAAATTGTATATGGTATTCAAAGACAACCCCGATCCTAAGCGCAACTGTCGCGGTAACTCAACATTACATATGTGTGCAGAGGGTTCTACCGCAGCACATACCGCAGAAGAAGCATTACAAGATTGTATTGATTGGATAGATCACAGAAGATGCTTCAAAACTAAATAATCAATCAACTAACTAAGTGCACCTGATCTACTACTCACATAAAACTAAAATACGTGAGTAGTAAACAGGGCACACAGGAGGACATACAGATGACTAAAAAACAATGTGAATCAAAAATCCGTACTCTTATGGAATGCATCAAAGAGACCTACCAGCATTACCGGGGTGATTGTAAATACCTGTCCTTACTAATCATAGACGGTGACATAGAGTTCCATAATAGATACTATGGTGAAGATTCGGATTTCCCAATAGACCACTACAGCCGCCGCGACCGTACTGCAGCACGCACGCAGTCAAAGGAGGACGAAGATGCTTGAGTACAGGATACGCACCTTGAAAAAGATACAAGAGTTTCTAAGAGAGAGCTTAGACGAAGAAGACTACGATTACCTGTGCAACCTTCTTCCGGAGGAAGCTACAGAGGAGGACCTGGAATATGTTGCAGAGAAGGAAGCATTGTACTCTGACATCTGCGATCTGTTTACTGAACACATAGCTAGAGGGGGTTGGAGAGATCTGTGATATGCTTTTTAATTGCATTCTTTATTCGTCTTATTTCACAACTATTCTTTCACAATGATTATTAATTTGGAGGTATTAATATGTATATGTCAATAGATGAAATGCGCGAAGCGCTTATAGATCACCCTAAATATAGAGATGGGCGTAAATGGAGGCAAAAAGTTACGAAAATGCCTGACAATCAAGTATTTGCTATCTACAAAAGAATGGAAGGTGCAGGAGATTTCGACGATTATATAACCTTCGATGACTGGTATGACTCCTCGCGAAGAGAGCGTGATGAGTTTGAGTTTGCAGACAGCTTGCAAAGCTTAGTAGAATCTCACTACGATGTAGCTGAGTTCTTCGAGGAACCTTCAGTTCAAGGGTTCCAGGGTAGTGATTTCGTACAGATAACATTATCAAATGGAAGTAACTACGAGTTTGAATTTGACTGGGAAGATGAGCTGTGCAATATCTACCAGGGCAGCCCTAAAGCAGCAGCAAAGGCATACTTTCAAGAAATTAAACAAGGCATTGATGGTGCAGATTCAACTACACCTACATCAGATGAAGACTTTGAAGATCCACTTGAAGCTGCAAAGCAGTCCTTTGAATCTGGACATTATGCTGATGAGACTGTCTTCAAGACTGCAGAGGACTATGCTCGGTATCTTGAGTATATGTATTTAGGGCCTGAAGGTTTCTACGAAGAGTTCAAGGACGCACTTGATTTTGATGAGATGTTTGTTGAGGCGTATGACTATGATGAGTAAAGACAGGCTGTGCAACTTACTTCGAAGAAGTGTTGCTGTGATTACGCGTCGTAGATGCGAGAAGTGCGTCCATTGGTATCCTTGGCAGGATAATTACGGATATTGTGAATTAGCAATGTCAGATCCAAAAAGATACAATGAGTGTATTGATAGTATTTTTCCGAAAGGTTGGTGTGGTAAGTGATTATTAAGACAATGCTAGAGTTTACTGCTGTGATTCTATTGATATACGGCTATACTAAGGAAGAAAAGTTTATACAGGTAGAGCAGGATATGCGAGACATATACAAAGCGTGTAAAGCTCAGCACATTGGACCGTTAAAGCTATATAGAATGTATAAGGAGAGATATAAATGAACACGAATGAACCCGCAGAGGTATTAAGAAGGTATGCCGCAGAGCATCAAATACAAAATTATGAGATTATGGAAGTACCTGCAGCAGATGTACAAGTAGGGGATATTGTTACAATACAACCTGCGTGCTATGATGATTTGTGGCGCTTTGCTAGAGAAGTGAAAGAACCGGTCACATCTTTCAGCTGTGGAAAGTGCAAGGGTTGGGATATTTGCAATTTCATATTTGGAATAGATGAAAATGTTCAGGTTTTACGGAGGGCAAAGGTATGATGTCTCCTTGTAAAGATTGCGCAGAAAGATCAATAAGCTGTCACGCAAAGTGTAGAGATTACAAGCTCTATCAAGCTTACTGTGCACATCGACGAGAAGTAAAGTCGCGACAGAATCAGATTGAAGCAGATTATAACGCTGTAATACGGAGGAAGTATCGATAATGTCTACGTGTGTATGTCCTCAAGGGTTGTTGCATTTGGAGGACAGTCTAGACGAGTATATTACAAGAGAGATACATTTAAATGCATCTGCGCCGGGATTGCTACACTTGAAGGAAGTTAGCATTCAGTACGGTATGGACGTTAAAGATATAGTCGATGTACGTTTTAACTTGGCTAGATATGTACCCTTTAAGCTGGGTGGCTGTAATGCTAACTTAAGATGTTGCGGTCAGTGTATGAAGCGATGTACTAAGAGATGCGTTCAAGATGTGCTATACAGATTCTATATGATGTTAAATGGACCTGATAGTAACGTGTACACAATAGCTGCTAAAGGATTGCAGAAGCGCGAGCATATTACTTATGAGCAAGTTAGACTGCTAGTAGAGGATCAGCTGTGTATCAAATCTCATAAGCAGCTTCGAAGGTATTCAGAGAACTTTTATAACGTAGCTAACTTTGCGGAGAATCCGTACAGATATGACTACGAACCTAGAAAGCTAATGGATACAAATGGTCCTGTTATCGATACAATAACTCACGAGGTGCAACTGCAGGACTGGCCTGATTCAGGACTGTGTCCCTACTGCTTACCTTCTAGAATGGTAATTCGTCGAAGGTCTGAGAAGGACAGGCGTGGCTAAGTTTTTTGGCTTTAATGCATTGTCTGGCTATTAGTTTTTTAGAAAAAAAAAATTGAAATTTTTTCAAAAAACAGTTGCACTTTGCAAAAAAATATTATATAATATATATGTAGATAAGAGCTACAAAATAAAAAAATTTGGAGGTTTTACAATGTCAGAACTTAACGAAATGCAGCAGATTATGGAGGAAAAGGGTACACCTACGCTTAAAGCTATTGCAATGGTGTTTGACTTACCCCCGGTACGTTTGTACAGCGTAGCAAAACAGCCTAAAGAAGGTGAAGTTTACGACGCAAAGGTCTACAACTGGGACGCCATTGAGCGTTTCGTAACACGTAGATTGGAGCCGGATACTAATCACGACTCTCTTGAAAGCGTAGTTGCAGCGGCTCTTGAGCTGGATGAAGAGCTTAAATTAAAGGACGGCCGTAGAAGTGCTAATAAGGGTACATCTAACCGTACTATAGAGGTAGACGGCAAGTCTATAGCTGCGAGAAAGTTTTCAACGTTTGAGCAGGATGCTGGAAAGTTTATTTGCTTAAAATCGGATCCGAGAGTGTACATGATTGTATATCAGACCCAGTCTCACACCGTGCTTGTTCCGGTAAGCGATGCGGAAGGTACAATTGCTTCTCAGGATGTTAAGGCTATTTCAAACGGTATGCTGAATCTTAAAGGCATTGGTCCCGGTGCTATCGATGACGCTGTTGCAGAGCGCTTTGAAGCTATGGAAACAGCAGACGCACAGGAAGCAGATGCAGAGTAATTTTTAAATTAGGCCCGGCATTGTCGGGCTTAATTGTTAGAGTACCTATAGTACTGATTTTATAAGACAGAAAGGTAGAGTAATATGAAAAATGCAATCGTAATTAAGGTTAGAGAAACTAATGAATCTTTAGCGCTGGATATTCAGACTGATGTGAATATTACAGATCATTCAAAGTACTTAATCTTGTTGAGCTTAATGAGGTCGTTAGAGATGTCTGTAGACTGGATGAACAAAAAACAGGTAGACGCATTTTCTTTAAAAATGCTCCTGGCTTCAGCGTTTAGTTCCAAGGAGGAAGTTAATGAAGATTGACGTTTCTGAGGTTAAAACCTTTAAGAATTGTAGAAGGCAGTGGCTGTTCACATCTAGAAATAGATATCATTTAAGAGCCAAGGCACCCTCATCTGCACTACATACTGGAACACTTTTTCACGAAGCACTGCACGCTTTATATCTAGGAAGCGAGCTAAATAAGGTAATGGAGTGGGTACGTCGAGAGATGATAAACGACGGAGACACCTGTTTATTAGCGATGATTCCAGGTTACTATAAGAATGTGCTTGAGGCAGATTTGGAAAGATTTCAGGTACTCGACATTGAGCATAAGTTTGAGATACAGCCTTTGGAAGGTGTAGATATTCAAATTTGCGGATCTATTGATATGATTGTTGTGGACAAGGCTACGAAGGAGATCTTCGGGTTTGAGCATAAAACTGCTAAGAATTTCAGGGATACGAGCTTTCTTTGGATGGACGAGCAGCCAAGAGTGTACACAGTGGCATTACAGCAGTATGTAGATCAGCTAAATGCTAAGCAGTACGAGGAATGGCAGGCTGCAGGAGCTTCGGCAGAGGCAAAGCCTGCTCCGTATAAGCTTGGAGGTATTTATATCAATGAAGTTAAAAAGCTACTGCGAGATTTTAAATACCAGCGTACACTGTGTACATACCCTGAAGAAGATTTGCAAAATTTCTTCGAGAAATTTTTAGGTACTTGCTGTGCTATACAGCATGTAGCGACTTCGTCAGAAGATGTAACTCCTACTCCAAGCTACTTTAGTTGCAGTATATGTGCGTTTCGCGGCGTGTGTGAGACCTATATGTATCGTAACGTTTCAAAAGATGAAATACTTAAGGAGTTTTCAGAGGAGTTTGAGGAGAGAGACATCGATCATTTAGATGAGAAGGTGGAGAGAAATGCTTGATGCTGAATGGATTGTAAAGGCTGTAGAGCTTATCAGAGAAGGTGTTGCTTCTCGTGTAGAGAAGAATGGGGTAGTTGTGTATAGGTGCGGTACAATAATTAGAGTAGACATTAAGGAGGAAAGGATATGAACAAAGGTATTTTACAGGCTATTGAGGTACTTTGCACTGACATAGTTGCAAGCGCAGAAGCAGAAGAAAACCAAAAGAGAGCAAATGCGGTTTTAGCCCTTGCTTTTGCCGGGAAGCTTACGCCCGAGGAAATTAAAGCAAAAGGCTCTGCAGCGGAGGCGGAAAAGAACAAAATCAAAATTCCAAAACCCGGCGATCGATTTGAGTATAATGACGTTATGTTTACTGTTCTCGGAGAGGAACAGGGCGGCGTGCTTGCTATTGTTTCGGAGTTGCTTTTACAGAGAATGCCGTTTGACGAAAGTAGAAAAAACAACTGGCGCACTTCTTCGCTTCGTAAATATCTTAACGGAGAGTATCTCGAACAATTCAATCGCGGCGACCTCCTCCCGTTTGTATCGGACTTGACCGCCGACGACGGTATGAAAGACTACGGCACCGCCGAGGATTACGTTTTCCTTCTCTCGTGCGACCTTTACCGCAAATACAGAGAGTTTGTGCCGCGCTTTAAGGGCCGGTGGAGTACTCTTACGCCTTGGACCTGCATTACGGGATCCTCTCTCATGCGAGCCGTCAGTTCCGACGGCACGGCGGATACCAGCTTTTCGGGCATCATTAGCGGCGTAGCCCCTGCTGTTTTGCTTAATCCTAGAGTATTTGAATCATCCGCTGTGTCGGAGAGGTAGAGCTGGAGATATCCATCTCTTGCAGTTAGTTAATTAAAGAGAGTACTGAATAATAAACTAAAAATTTTTGTTTCAGTGCACTTGATTTTCTTTAAATTTTATATTATAATATAAACAGAAAGGAGGGAAGATATGAACGTTATTGATTTTGAGCACTACTCAAATAGTGAGGACCCCATCTTTGCGCTGGTATACGGAGCTAGTGGTACTGGCAAAACTCATTTGATGGGTACGGTTGGCGAGCTTGGTAAGACTCTTTTGATTGATATTGACAAGGGTTTCAAGACCGTTGCATTTGCAGCAGATCTAGCCAAGGCTCGAGAAAACATCACTATTACGTCGTTTGACTCTTTTGGAGACTTGGACACGGCGTATAAGTTGGTGGACAAGAATGACCCGGATACGTGGAATAACTTTTTCAAACAAGAGCTGGTGCAACAGCCTTTTGATTGGGTTATCTGGGATACGTGGTCAGAGATACAGTGGTACATGTCTCAACAGCTTCGTAAAAACGAGCAGATATCCGGTACTGGATTAAATTTTCGAAAAAATTTGCAGATCCAGCACTGGGGTGCACTGACGGATTTAAATAAACTTGCAATAGAAACTCTACGCAATTGCAAGGTGAATCAGATCTTTACAATGCAAGAGACAATGACTAGAGACGAGTTGAGCGGTCAGATTACAGGCGGTCCTGCTATTCACGGCAAGCTTGTTCAAGAGATGCCTGCGTACTTCGATGTAGTTGTACATACATACGTAGATATACAGGGCAGGTTTATCGGTTCAACTAAGCCAAAAGGTAAGTGGCCGGCTAAAACGCGTCTGAGTGAAAACGCAGAGATAGTAAATCCTACTGCTAAAAAGCTATTTGCAGTATAGTACTAATGAGAGTTTTGTAATACCTTGACACCCTCTCATAAAACAAAAATAAAAGGAGTAAGTATGTTGAAGAAGTTTATTAAAGATTATCAGAGATTATTAAGAAATGTTCCATCCGATGTCATTGCTTTATTTACACTATCTGTAGTGTTGATGAACTTGTTGGCTAATAAGGAAATTGATTTTGGAGTTTCGTGGCTAGCCCTAGACTGTGGCTTCACTCTTTCGTGGTTAAGCTTCCTGTGCATGGATATGATAACTAAACGGTTTGGACCTAAAGCATCTGTTAAGATATCTATGTTTGCTATTTTTGTAAACCTGGTATCGTGTCTGGTGTTTTACGGTGTATCCAAAATTCCAGGAAACTGGGGAGAGTTTTATACGTATGGACTTCCTGAGGTAAACCAGAGCTTAGATGCAACTATAGGAGGTACATGGTACGTATTACTTGGAAGTACGATAGCTTTTGCAGTTTCCTCGGTTGTGAATGCTGGTATAAATGCTCTTATCGGAAAGTTGCGAGCTTCAGATACTTTTAAGGATTTTGCATTAAGGTCATACATATCTACATTAGTAGCTCAGTTTGTAGACAATATGCTCTTCGCATTGATTGTAAGTCATACGTTCTTTGGTTGGTCGTTCCTTCAGTGTGTTACATGTTCGCTGACAGGTTGCATCTTAGAACTACTGTGCGAGATTGTCTTTAGTCCTATTGGCTATAAGGTGTGCAAAAGATGGCAACACGATAATGTTGGAGCTGAGTATCTAGATGTGGAGGTAAATAATGACAATAAATAGTTTTCCTGAGCGGGCTGTAGTTACAGGAGCAAGCAGCGGCATTGGAGCTGCTACAGTTAGACAGCTGCTGCATGCTGGTTACGAGGTAATTGGTATAGACGTGTCAGACGCTATGCCAGAGGTTCATTCAGGGTACACACATGTAGTAGCAGATGTGTCTCAGAAGAGTAGCTTGCCGGATATATCTCAAGTGCAGATTCTTATAAACAATGCCGGGACGCAGGTAGATGCAGATGCTATAAATACGAATCTAACGGGTGTGATAAACTGCACTGAAAAGTACGGATTTCAGCCTTATATTAGGGCAATAGTAAACGTTGCGTCTACTAGTGCACATACTGGAGCTGAATTTCCTAGATATGCTGCAAGTAAGGGTGGCGTTTTAGCTTATACTAAGTATACAGCCTTACAGGTAGCTAAGTACAAAGCTACGTGTAATAGTATTTCTCCTGGAGGTGTAATCACAGAAGCGAATCATCACATCTTACAGTCAAGAGATATGTATGCAGCGTGCTTAGATGAGACCTTACTTAAACGCTGGGCTACTCCGAAAGAGATTGCAGAGTGGATTTGCTTCATAGCTGCGACTAACTTGAGTATGACAGGGCAGGATATCATAATTGATAATGGAGAGATAACCAAATCAAACTTTATATGGTAATCACACCTTGGCCAGGTGATTACATATATTCGTCTCGCTTGTGACAGAGTAGATACGAAAATGCATAAGATTATGGACACGCTTAGTTGGTAGAGCAGTTCAAATCGCAGAGGGCAGACTTCTCTTGATACACTAAGTCTGCAGTATAAAATTAGCGTAGATAGAGTTACAGCGCTGAGCCTGCTCTCTACAGTAGGTACTCGGGGCTAGAATGAGTTTCTTGGTCAAAAGAATTGCGTGGATCAAGGCAGCTCAGATGCAGAGTAGTCTTTGGCATAGATCGCTTAGTCCCGAGTACATCCTTTTTAAAGTATATGCAGATATGGCGGAATTGGCAGACGCAATGGACTTAAAATCCATTGATAGAAATATCGTACGGGTTCAAGTCCCGTTATCTGCACCAGAGAACGTATTGCAGTAATATTTCGTAGTGTTTCCTTCCTTAAAAATACTTTCACCTCTCGCTGCAATACGTTCCATATATGCCGAGATGATCCAATGGTAGAGGTACTACGTGGCCACGCCCGAACAAGACTTCCCGTTCGGGAGAAAGTAGTAGGTATTGCAGGTTCGATTCCTGCTCTCGGCACCAGACCTCCGAAGCACGCGCGCAGCTACGTCTAATCTGTATAATTCGGAGATAAAGCAGGCGGGAATGATTGAGCAACTATCCTAGTTAAGTACAAAGTTGCTCATAAATTAGAGCTGACCAAGCCTAGTATGGTAGAGGATGACCTCGAAGGAGTATTATGTTAAATCTGGATTTTAGTTCTGTAAAATCTTTGGAGCCGTTGGAAGAAGGTATATACGAGCTCGAGATTACAAAAGTTGAAGAGAAGGTTGCGTCAAGCGGTAACCCGATGCTTACAGTTGAGTTTTCCACAGATGGACGTAAGATATGGGAAAACTACGTCCTCATCGATAAGTGTCTGTTTAAGCTGAAGGAGCTGTTCGATGCATTAGGAATCGATACAAGCGAGATTGTAGAGATGGATGTTCAGGATCTAGTAGGTTCGAGTGTAAAAGCTAAGGTTATACAGGATGAGTATGACAACCGTATTTTAAATCGTATCGCAAAGATCCTTAAATAAGTTCTGCAGCTAGAGGGGCAGTATACGCTGCTCCTCTGCATTTATTTAAGGAGGCTATATGTTTTACGAGCAATTTGTAACTTTTGAACACAAGTCTGGGGATACTCAGATATATGCAAAATGTCCGTTACATGTGGAAGACACAGCATCTTTCACTGTAAATACTGAAACAGGGGAATGGTATTGCCACGGTTGCGGTAAAGGCGGCGCGGAGAAAGAGTTTATACACTACTACTACGATGTTCCCTTAGACATAGCTAAGAAAGCTTTTATGCAATGGGAGAAGAAAGGTACGTTACCCTTTCCCACGGAGGAGCAGATCGAAGCTTACCATAAGAAATTACTAGAAAAACCTAGAGAGGTAGAGTACCTTCAGAGTGCAGGTATTTCTAGAGAGGTCATAGACGAGTTTAAGCTTGGAATTGACGATTGCAGAATCACTATTCCGATAAAGTCTAGGACAGGACAATACGTTAATATACGTAAGTATTTACCGCCACATAGACGCTTGGAAGGCAGTAATAATGCGAAGTGTATAAACCTTCGTGGTCTAGGCAGCAAGAGATACTTTCCATACGAGGCTTTCGAGCAAGATACTATCTATGTTGTAGAAGGCGAGAAAGATTGCTTAGCTGCTAGGTCGCAAGGTTTAAATGCAGTTACGGGTACAGGTGGAAGCGCCATTCCAACAGAAGAACTAATGCTGTTTAAGGCAAAGAATGTTTATTTAATGTTGGATACGGATACAGTAGGTAAGCGTAATGTAAAGAACTATATAAATATGCTCAGAACTATCGCAAAGAGCATTCATGTAGTGGAGTTACCTACTAAAGACTACTCAGATTACTACGTAGAGTACGGTGCTGCTCCAATAGAGTCGTATATTAAATCCGTCGAGGAAGTTCAATCAGCTGAAGATAATGTTGAGGCTCCGGATTTATCCTTGGTAAAGAGTGAGTTTACAGAGCACTTAAATACCTGGGTAAAGCTACATAAGATGAGTGTAGTAGGTGCAGAACCTAAGGTATACACTATCCCTACTCGACTTAAAGCGGTGTGCCGGAATGCAAAGTGTAGTAAGCCGTGTCCGCTAGCTTGCGCAGGTGTAGACGAATCTGTTCAGATAGTAGACGTTGATCCAAGGCAGATATTACAATTTGTAGATGCTGCGGACTCAGCTCAGGATTCTTACTTGCGAAAGATGTTCGGATGCAAGTCTGTTGCGGCAGAGCCGGTAGAGTATATTAATGTTCAGAAGATAATCTTTCAAGAGAGCGCTAGTTTCATAGATGGCATTGAAGAGGCTTCGTTCGAGAGTCGCTACGGAATATATATGTACACAGACTACAGGCTTTCCGCAACATTAAAGTACGACTTTGAGGCATGTAGAGTAACAGATCCTAGAACACAGCAAAATTATTATGTCATTAAGAGTGCGGAGGCTGTAGGAACGTCTAATCCAGGAATTACAGAAGGCGCTGTGGAGTACTTTCGAAGTATAGCTTCGAAGCATGACTCAGCTTTAGGTCTTCTGCAAGAGTATTACGAAGAATGGATGCCTACATTGGCGATAGAAGGTCGACTTGATCTGTTTGGTGCTGTGATGCTTACGTATTGCAGTGTTACGGAGATTCCGTGGCAAAACGACTATTTGAAAGGCTGGTTAGACATTCTGTGCATAGGAGATACTCGTACTGGTAAATCTCAATTAGCACAGAGATTTGTAAAACATCTGGGCATGGGTAGCTACATTAACGGTGAGAACGCTAGACGAACCGGTGTTATCGGAGGTGTTCAACGTTTTGGAGATTCTTGGGTAGTTACCTGGGGTGCAATTCCTATGAATGACCGAGGCTTGTTGATTATCGATGAGGCCTCCGGCTTGGAGATAGACGATATCAAAGACCTGTCTTCGACTCGTTCTAGTGGTGCCGTAACCTTAAATAAAATTGTAAAGGGAGAAGCTAGAGCTCGTACACGGCTGTTGTGGCTGTCTAATCCGCGAAGTGGTAAAAACTTAGCAGATTACTACTGGAAAGGATATGGAGCTTTTCAGGAGTTTATTCCGGTTGTTGAAGACCAGGCTAGATACGATTTAGTAATTACAGCTGCTAGAGAGGATGTAGACGTACTTAATGGTGTCGAGTCAGACAAAACCCCGGACATGGAGCTTTGGCGTAGTCTTATTACCACAGCATGGACGCTGCCCGGAGATCGAATTCGTATTACTGCCGATGTGCGGTCAGCTATAAAAGCCGCTGCACATAGCTTGAATGGAGACTACAGTGGAGGTCCGCTAATTGTTGGTGTAGCAGTACACGAGAAGATTTTAAGATTATCTTGCGCTTTTGCAGTTCTATGCGGAGATATATACGAGGGTACACTAGAGGTAAGCACGAAGCACGTAGCGTATGCTGAAGAGTTTATACGGTTTACGTTAGATAAAGCTTCTTTTGGCTACAGAGACTATATGCGAGAGTTCCGAAGAGCGCAGACTAAACGTCAGGACAATATCAGTTATATTAGAGGTATCATAGCTTTGCATCCTGCGTTAAAGGTGCTGTTATCGTCAAGTGGCTTCAAGGGCTACCAGTTTCAGGAGATTCTCGGAATAGATCGTTCAGAGAGTTCTAAGATAATGTCTGATCTCATTACTAGAGGATTGCTACGTCCGTCGTCTGGTGCAACCTACGTTCCAGATAAATTACTTATGGAGATAGCAAAGCAAATGGAGGATTAAAATGGATAAAACTGTTGTTGATAAATATTTTAAAAAGTTTCCGAAGCTTCCTATTTTTATAGGTGCCGGAAATATTAGTCTCAAAGCGGCTCGACAGATTTTAGATGTCGATAGATACTATATGTATGATATGTATCTAGAGCTGTTGCAAGCTGGAGCAATAAGAGCGTCTAGTAGCAACACTTTTCGAGCTACGCCTGAGTTAAAAGCTTATTTAGAGGAGATGAATAAGAATGACTAAAAAGTACTCTCTGGAAGATGTTCAGGCAGCGGTGTCGAGTATGGTTTCGAGAGATTTAGCGCCTAAGTGCTCTGAGGACCAGCTGGGTATTATGGCTTTTGCAGGTCTTGCTGAAGAAGCCGGTGAGGTAGCTGGTGTGTTAAAGCGACGTATTAGAGATCAGAAATTCAGAGCGGACCAGATGCGATCTAATACAGCAGCTCTTAAGTCAGAGATAGGAGATACGTTGTGGTACTTAGCTATGGTATGTAGCTGTGAGCATATCTCTTTAACCGAAGCGTGGCAAGTAACATTAGAGAAGTTGGAGGAGCGTTATGGTAGATAAGCATTTATGTCGTGAGAGTGAATCTGTTAGAGCATACGAGGGAGGGAGTTTTCGCGATAGACCTCTTGGAAAGGGCTTATACTCGTGTATGCCTATGAATGCGTTGACTAGAGTAAGTCGTCGATATGAATACGGAGCTGTAAAGTATGGAAACGCTGCGGCGTACAAGGATGGGCTTCCAGTATCGGACTGCTGGGATAGCGCTATGAGGCATTTAGTAGCATACATGAGCGGAGATAATAGTGAGGATCATTTGGCTGCATGTATCTGGAATTGTATGGCTATGATGTATATGGAAGAGAAAAAGCCTAAATGGCAGGACATACCGGAGCGACGCAAGTTTAAAGATTTCTCGTACTTAAATTATACGGAGGGTGATATTAAATGAAAATTTTTCACGAGGCCCCTATAGCTATATTTGAGCAAGTACAAGCTGTGACTGACGGAGATTATGCTCTGGTGCACTTATTGGAGCAGAATAAGAAGTATGCAGAAAAATTCCAGAAAGCTCAGAAACAGGGTCGAGAGATTATTTTAGACAACTCTGTGTTTGAGTTGGGTGCAGCTTTTGACGAAGAGTTATATGTGCACTGGATTAAAAAGCTGCAACCTACGTGGTACATTGTACCCGATGTGCTCGAAGATTCAGATGCTACTATTCAGCGATTGGAGCGTTTTATCTCTAAGTATCCTGAATTACCCGGAAAGCGAATTGGAGTAGCTCAGGGAAAAGACTTACCTACTTTCTTAGAGAGTTTTAAAGCCGCGAATAAGTATTGCGACAAGGTAGCTATTAGCTTTGACTATAGCTGGTTTGAGTCTGACGAGGTACCTTTACCTATCTTAGATCCAGCAACTTATATGGTAGGTCGTCAACAGCTTATGGATTATCTTGCGCAGCACGAATATATAAAGGCAGATAAACCGGTGCATTTGCTAGGCTGTTATTTACCCCAGGAGTTTAAGCACTACAAGGAGTATGCCGCTTTAATTGGTTCCATAGATACCAGTAATCCATGTGTGCACGGCCTTTATGAAGATGCTTATACCTATGATGGCTTGAATCATAAGAGATCAATTAAATTGTGTGATCTTGTAGATAGAGATGTAACAGATACGGAGTTGCAGACCGTTATGTGGAACATTCACTGCTTCAGGCATTTTTGCGGGGAGAAAGACTTATGAGATGGGTAGCCATGTATTCTAGAACAGGTTCAGAGCTTGTTCAGGTTAGTATGATTCTGCGACGTTATCCAGATTTAGTACTTACAGATACACATTCTTGTATGGAGAATCTTCAGCTTTTGCAGAAGTTTTCCGGCAGATTAATACACTCTTCGAACGTGTCAGATCTGTTTAAGGTGCTAGAGCGTGTTCTTCGAAGCGCGCAATGTGTGAAAGACGAAGGTCTGATTGTTACGTTGCACGGCTTTTTGCATATCATACCTCCGCAACTTTGCGAGCTAGCCGACGGCTGTATCTTCAACGGTCATCCAGGACTCATTACTGAATATCCAGAGTTAAAAGGTTTAAATCCACAGAAGAGGGCTTGGGAAAGTAAATATCCTCGTATCGGAGCTGTGTTGCACCAGGTTACTGCGGAAGTAGATTCTGGAGGAATAGTTATGGAGAAAGCATTGGATAATTATAACTACACGACCCTGGACGCTGTGTTTGAGGATTTACACGGCATCTCGGTTACTATGTGGTCATCTTTTCTAGAGAGGGTGTTTATTCATGACTGTATTAGACTTAGCTAAGAAAATTGTTCCAGGGTTCCCGGCGGATAGAGAGATCCGAGGCACACAGGACAGACAGAAGTGGTACAGGTGGCAGTTTTCAACTAAGACACTGTATACACCTGGGTGCAATGTGTTAAGAGTAAACCCGCTAGAGTTAGATAATTTTATAGAAGCAGTGCAGGCCTTCGCGATCGCAGATTTAAGTGCAAGTACTTACGATTGGGAGAATTTGCATCTATACGACTTTCACGGTGTAACCTTAGTACAGGGTTTCGAGCTGTTAAATAAGGTGTTAGATAACGTGGAGTACGTGGCTTGCGATATTGAGACGCGTAGAGTTGAATGGGAGGACAATAAGCTCTTGTCCATTGGCTTTGCAACAGACGATAGTACTTGCTATGCTTTTTATGATATTCCAATTACTGGAGCTAGCGGAGACGGTCACAGCTCCGAGGTATACGGTCTTCTAGAGGCAACGCTGCAACGTAGAGATGTAAAGTTTACCTGGCACAACGGTAAGTTTGACTGTGGTCGTCTAAAGTATCTATGTAATTTAGATGCGCATATAGATGAAGACACTATGCTTTTGCACTATGTTAGAATAAACGAGACTAAGGGTACACATGGCTTGAAAGCCTTAGGTCAACTCTACCTTCAGGCTCCAGCTTGGGACGACGAGCTTGACAAACTAAAGCGGGAGTGGTGCAAGCAGCACAAGATCAAGCTTAAAGATTTTATGTACGATTACATTCCAACATCTATCTTAATTCCTTATATGCAGCGTGACTGTATAGCAACTTATAGACTGCGTAGCTGTTTAGAAGCTTTAGCTTCTCCTAGAACGTATGACGTATATCGGAGATTAGTTAGGGCGTCTGAAGTGTACATGCATGTTGAGCTTGCAGGTATGCAATTAGATATGCCTTATCTGGAAGACCTGGAGTGGGAGTTAGAGAAGGACATTAAGCATGCACAGGAGAGGTTGTCTAATGTATCTGCTCAGATATGGAATCCTATACAGTATGCAAAAGATACCGGAGCTAAATCTTTTAACACAGAAGCGTTTAACGTGAAGTCTCCTAAGCAGTTAACATGGATGCTTAAGCAGGTGTTAGGCTACGAGCCGCCTAGTACAGACGCTGCGACCTTACAAGAACTTATGCATGAGATAGAATTAGGCAGGATTAAGAATCCCTTAGCTAGAGATTTTATAGAAAGTATAAGTACTTTAAGACAGTGCAACAAGTATATGGATACATATGTGCAAGGTCTTCGTGAAGGTGTCTGCAGAGACGGACGTATAAGAGGTACTTATAACTTACATGGTACCGAAACGGGTCGATTGAGCTCAAGTGAGCCGAATATGCAAAATATGCCTAGAAATAAGAAGATAAAAAATCTGCTACGTAGTGGGCCTGGATATAAGCTCTTGCAGTTAGACTATTCTCAGGCAGAGTTGCGAGTATTGGCTTATAGCAGCGGAGATCCATATATGATAGATGCTTATAGACACGATAAGGACTTTCATAGCGCTGTTGCTGAGGAGATGTTTGGACCAGAGTTTACGAAGGAGCAACGAAATATGGCTAAGACTATAAATTTCGGTATTGCTTATGGACGTGGACCTTCTTCTATAGCCGAGGCCTTTGGAAAGTCTATGGCGGAGTCTAGGGAGATAATTGAGAAATGGTATAGACCTATGCCTAAGGTTAAAGAGTACATTCAAGGCAGACGATTAGCCGCGGATCGAGGCGATCCCTGTATTACAGTTTTCGGCAGAGAAAGACATTTTGTACTTACAGACGATAATCGTCATCATGTTCAAAATGAATATATTAATACACCAATTCAGTCTATAGCAAGTGACTTGACTATGATTTCGCTACTTACTATTGCAGACTGGATAGAGCAGAATCACATACACGCCAGAGTGGTTGCGACTGTTCACGACTCCATTATCTTAGAAGTGGAAGCTGACGATCGCTTAATAGACACTGTAGCTAAGAAATGTTTAAACATCATGGCTACGGTACCCACTCAATACTTGCCTAATTGTACGGTGCCTTTTAAGGCAGATGCTGAAGTAGGTTACAGCTATGGAGGTCTAGAAGAATGGAAACCGTTAAAGTAAAGACAATCTATGGTACTCCGGACTCAAAGTACTTAAAGGTATATTTAGAAAATTCTCAGGATTTACAGCGGTTCTTAGGTCACGGAGTGTGGAATAGGGCTGGCTGGGTAAACGTGGAGAATAATTTGATAAATCAGATGCTGTTAGGCATGCATGAGTCAATAGATCCTTTACCTTTGAAGTTTAATGACAATTTAAAGCCGTATCAAAAAGTTGATGTAGGTCGTATAGTTGCACATAGGAATATCTTAAATAGAAATCCTATGGGGCTAGGAAAGACTGTAGAGGCTGTAGCGGCGTTAAAAGAGTTGCAGATACATAGAGCTTTGATTGTAGTACCTAAACCCTGCATTGCTCAATGGATAAAAACATTTAAGGTATGGTACCCTGCTGCAGAGGTGTCTAGTGATTTAAGAGCAGATGGAATAGTCGTTACCAACTATGAGCAGGTAGCCATTGATAAAAACTTAATGTATTTAAAGACTATTTCGTGGGAATACCTTATCGTAGATGAGGCGCATCGATTGAAAAATCGTAAGAGTAAGAGAACTTGCGCAATAAAGCAGCTTCCCGCTCAACGCAGAATGGCTATGACCGGTACACCTGTACTTAGACGGCTTGACGATTTGTGGAGTGTTTTAAATTTCCTAGACTGGAAATACTCAGGATTAAGCTATTGGAACTTCGTATACTACTTCTGTCAAGTATCAGACACCTTTTGGGGAAAGCAAATTACAGGGGTTACAGATAACTCCGAGAGACTAGAGCTATTAAGTAATCTCTTATCTGAGATTTCAATATATAATCGTATGGAGATTGCTCAAGGTAAGCTAGTTACGGAAATTCCACTAGCCATGGAGAAGTCTCAGAGAACTCTTTATGACAATATTCGAAAGTTAGTTCTGGATGAGCTTCCAGAGGATTGCTCGATACCTAACGGTGCTGTATGTACTATGCGATTACGACAGGTTACATCTTATCCTGGAAGCATAGATAAGAATAAGAAAGACTTCTGGGGAATTAAGTTTCAATGGATAAGATGCTTTGCCGAAGATCATCCAGGTACAAAGATCTGTATATTTACTAAATTCGAGACTGCAGCCAGAGCGTTAACCAAGTTCTTAAACGACGCTAAAATTACCAGCGTGAGTATTACTGGTAAGATTGATGAGGAAACTCGATATATTAATAAGCAGAGGTTTTTAAAAGAGAGCGATGTTCAGTGCTTCATAGGAACTATCGATGCAATAGGTCAAGGTTTCGACGAGTTGCAAAATGTCTGCAACGTTGGAGTATTCCTAGATAAGGACTTTTCACCTATGATCAATGAGCAAGTTGAGGAGAGGTTGCACCGTATGGGGCAACAGAATGTGGTATTTATCTACTACCTCACATGTGAGAAATCTTTTGATGAGCGTGTAGGAAAGATAAATATTTCAAAAGCAAATGATATAAGGAGAGCTTTACAGGATGAAGAAGAGTATCATAGCACTTGACCCCGGAGAAAGTACAGGATGGGTATTTGTAGATACACATGATAGGCTTACCGGAGGAACTGCGCCTAAGAACCATTTAGAGGTTGTAAGGTTGCTGGAGATGTGTAGTCCAGATATTGTAGTAATTGAACGATTTAACCTATACCCTGGTATGGCTAAGTCCCTAGCGTGGAATAGTTTTTATCCTTGCGAGGTAATCGGTGTGGTAAAATGCTACTGCATGCAGCATGGAATTGCAATAGTTGAACAGGCACCTAGTGTAAAGAAGTATGCCGGAGGTTTAAAAGATGACTGGGCGCAACTTAAACATACAGTACGTACAACCGAGCATACAAAAGACGCATATCAGCACCTTAAGTACTACTTACGAAATGGAGGAAAGAAGTATATATGAAACCTTGGCAAAGATTTTTAGCTGGATTTGTTACAGTAGTGATTATTGTTCTTGTCGTAGCTCTAGGCCTTGCAATAATCTCCGCAAGTGTTAAAGGCCTGCTATGGCTTATCTTTCTACTGTTTGAGTAGAAAATAAAAATCCCGGAGAACCTCGCCTCCGGGATCTTTTTTTTTAGCTGAAATACCTCTCTACTTTAAACGGCTCTGCGTCTGGATCGAATATAAAGTCCTTTGCCAAGTTAAAGTAGAAATTCGTATCATTTTGTAAGTTGTAAGCTTTGGCAGTGTTATAATAATCATTATAGCACATGTTCATTACAAGATACCAGTTTACGTAATTAGTGGTAATACCTTGAGTAGTTACATAGTCTTTAACCTGGTTATACGACCAGCACTGACCTTTAGGCTCCATATGTCTTACTATTTTAGTGGCTTCTTCTTCCGTAATACAATACGCTATTTCCTTTAAGTAGTCTGTAATACGTTTATACTCAGAGCTGTTGCAGGTTTTTAAAGCGTGTAGAGATTCTGAGACCTCTTCGACGAGTTCTTGCTTATCTGTAGCTTTCTCTATTGCCTTAGATAGAAGCATATGCATTTCATCCATCGGAAATCGCCTCCAATACTTTATTAATCTTTCGTTCGCTACTTAACATACTTTATACACAAATGCGTTAGCACTTGTCAGTGTCCCCGCTGCAGAAGCTACGAAAGTAATCGGCACGGAGCCTGCTGCAGATGCTACAGTACGTATATATTTGGAGGGGATATTGAAAGTATACGTAGATCCTGCATCTGCTGTAAATGTTGCTACTGCTGTAGGACTGGTTGCACCGCTTACCTGCATGCTGATAGATACAGTGCCCGCAGCGGTAGGAGTAAATACAAAAGAGCCGCCGACATTGTAAATACCCGGACGTCGTATATTCAAAGAGTTGTTGACACTGTCAAAGGATGTCTTGTTATTAGTATTAAAGAATACTGTAGTAAAAGGTATTTTACCATTAGCTGCGACAGCTGTACTGGTTGTATTGCCTACTTCTAACATTATTATCTCTCCTTAAAATAACATTAGGGGCATCTATTGATGCCCCCGGTTGAGCACCTTGCGTGCTATTATGCGGTTGTTACTCCGCCATAGAATCCGTAGTTGTTACAGTCTGCTCCGCAGCCGCAGTAAGGATTGGATACCTGGTATGCGGGTACAGGGAAGGGTCTCAGCGCCTGAGTCAAGTATGCGTTCTGAGCACACTGTGACTGTGCTAACGAAAGTTCCTGAACTTTGTCTCTTAAAGCTTGTACTTCGTTTGCAGTAATCAATGCTCTGGTCTGCTCACCTTCGGCGTGTATCGCTGTAGTGATTGCGCAAGTATTCTGTGCGTTCTCATGACGTACTGCGTCTATATTGCGATTGGTATCGCAGCAACAAGATGCGAGCTGATTCTGTAAAGCTCGACCTTCCGAAGTAATCGAATTGTTGAGTGCGAAAGTACTGTCGCAAATGCCGTTGCCTATGCGATCAATTTTCTGATCGAGGCCCTGGAACTGCTGTCCGAAGAGAATTTCCTGAGTAGTTGCGTCGTTGGGGCGGTTTATACCGTTACCTCCAAATCCGAAAAGGAATAAGAATAAGATGATTATCCACATCCAGTTATCTTCCCTGTCTTCTCCGGTAGCAGCGGCGATATCCGCAAGAGAATAGTTACTTTCCATTAGGAAGTCTCCTTTTATTTTATTTATTCAAAATCGCGTCGACTCGATTGAATACTATTTTAATATTCCTCGCAACTGCTGTGCTGTTTGCATCAGCTGTTGTAGTTGCGGATTCGATATCTTACCCTGGCGTAATAGATTCATTACAGCCTGTTTAGGATTATGTCCCTGCATTGAGGATTTGAACTGCTTAAACTGTTCTAACATCTCACTTGGACTGTTTTGATTTGGGAGTTGCTGTAGTATCGGGTTGTTCATTTATCTTCGCCTCCAAAGATGATATTTTATTTTCAAGAGCGATTATACGGTCTTCCACATTTACCTTCTCAGGGTCTTTATGCGCAATAATATCGTATGCCGTTACTGTACCGTACCCTGCGCCGTCTGTAGTCTTTAAATAAACTATTGGAGCAGTCTCGTCCAGCAGAAGAATACTGGAGTTCGGAGCTAGTGTATAGGAGTTGGCTCCGTTTAGTCCATTGACTCTTACTACGGACGTGGCCTCAAAAGTAGCCAATCGTTGCTGATAGTTATTCATAGGATAACCATTAAATGCGTTATACATATATTATCTCCTTTGGTTGAAATTTATAAACGCCTATTTTGACCTTATCATTACGCATATGCGTTTTTACATAGAATGTGTTTGAGTTGTAATCCATAAATATCATGCTGTCACAGAGAGATACCGGAAAGTCTTTTACCTCATCTATACCATTCACAGATATAATCATAATAGTAGTCCTCCTCATATGATTCTATATAGTCAGAATACACATTATCTCCTTCTTTCTAACTATATTATAGTATAAAAAATAAAGGGTAATCCTTTGATTACCCTTTAAAAACCCTTTAAGAATCCTTTACAGAACCTTTAAGATTTTATCTTTAATAGAACGTATGCGCCTCTCAACTTTGCTTACGCTGTATTGTCCTCCAGGTATTTCCTTGCCATGTATCCTCTCCATTTCAAAGGAAATTTTTAATACACTGAAGCCTCGAGCTCGCATCTGAAAAATCTCTAGCTCTTCATCCGTAAATCCACAGGCCCGCTCGAAGTAGTCTTTTTCAGCGGTTGAGAATTGCAGATTACATTTACTTCCTTTTACGAGTAGCTTTTCCTTTGGATTTTCCATTCTTCTTAGTCCTCGACTTCCTAGTGGTCACCTTAGCCATTATCCAATACCTCCAGTATTTCTTGAATTTCCTCGGTACTAAAATCACTAGCGACTACATTACCTTCACTATCTACTAATGCGTAGACACCTGAGACAGTTTGTTCAGAGGTAAAATC
>OGNZ01000404.1_pt1 | contig 32511 bp, 49 predicted proteins | sample 1573601 | NCBI WGS metagenome assembly OGNZ01 (sample SAMEA2582009, study PRJEB24529) | metagenome | biome: Human gut stool | place: China | collected 2011
CCTTTTGAGTTCACGCACGATTACACTACCGTAATTCTGATGGTGGCGGGAACTTCGGACGCTTCTTCCGGCCTTGCGGCTTATGTGTCGGGTGTTCAGGTCAATATTACGGATATGTATTTCCGAAAATCGGAGCTGTTGCAATGGGTATCTCCGGTTCAGTTGCAGGAGTTTGAGGAGTTATACCCCGATATTGTACGGAATGCCTACAATACGGCATTGGCGAACGTGTATGCACAGATCGGCAACTATTACGACATCAAAGATCTGTTGTCCATTACCGACGAGGAGGAGAAAGATCAGACGTTGCTTTGGATTCTCAAGGTATTCACGGCTTACAACGTATGCGCTCCCTCCGTCCAGATCAGCGAGCCGCTGAAAGCGAATTTCGAGCAGGCCAACATCACGCTGAAAGAGCTGAAGGGAGGGCAGGTTTCGATGGAAAACGGAGCCTCCAAATTGCAGGAAAACGGCACGAAAGGCGTGCTGGTTACGATAAATAGACAATATCGAGGATAATATGGCTAAATTTCATACTCCGGCGATCAATCCGTTTACAGTCCCGCAGGTGGTCGGGAATAGTTCTGTCAAATCCCAGTACCTGTTCAACAATTACTATGCGGAGTTCACGCCGTCATATTGGCGTAACGCCATAAATAATGCGTTGAATTACAGTAATCTGGTGTATCTCGATACGCTCTATTCGTGGTGTATTCAGTCCAGCCCGTTTCTGCAATCCCAGATCGAAAAGCGCCTTACTCCGTTGAAAAAGAAAGATTTTGCCTTCAAAATCAACGGTAAAATCGACAAATCGATGACGGAAACATACACCGGCACACGTTGGTTCAAGGGGTTCATGCGGGAACTGTTGTTGTCGAAGTTTTACGGAGTGAGGGTTTTCTGCATCGATACCAAAGATTGGGAGATCGTAGATTTTCCGCTGCGGAACATCGATATTTTCAACCGGGGGCTGCGGAATATGACTTACGATTATTACAGTATTGTCACTGCGGACAAATGGGATAACCTCTTCTATTTCGAGCCTACGACGGACCAGGATTTCAGGCTGGGACTTTTGCAACCCATTTCTCGTGCCATGATCGGGATCGTGGATATGTACAACAACTGGGGCGCTCTGGCAAAAAGATATTCGTTTCCTCTGACTGTAATCGGTTATATGGCCAACAACGAGGATGCCAAGGACATTGCCGTATCGCTGGCCCAGGAACTCGATCCGATGACCATTCCCGTCGTGCCTTTCCGCAACGAATATGCAAACGGGGGTAAAAGTCTGTATCAGGTCGAAGTCAATCCTATCAACACCCAGTCGTATGCGGATGCCTTCCGGGTATTCAAGGAGTATATCAGCGAATACCGGTCGGAGATCATGCAGTTGGTGACCGGCGGCACGCTGCTCGGCGCTACCGAGAAGAATACCAATTCCGAAGAACTGGCACAAATCCATATGAACATGTATCGCGACATTCTGGATGCCGATACGGAAAGCTGTCTGGCGATGTTCAATATGCCCGCTACGCTGTCCAAGCTGGCCCGCATATTCAAGGATGACCGTTTTCTTGGGGCGGAACTCGTGGAGATTCCGAATGAGACGATCTCCATCGACACCTTCGAACGCGCCGGAAGCGTCGCAGCCAAACAGGGTATGCGTTTCAAGCCGGAGGTATATGCCAAAATCGGGATGAGCGCCGACGACATAGATACGAAGGTTAATAATTCCTCCTGGGTGAGTTCCCTGACCTCCAAAGTGTCGGATATGTTCAACAAGGGACGTAAAAATAAGAAATCCGACGACAAAAACGAGTAATTATGCCGGATATAGACGATCTCATCCGCAATCTTCGCCAGTTTCGGACGACGGTAGTCCGGGATATTCCGCGACAGCTCGGGCAGGAGATGCTGGAACAGACGCACGAAAGTTTCAAAGAGGAGCGTTTCGCCGGCTCTCCGGGCGGTAAATGGCCGGATCGTACGGCTTTCGGCGGAGAAAGCAACATCAGGTACCCTAAATTGGATTACAACGGCTTTCTGAAGAAGAGTTTCAAGTGGATTTCTCGTCGTATCGGACGCAATGATGCCGATATTTTTGTAGGGACGGACGTTCCATTTGCCCGGGCGCACAACGAGGGCGGGATGCCTCCTCATCATACTGCTTACCGATCGGCAAAGCGGGGCGATGTGCATCGGGGCCGGTGGAAATACGACGGTCCGGTCAAAAAAAGGCAGTTTCTGGGTGTAGGCTCTGTAACGAAAGCGCGTTTCGACCGCCTGTTAGATGCTTTTTTTACCAAACACAGACGCGATTTGTAAGGTAAACCTATATTTGTCCGCAGTAGATAGTCATTGAGTATGCTCGGAGATATTATAGACGCTTTTGTTAAGTCCTTACGCAAAGCTCCCGTAGTTACGAAGGAGAAAATCGCTGTCAGAGCGGTAACGGACGACGGAAGGGGAATCATCAATACGGTTCTTCCGTGCGTTGCCGTGAGTGTGAACAACAGCCCCCGGGCGGATGTGCATATCGGCGGTCTTATCATGGATAAAGTGGCAATTTCTTTCTCCATAATCGCCAATTTCAACGATCAGACGGCGGCTTCGTTCAACGAACAGCAACGAAAGACGCTCAACCTGGCTATGCAGGTCCGCAGTTATATCGAAAAGTCGAAACAGGGAGAGGACTTTGGCGAGCTGATCCGAAAATATAATTTTTATCCTCTTTATCAGGGCTTTCGGACCTATACGACCCAGGCTTTCGATCGGGAAATAGGTACCAGCGTATCAGTCGTAGAGTTGCAGTATGAAACCCGAATCGTGGATTATGCGACATACGACGAACTGCACCCCTCAGAAGAATTACTGGGAGTGACGATTACGGACAAAACGGATGACAGGAACGATCGTGTAACGGAAATAGAGTAAATTATATGGCAACAGTATATAAAAGTATTTTTACCGGTCCAGAAATCGATGCTAAACTTTCCGAAAGGGTGCCGTCCACTCCTTCCGGCAGCCCTCTGCACGATCTGTTCGTGGCGGCCGGTGCGGTGTGGAATTCATCGAGCAAGAGTTGGACCGTAGGTTCCGTGACGGGTATTTCCAACAGTGTGATGACCAAAATATACAGTCTGTCACACAATGTATTGAATAATTCGAACTGGGATTCGGTGCTTTACAGTGTTGATATTCCGGTGAATCTTCCGCCTCGGAAGGCTCCGAACCAGTTTACGAATTACGTCCGGGTGACAGCTTATTCCGCTTTCACGTCGAGCAATTTCAAGACTATATACCTATGTCCGGAATCGACGTTTGTGCGGTTTTCAAATTGTACTTATCTATTTTACGGATGTCGGCAGTTGGTCACGATTGTCGGAGGCGTAACATTCGAAAATGCAACCCACAACGATGCATTTACAGCCTGCAAGAGTCTCCAGAATGTCAAATTCGAACAATTACGATATAATGTCGATCTGAAGGACAGCCCGCTGCTTACGCTCGAATCTTTTCAGTATCTGGTGGAGAATGCGACCAATACATCGGCCATCACGGTCACGGTCCATGCGGATGTCTATGCCAAGCTGACCGATCCGCAGCAAGCAGACTGGTATGCGGTCAATACGGCGGCTCAGGGCAAACATATTTCATTCGCTACGGCATAAACTAAAATTTGCTATGAAAGAACAGAAAACAACTTTTACGGAGCAGATCGCCGATGAGGGCGGTTACATCACCCAGGCCGCCGAGGTGTCGGACGAAGAGCGGCTTTACCTCACCCGGCGAGTAAAACTCCCCGGGGAGAAATCCGGGACGTGGCGCGATGCCACGGCCGGGGAGCGGGATGAATATATAGCCCGCATGCAAGAGAAATATACCTTTTGGGAGGGATAATCGTGGTTGTGATGTTTGACGGGGTTGCCGATATTTTCGGCGTGGATATACTGACGGTTCGCCGGGCTGCACTGGCGGAAATTATCATCTGGATTGTCATGTTTATCGCCGTAATGGTCGATATGCGGGCCGGGATTCGCAAGGCGCGGGCATTGAAGCTGCCGATCGATTCTCATGGGCTTCGCCGCACCTTTACCAAATTTGGGGACTACGGCAAGGTGACGGCGTTGTTCATGTGCGTCGATGTATTGGGACTGTTGTTCGGGATTTGGTCGATGCCCTATGCGTCGGCCGTGTCAGCCGTGATCGCCGTGTGTATCGAGGCGTGGAGCGTGCGGGAGAATCTCCGGGCGGCTCGGTCGTCGGCAGCGAAGATCGGCGACATCGTGGCTGAATTGGCGCACGCCAAAGACCCCAAAGATATTATCGAATTGCTCCGCACGCTCGACCGTACGCGGGAAGAATCCAAAAAACAGCAGTCGAAATGAAACATTTTACTTTACAGGAACTCACTTATTCGGCAACGGCCCGAAAGATGAATTTGGACAATGCGCCGACGGAAGAACATCGCCGCAACCTTGAAGAGATGATCGACCGTCTGATCGATCCGCTGCGGGAGGCGTGGGCCGTGTTGTGTGCGAACGAACATTGGGGAACTCCGGCCCTGACCGTTTCGTCCGGATATAGAGGTTATCGACTGAACAAGGCCGTCGGCGGTTCGGCGACCTCGGCGCATTGCGTCGGCTGGGCCGTCGATCTGGTGCCTAACAACGGACGGCTCCGGGAGTTCAAGTCGTTTTGCCGGGAATGGCTTCGGGGCAAGCGGTTCGATCAGATGATTTCGGAAAACGAGGATGCCGCCGGAGTGCCTCGCTGGGTGCATATCGGGTATAAGAATCAAGATGGGAGGCAGCGAAAACAACTGTTGTCCAAACCGGCCGGAGAGACCATCTATATTCCGATGACCCGATGAAGCTGCAGCAGGTCATACTCTGCGGAATCGCGACGGTGCTCGCTGTCGCTTGTTGTCCCTGTCGTCATTTGACGACCTCGACGCAGGACAGTGTGCGGGTCGAAACCGTCGTTCGTACCGAGTATATCCCGGACACGGTGTTTGTCGAGGTTCCGATTGAAAGTGAGCGTCAGACAGTCCGAGATACAACGAGCCATTTGGAAACGTCATACGCCGTTTCTGACGCTCTAATAACTCCCGACGGGGCGTTGTTCCACTCGCTGGCAAATAAGCCGCAGAAAAAGCCCATACCAACAGAGAAAGAGGTGATATATCGGGACAGTATGATTTACCGCGATCGGGTGAATACGGATATCGTCGAGGTTGAACGTAAATTGACGTGGTGGCAGCAGACGCAGATGAAGGGATTTTGGATCGTCTTGGCTGTTCTTGTGCTGGTATGTCGGAAAAATATTTTTTCCGTTGCGGGAGGTTTATTTAGCAATCAAAGGTAAACCTATATTTGGGCAGGAAATTACGCATTTTGTATGGCAGAGTTAAGGCAGGTATTGAGTAACGAAACGATCAACGATCATAATATGGTCGTTTTGTCCGACGGTATCGACTGGTCGCGTTATGAAAAGAATCCGGTGCTGTTGGAGAATCACGATTGGGATAGCCAACCTATCGGAAATGTCGTAAATATTCACCGGGAAGGCAACGACTGGATCGGTACTTTGAAATTTGCCGAGGGGACGGAGCGGGGTAAAACGGCGAAATACCTGTACGAAAACGGATTTTACAGGGCTGTTTCCATCGGAGGGGTCAGCCGGGAGATAGAAGACGAATCCACGGGAGTTAAATATGCGACTTACTTCCTTGTATATGAAGTATCGTTATGCTCTCTCCAGTCCAATTCCGATGCGGTTTCGGATTTCAAGGGCGAAAAGGTTATGCTCGCTGCGGAGTTCGCGCCCAGCCAGACGGAACGCATAACAACCTTGTCGGCTAAAGATCATTCACTTATCAATAAATACAAAAGCAACATGACGCAAGAAGACCCTAAAGACGGGACGATCCAGAAGGAGGACCCCGCAAAGGAGGCGACTACTTTGTCCGCTGCGGAGCCTGTCCCTGCGGCAGAAAACGAGGCAGAGCTTCGAACGCTTAATGCGGAAGATACAGAGAGTATCGCCGAGAAGATCGTAACCAAGTTGAAGTCGTTTTTCGGAGCGGCCGGAAAAGAGGCCGAGAAGCAGCCTGAACCGCAGAAAGCGCCGGAACCCGAGCCTAAACCCACGACCCTGGCATCAGCTGCGGAGGCGAGTGTGCAGCATAAGGAGGCGACGAGTGAGGCGGGCAAGGCACAAATCATCGATCCCCACAAAATCAACCTGAAAGCAAGTATGGAAACGAACAAAACACTCCATCAATTCCTTGCCACAACTGAAGGCAAGACGAAATTCAACGCTGCGGCACGGCTGCTTACTGTCGCGCCTACGGACGTTTGCCGTCCGGAGCACGCATCGAAAGTGGAAGCCGCCCGGGAGCTTGCAGCTATCGTAAGCTCAGATGAAGGCTTCAAGGCTTTCATGGGCAATATCAATGTGCGTAATGGCGAAGGCCGGTACGAAAAACTCTCGACGATCGCGGAACGCACTGCCGTAAAGTTGGCCTCCGGCGCCAACTCCTCGGATTTCGTCACGACATCCCCGGACCTGGCCGTCGTCGAGTGGCTTTCGCTCTTCTACCAACAGTTGCTCCCGGCCAACACCTGGGCGGCTCGTTGCGCCCGCACCAGCGGTTCGGACAAGCAGGGTATCATCTGGGTAGAATCGGCGATCAGTCCGAAAATCTACTACGGCGACCGTGCTCCGCTGAACGTGGCTGACTACCTCTATGATGACGACCCCATTGGTCTTGTCACCAAGGTTTTCTCCCTTCAGCCTATTCTCTGGCAGGCGGCGAATACCGACATCCTCGCCTACGACGATCGTTCGTGGGGGCAGAGCGAAGCCGTGCGCTTCATGGTGAACGCCATCCACAACTACGCCCTCCAGAAGATTGCGGAAGGTGCGGGCGCAAGTGTCCCGATGTCGGGTGTTGCTGCTGATGGCACTGTCAAGCATTTCGCCGCAGCCGATGCTTTCCCCGTGAACTCGAAGGCGGCAGGTGACCTGCTGGAGCTATCGCCCAACGACCTTATCAAGGCGCAGACGAAGTTCGTGAACTGGAACTACGACATCAAGGATGGCGACATCGACTGTGTGATGGATGCCGCCTACATGGAGCAACTTCTTTCGAATCCGTACCTCACGAGCCTGCTGACCAAAACTGCCGGTGAGATGCGTCCGATGTTGGGCAAGTACTCTGCCTTCAACTTCATGTCGCGTTCGACAACTTCGGCCTACGACACGGCGACATCGAAGGTTGTCGATCCTGAACTTTACTGCGACGGCAAGGTTCAGGCGAACGGTACCATTCCGGAATATACCGCGCCGGTACTGGCCGCTACTGCATACGGATTGGCTATTAGCTTCATCCCCTCGCAGGTTATTCTGGCGATGGGCAACACGAACGTACATGTCGTTGCCGATCCGAACTCGTATGGCTGGAAGTTCTCGATGGATATGCGTTTCGGTGCCGGTAGCGCTCGTAAGGGCGGCAAAGGTATCGTGAACATCGTACCGCTAAATATATAGCGCCCGAACCCTAATTTTTGTGTTTCCCGGCCTTTTTAATGGGCCGGGAAATGTTAATCAATCAGAAAAATTATCCACTATGGTAAACTATAAAGACGAGTTTTTTGAAAACCTTCTGATTGTTACGGCGAAATTCGGAAAGGTCTTCATTACGGATGATGGGAATATGTATCGTCAGCAGTGGCAGGCAGAATCCCGTATGACCGACGCCCTTCGGGTCCATAAGCAGGTTCGGTGGTGCTCAATAGAGGAAGGAAAGGAGCCTTTGACTTGTGAAGAACTCGACAAGATGTTTGACGCGCAGTTCGCCAAGTCCATGAGCGCACGCAATGCCTCCCCGGATTCTGAGAAGCAAAAAGCCGAAGTTCCTTCTATGACGCTGGAAGAGGCGCGGGCCGAACTTGCCCGTCGGCGCAATTCCGGACAAGAAGGCGCTAAATCGGGGCGTAAATCGGCATCTAAAGTATAACAGTAAAATTCGATATTATGGCAAGAACAGGTGTAACCGTCAAATTGCAGGATACCGCGATCGGCACTTCTTCATCTAATGAAGGGGTGGCGATGCTGGTGCTTCCCGTATCTTCGGCCTCTCCTCTTATAGACACCTCCGTCCTGGTTGCTTCTTTGGAAGAAGCGCAGAAGCTGGGGGGTTATTCCACTTTGGACGCTGGAGCCAAATTCCAGGTTTCGGAGTTTTACTCGAAGGCAGGGAGCGGGTCTAAATTGTGGCTGACAGGCTATGATTATTCGAAGGAAAAAGGTATTTCAGCAATACAGATGCCCGGTATTAAACAGGCAATCCGACAAACCACCGCTACGCTGTGGGATAACAGACCGCGCCTTATCGGGTTCGTATATCCCAGCAATACCGAAGTCCCGAAATCCGGCCTTGCGGAGGATTTGACGAAAAGTCAGGGAGCAATCCAGAATGTACAAGGCTTGATTCAGGATATGTTCGCGGAAAGTTATCGTATGGTGGCAGTACTGGATGCCGGACGTATCGGGCAGGATATTAACAATTTGCCCAGTGGCGATACGTACAATGCCTATGGCGTTGCACTGGCTCTGACAACTCCCGATCCGACATACACTGCCGACGTAGGCCGCGCTCTCGGTATTCTTGCCGGGATCAATCCGGCGCAGTCCATCGGTCAGATGACTTTGGGAAGCGTAAGCCCGGTTGATTATTTCGTCAATGCCACGACAGCGAATGCAGCGTCCAATGTCGCTGTCGTATCTCGGAGTATTATCGACGACATCGGGGCCAAGCAGTACCTTTTCACCCGCACCCGTCCCGGCAACAGCGGTGTTTACTACAATGACGGTGCGACGCTCAACAAATCGACCAACGCTCTGTCGGCGATTGAGTTCGTGCGTGTTGCAAACGGAGTGTGCGACGATGCGGAGTACTATTTCCAGCAGCTCATCAATACCCAGGTTCCGGTTACAGCTTCAGGTGACATCGATGCCGGGTACAAGTCGGCGATCCTGGCTACATTCCGCAGCAACTATATTCAGCCGCGTTTGTCGCGCGGAGATGCGAGTGAGATCGAGGTTACTTTGGAGGCCAAAGACGGTAACTTCGTGAAAAGTCGGGCCTTTGCAATCACGGTCCGCATCCTGCCCAATGCCACGCTGCGGGAGGCGTTTATCACCACTTTCTTCGTAACATCTTTAGAGTAGTACAGAACATGAATCATCAGGATATAATCGTAGCGAGCAGTGAGGTGCAGATGTACCTCACGCTCTCGAACGGCACCTGCCTGTCTATCGATACCGGCACTGAGCTGTCCTATACGTTCAGTCAGAATATTCAGGAGATATTCGCCATCGGTTCCGTAGATCCCATTGGTATCAAGAAAGCGAATGCTACTTATACCGCCAACCTTTCGCTTCAGGAGGGCGAGCAGCAGACCCTTATCGATGCGATTAACGCTACGCTACCCGTAACGGAGCAGATCGCGGCCATGCATCAGCTTGCACCTTTCAGCATCTCGTGGAGCTATGCGATGAAAGGATTGGCGACGCCTCGCACCGTTGTCTATACGCTTCTCAATGCGATGGTGCAGGAGCAGGGCGGCAGCGTGAACCGCAATGATGTCGAAACGACCGGCTCCTTGTCCCTGCGAGGTACAGGCGTGCAGCGCAACATCGTGCCACTGGTCTGAAAAATCATCGGGGCGGACGGTTGTGCCGCCCCTTTATTAACAACTAAAAATGTATTAAATTATGTCCAGAACAAATCCTATCACTACCTATCCCGTAAAAGTCACCTATTTCAAACGGGGTGCGGACGGCAAAGGCGGCCTTGTCGAGATCGAAACATCCGCAACGGTTAATGTTTGCCGTCTTTCCAGGACGAGCGTCGAACATACCAAGTTTGGCTTGTCGCTTATTCAGGCTGGCCGTGACCTCGACGAAACGGCCGATCTTGCCTGTCGTTTCGTCAAGATGACCATCGACGACGAAAAGGTCGTTAAAGACCTTCAGAACGACTTGGTAGCATGCATATCATTGTTCAACAATGAGGATGTGCAGGAGGACATCAACCGTTTTTTATCTACTTGGGGACTGTTAGAAACGGAGCCGTCCTCAAATCCGATGGTATAACTACCAAACTAAAAGAATACATTGCCGAGGACGATCCATTTTTGTACAAGAAAATGATCGTGTCCTATATCTTCCATGAACCGATTATGGGACTGGAAGATAAGATGTCGGCCTATGACATCGACAAGTATTATACTGCGGCTCTGGTAATCATCGATTCAATCCTTTTTGCACCTTTTAAGAGAAACTGATGGCAGGTAATATGGTATATAGCATTCAGCTCCAGCTGCGGGTCGATGATTCGCAGTTGGACGCTACGATTGCCAAGCTCGGAACGCTCAAGAAGGCGGCAAAGGACATCCACGTAAGAACCGCCGGTAACCTTCCTCGACGGTTGAAGCTTCCGGAAGAGGATATTATTGCTCGCTCGGCGCGAAAGTGGAAACAGCGCAATCTGGAGGAGCGGCTCAACATCGGCGCTCGCTGGCATCTGCGCCAGTTCGGACAGTGGCGCTTCTCGCAGGCGGGTTGGCAGAACGGGCTGGGCGTGTTCCAAAAGCGGGTCAAGACCTTTCAGGACAGCTTCTTCAACAATGTTTCCTCTTTCTCCGGCTTGCGGTATAATGCCGTTAATCTGGGGAAAATCTTTACTTCTTTAGCGGGAGCTGCGGGAAAGGCTATCCCGGCCCTCGGTGCGTTCGGTCAAGTAGCTATAGGGGCCGCTAAAATATGGATGGGCGTGCACGCCTGGCGCCTGGCGTCCTCCGGGTTGCCTCTTCTGGTCGGCACCCGGATGTTGAACTCGCACAATATGGCGGAGGCGGCCTCCAATCTTATGCAGATGCGGATGGCGGAGAAAGGGTTGGGCGGCAACTACCAGGCGACGCTGAACCGTGCGACGCAGTTAGCGGCCGAATATGGTTTCAGCCGTGTCGGGATGCTGAATGCGATGAATATGTTTACGGGCTTGAACGTGGACGGCAAGAAGCTGACCCCGGAGGAGGCGTCACACCTGGCGGAAGTTGTCGGCAAGATCGCTCACGTGGGCGGCTTGAGCTTCGAGCGCGTGAATGTCAATTTGCAGCAGTTGTTAGGGCAGGCCGTGCCGAGTATTCGGGATATCCGGGAGTTGGTCGGGCAGGCTCCGTTCATCGGCAAGCTGGCGATGAATATGATGGAGGAGCGGGGTGTTCAGGGCGATTACCGCGACTGGCTCAAGAACAAAAGCAACCTGCGCTCGGTGCTGGATGAGTTCAACGAGCTTGTCGAATCGCATCCGGTAATGAAGGCCAGGGGACAGATCGCGCTGGCCAAAGAAAACTTCTGGATGCGTATTGCCGACAGCCTTTCGCCCTACTGGGACAAGATCGCCCAAGCCAACGAGAAACTGTATAGCTGGCTGGGCGATAAGATCGTGAGCTGGGTAAGCAATATCGATGTTAATAAAGTCGGGGCAAAGTTAGATCAATTTATTTTGGAACTCGACACTTTTGCGTCGGCGATCCAAACCATAGCAAACACTATTGGCTCGATAGCAAATGGTATTAGCTTTGGCCAAAAGCAATATGGGGAATTTGACCCCGAAACGGGGGGCGTGCGAATGACTTGGGGCTTGAGTACCAACAAAGACGCAGCCCTATTTACGACAATGGCTAATAATATAGCCAAAAAAAAGGCGTATGGCCGCGAGGTCTCTCGCATTGCGGAATTCGCGGCGAAACGCGCTCGAGAAGCTGGACACGGTGATATTGTGCAAGCGGCGTATGACAAACTTAACTCCAACGAGTTTATCGACGCATTTGTAGGGACATCCTCTTATTTTAATTGGCGGTATACCGACGATACAAAAAAGATAAGGAAACCTACATTAAGCAAACTCGGAATTAAGGCCATTAGTGACTTGTTTCCCGCAGGACTGAGGGGCATCACAGGAACGGTAGGTAGATCAACAGACCCTAATGCGCAAACCGTTTCTAACTTGTCCCAGGGGTCGAAGTCGGTTTTCATCAACTTCAACAAGGAGATTGTTGATATGGATATAAACATCGCCTCGGTGGAGAACATCGAGGAGCTGGGCCGCAAGCTGGAACCCAAGATCGAGGAGGTAGTAGTGCGGGGATTGACGATCGCATTGAACAACGCAACCAGTGTAACGTAATATGGCAAAGATAGCAAATGAAACCAGTACCGAGAGTAAGATCGACCGCGTTATAAATTCAGCGAAAGAGGTCTTTTCCACACCGGGGAGAGCTATCGGCGGCATTACGGGGCCTGTTGCCGATGCCATTAACAGCGGGCTGTCTGCTGCGAAACTCGTCCTTGCCGAAACGGGAGTATGGCGGCAGGTATTTACCAATGGAGGAAGTCAGAGAACCGGAAAGCCTACACCGGAAGAGCTGCGAAATCAGGTTGCCAAATCGCGCTTCGACCGCTCGACACTCAATAGGCCTATTTTTACATCCGAAGAATTAGATCGGACGGAACCGACAACTGATTATTATATCGCTTTCGACGAGTATCTGATGCCTGTCGGATTCGATATTTCCATACAAGGGAGTAAGCTGATAAGCCGTTCGCAGCTTGTCGATGGACCTACGATTTTCGAACGAATTGCCAATGAACCGACAAGCGTTAATATTTCGTTCAAGCTGGAATCCAAACCGAACTCTGTCGATTTGCTGAATCCTTATAAGCTATCGTCGGATGTTGTCATCAATAAGGAAATAGGGTATGGTATTGCCGCAGAGTTGGCTGAATTATTCCGGCAGATCAAAGCTGAAGATCGGGTATTTGAAATTGAGAATCCGATTCTCAATGACAAGTTTAATATCTTCAATGTCGTATTGGAGAGTTATTCCGTCACCCCGGAGCGAGGTTCTACAATATGGGAGGTAAGCCTCGATCTGCTGGAGGTAAATACGGATTACGCCCTGTTGTATGTCGAAAACAGCGACGGGGCGCAGGCGGAACCTCCGACGGCTAAAACCAACGTGTAAGCTATGAGCAGCAAGATTGTCGGCAATTACTTTATCTGCAAGAATGAAGTTTTCATCGAAGGACGCTCCATAGGTCCTTTTACTTCGTTCACTACGGAGGATTCGCGGGACAACATATTCGGTACCGCCAATATCCGTATGCCGTTTTATACGATTCTCAAAGAGAAGTCATCGGGGGATGCGATCGGTAAAAACGTCAAATCATACATCCGTATAGACCAACAGGATGCCCAAATTATAATGGGAGCGCACGTAGTTGTAAAACTGCGTTACATCTGTGGATTCAACGGCTACGAAATGCCGGAGATCGTCGCTTTCGACGGCTTCGTGAAAAATGTAGTATGCGGTTTTCCGACGCAGATACAGTGCGAAGACGGCGCTTTTGTCCTGCGTTTCGGCACGATTGCCAAAAGCTGGACGCAGGAAACCGCCGTGAAGACGATGATGCAAGAGATCATCGAGGTCGCCAACCCCAAATTTCAGGAGTACCGGGACAGCATGAAGCTGGCGGATGACTGGAACCGGCTTACCGTCGATGACAAGTCTATGGAAGGCAGCTTCGTTCTTTCTACTTGGAAAGGCATATCGCCGTTTTTCGCACTGGAGCGAGTTATGGGGATGTATAATCTCTACTCTCGTGTAGATACCGACGGCAGGCTGTATTGCGGTGTAGGTATTACGGAGAACGCCAAAGAAACGGTGCAGCTCGATACTTCGGTCAATGTCATAGATCGGGACATCAGCATCAATAACGGCTTTTTCGACAAGTATCGCGTGGTGGTTAAATACATCAGCGGCGGGAAGCTCTACGAATACGAAACGGGAGCGGATAACGGAGAGGTGGTGTCGCTGCCGTATATCAAATGCCGGGACGGGGAGATCGCCAAGCAAGTAGGAGATGCCGCATTGTCGGGCCTGCGTACCAACAGCAACAAGGGTACCATTACGACGATGCTATATCCGACGGTTCGGCTTTTCGACTATGTACAATACAAAGATACCCTCTTCGATGATCTGTCGGGGGGATATTATGTGATAGGGCACTCTTACCGGTGCGATGAAAACGGATTTCACCAGGTGCTGACAGTAACTGATAAAACCCTCGTATTTACGGGACAATAGTGATATGGGACAGGAGAAATTCAACAGGATGATGGCTTCATTGGGGCGCGATTTGCGTAACCTGATAGGCAGAAGTAAGACTGTGGCTTTTGTGTATGGCACGGTCAAAGAAGTGGACACGGAAACGAACACTATGAGCGTTAGCATCGACAGCGAGGTTACTTTACCGGACATAAGCCTCGCGCCCATACAGGGCGGTAATGCTAACGCTCTATTATACCCCAAAGTCGGATCGGTCGTTATCGTGGGTTTTGTCGAAGACCGGCCGGAACTGTCATTTGTCGTGGCGATGACGGAGGTAGAAGAATTACGCCTACAATTCGACTTCGACAGCGATCCGGCCGTCGATTACATAGTGGCAAATACCGGATCTGTCACAGTATTCCGTGCCCAAGATGAGAACAACTATACCAGATTCAATCTTAATCGGATTGCGGCTAATCTATCTTTGTTTCGGAACGGTCAATTACAGACACGAATCGGAGTGGAAGATAGCCAGCTAACTCTGCAACAAGGATCGAATAGTGTGATTATATCTGGCTCTGAAGTGAATATAAACAACGGCCATTTAACGATAACCTGATGGGAAAGTATATTGCTATTCAAGGGTGTACGCTGGAGTGTACCCCGGCGGCGACGGCGCAGATTGCTACTTCTCCGAGCACGACGACGAAGGCGGATGGTAAAGCCTGTTACCGGGGTTCGCTGACAATCACTGTCACGAATGCCACGGCCGTAACGGATGGGAACGGCGCGGGAACAGGAGTGATAACCGGTTCGGCGCAGGAAGTGAGGATCGACGGGCAGCCTGCGGTGCTGGAGGGGGACAAGGTTCAAATCACCGTTTCCGGAACTTCCGGCGGGAATCCGGCTTCCGGGACGGTGATAGTTAAAATCTCGCAGGCGGGGCAGACTTATGTATCGGCTTCGTAAGGTAAACCTATATTTGTAGCGTATGCAGGATATTCGATGGGATTTTGTCAGGAATGACGTTGCCGTAGTGCAGAGTGACGACGGAGGGGATTTTGCTGTCGCTTCGACGTGTAGTCAGCAGAACGCCCAACTGCTTTTCATCAAAGCCTGCGTAAACATATTTCAGCCCCAATACGGAACAGCGATGGAAGAAAGGGCTTATAATATCACCGACGGGGAGGTACAGCGCATTGTCACCCGGGCCAAATCGCAGATCAGGGAAGACGGCGCATCCCAGATTTCCATCTTGTATTCCCGAAATAGCGACGGGCTGTACGATTTCCAAATAGGGGCCAAATATGCAGGAGAATAGGAATGGATTACGTGGTTAAAGGTGGAGAAGCGATTTACGACGTATGTATCAATGCGAACGGCTCCCTGTATGCGTTGGATGAGAATCTGGACCTTAACGGCTTGGACAGCTATACACCGACGCTGTATGCCGGGCAGCGGCTGACCGTATCGGACATCGTTCGTAACAATGCCGCAACGGAGGTAATGGAGGAACACCCGCTAAACAGCGTTTCGATTCCTGATGCTGATCTCAATGCGTTATTTGACGAAATATCCTCGGCTTTGGCCCCTAATTTTATCACGGCGGAAGGGAGCTATTTCCAAACACAAGATAATCAAATATTAACTGTTAGTGACTGATGAGTTTTTACGACGATATACGCACGAATATTAAAATACTGGTGCCGATCCTGAATAATACGAGTTCCTCGTCCATTGTGAATCGAATTATATCAACGGTTGCGTCGGTATTAAATATTATCAGGTTGGAGATCAGCAATTCAGAACAAACGGTCGAATCGTCTGCCCGTTCCTTAAAGGTAATGGGACGTCAATATTATATCGATACGGCTCTTGCCTTCCAATATGGGGCGTCCCTGACCATCGTCGATTCCCAAACATATCGATATGGATATGCGACAATAAATCCGGATCAGCAGATCATCAAACAGTTGGCCATCTCGTCCACGGACAATGGATTGATTGTCATGAAGGTAGCGAAGATCGACAATGACGGTTATATTACGCCGTTGCTTGCAGGCGAGTTACAGTCTTTTTCGGATTATATGAACAGCTTTCTCCCATTGGGGTTTCAGATGCAGATTACCAGTGCAGAACCGGCAGTTCTGAACTGCACTTCCCTCTACATCCGTTATTCCAAAGAATATTCTTTATCGGTTATCACCCAACAGATCAAAGACGTTTTTTTGTCTTTTCAAGCATATTTACGTGGTGACGATCCACTGTATGTAAACGATATAGAATCTGCAATAAAAAGCGCTCCGGGTGTTCGTGATGCCTATTTCAATAATATATCCGTTACGGATTCAAGTAAGGAAGATCCGATTACTCCTGTCAATGGTCAAATAACCATTCCAGCAGGATATTTCAACTTTGCCCGTGAATTGGTGGAGATGCAAAGTGTTAATCCGGTAGAGCCAACGGGAAAAAACGACATCTATATATCTGCAGTGTGATGTTACGAGCCATAGACATACCGAAGCTTGCATATCAACTTTTACGGCCTAATTATGCCCTGACTAATGGTCTTCGCACAGAAAAGGGATATTGTTCTCCCCAATTAAATACCTTGTATCGATTTATATTAAGTCTGATATATCCGTTATTACCTACCCTGGAAAGCTGGGACAGAAGCCGCCGCAAATCATACGCGATAGCAGCTTGTCAATATGGACTGGCACAAGTTTTGGCTATACTGAATAAATATTACGGGCAATACGGACAAATAAGCATCCAGGTTAATAGTGCGAATGCGAACTATTTTTATACTGCCGGAGAGGAGGAGGCTGTTCCTGTATATATGTATTCTTCCGGGGGCGCCAATACCCCGACTTATTTTTATACGGAGGGGTCTTTGTTTGGCAACTCCACGACTGTTACTATTCCCAAAGAACTGGCGGACAGCAATGATTATGATGATTTCATAGCCGATTTGAACGCGATGTTACTATATGGTATCGAAGTGGAACTAAAAACAATATAATATGACTGTTTTTGAATATTTGACATCTGCACCTTCCGGGGGTAATCCCGTATATATTTCTGACCTTACAAAGTTTGCATCTTTGATTCAGACATTGGCGAAGGTTACTACCCGGCATAATTCGTATAATACTTCCACAAGCAGCATTGTAAAAGACATCGCCATTCTGTCTGGATTCGATACGGTTGGTAACAATCAGGTAACGCCCGGATATATCTATTATAAGGGCGACATATACGGCTTCCGCTCTGATAACAATTTGACACTGGGAGGCTATCTCATCGCAACAAAGACAAATACAACGCTTCGAACCACGAAAGAAGGGACGGATTTTTATGCCTATACTTCTTGCGAACTTTCCGTATCTGCCAGTGCGGGCGCATCCGGCACCACTGTGGGAGCTTTTACCGCTGCCAACATTGCCATCTGGAAAACTTTCACCCCGACATCCGAGGGCCTCACCATACCGGCGGGCTTCATCACGAATACGATGCTGGGCAATAAGGTCGTAAAAGGAGATAATATTGCGGACAGTACGATCCAGAATAGGAGTATGGCAGCAAATAGCATCGGTACCTCCCAGCTTCAGGATGGAGCGGTAGCAACTAATAATATTGCAAACAAATCAGTTGCATTCAGTAAATTAGGGTCAGATGTCGTTAGTCGAATATCCAATGCAGCCCCGTCTTTCTCATCATATACGTTCCTTAGCGGCAAATTAACCGTATATAAGGAATCTCACAGTAATATTTGGCATATAAAATATTCCAACCCCACAGCTATTGCCCCAACAAATAATGCTTCTATGGTGCTTGGGTCTATAGTAGGTCCGGGAGCGTCGGGGTTTCTTGCAATGATTCAGCGTAATTATCCGCAGGGTTATATGTCATCGATATTTACATCCGCCTCCAATTATTTGTTCAAAGTCCAAATAGGTTCGGATGGAATTGCCAAGGCCTTATTTAATTTTGCAAAACCACCTATAACGACCAATGATCCCGGTATAGAAATGCACGATACGATTATTGGGGTATGAAAAAAAGAGGGGTTTAATACCCCTCTTTTTGTTTCAGCACATCTGCGATTAAATCCATACAGTCTGTGGTTCCGAAGCGCGACAACTCCTCTCTGGTTGTCGGAGGCGTAAACCGCAGGACACTCCAGCCCAATGATGTAGCCGAATTATACTTCTCCATGTCTTTGACCATTCCCAGAGGTCTGTTATGACGCCCGAAAGCGAAGATATTGCCTTCGATCTCCACTGCAACCTTATGCTGCGGACACGCATAGTCGAATCGCCACAACCTTTTGGGATGGAAGCGGTACTCCCGAACCCAATCACTTCCGGTCGTTCGATTTAGAACTTGCTGTATTATGTCTTTCCCGTTGTCTGCTTGTCGGTTCCCGTTTGGTTTCTGTACCTGCCGACGAGCCATTCGAATTATAGTAATATTTACGATCCTTTGTTTCGCGTGTCGTGCCTGCGACCTTTCCCTTCGAATCCTTGATTATTTCCCGATCCCCTGTTTTGTGGACGGTGTACTTCACGCGTCCGGAAGCGTCTTTGACAACGCGCGTCTCATTCGGATTTTGAGCGCTGCAAAGCGCTGTGGCCGCAAATACGGTAAAAAGAGTAAAAACAAGCCGTTTCATAGTCTATTCCAATGTTTGCGAGCAAAACATCCGCTCGTGTTTCAGTTTCGAAGAAATAGCCGTTAAATCGTTCTCTACGGAGGGATCATAAATACCGGCCCGCACGGTGTCGTTGATGAATCGGATGATCTCACCCAGTTCACGGTCCGTGTCCGCTACCATATTCCGCCAGTCCACAACGCTTAACTGCTCCTCGCACATCGAATGCCGCAGAAACTGTGAGGGCGCATGAAAGGGGACATCCCCAGCCTGTACAATCAATTCCCCGACCGTATCGCTTGCCTCTTTCAAAACATCGTATATTTGATCGAACTGCAAATGCCACGAGCGGAATTTCTCTCCTTTCAGTGTCCAGTGGCGCCCTTTGACGTTGGTTTTGACAATTTCGAGCGTACAGAGCAACTTTTGTAATTCCTCGGTCATATTTCGTTATATTTAATACGGGTAATCATCTTCATTTATTGCGCTGGCGTGTCCGGTGGACGGGGCTTCTGATTTCAGTTTGGCCCTCCGCCCACTGCCGCAGAAGATGGTGGGCGCTTTTGCGTCGAACTCTTCTTTAGTTTTACGAACAACGACAAAATGGCTGTTCCCATACTGATCTACGCCTCCTTTGACGGCAATGACCGACAAATTAACAACCATTCCCACCTTGCCGTCCTGACGCGCAACTTCCCTGATTCTATCGCGTGGAATTTTGTCTAATCGCAGGACAATATTGATAATTTCACTCATAAATTGATGGTTATTATGAAACAAAGATAGGTTTATCCGTAGTAATTCAAAACAGGTTGCCTGTCCGTTCGATTTCATTTTCCAGAATCTCTTCCGCCTTGCGTATGTCCCGCTGCAACTCCTCCAGCCGGGTGATCTGTTCTTCACTCATGCGTGGACACCCCGAGAGCCAGCTGCTGTAATTGGGCGTACTAATTTTGCCGCAGGCGATACTCCCCACCCGCAGACAGTAATCGTAATACTTTACAAACTCATCTTCCGGAGCGTCCCGGTCTATGTCGGTGATGATGTCCTCCATCCGAACTATATAGTCCGCGCATTCGGTGATCCCGCCGACATCGCCGCCGACCCAGCTCCGCGCGGCATCCTCATAATCGTAGCCGTGTTTCTCGCAAAAAGCCTGCAAATAGGCGTTGCAGGCTTTTTCGTAGTCTGATTTGATTTTCGTGTTCATAGATATTCTTGGTTAGTTACTTGGTTAGTTACTTGGTTAGTCAAAATGCACAGAGCATCTTACTCGTTTTCGAGAATCGGCCGCCAGCCGATGACCATATCGTCATCTAAAGATCCATTGTTCTCGTGCCAATGATGATTCCGGCCCCCATTTGCTTTGTAAAAGGCAATGCAGTATTCACGGCATAATGTTGTTTTAACTAAAACATCTCGATTATCATTTGGCAGCTCCACCTTCGGGTCACGCCAGCGGGTCAATTCATCGCGCTCGGATTGGGCACCTGCGGAAAAGCCATTTATAAAGCATGTTGAGTATAATTCCCCCTCCTTGTATTCATAGTCAAGCCATGCAGCATTTGCTCTCTCCTTAATTGTTTTCATTCCTCGTTCAGTCTTTGTTTGAATGCGTTTAATGCACTGCAATCGGGGCAATTTCCCCCATTACTTGTTTGTATTGAGTAAATTGGGCAATCCTTGCAAAATGCTTCGATCGCTTTATCCCGCATCCTTTCCTCGGCATCCTGCTCGGCAAGTTCGATAGCGGTAGACACATCCCATCTTGACACGACCAACTCGCGCCCTCCGAATCTTTCAGCATACTCTTGTGCCGTACACGTGGCATGTGTAATGTATTCCTTTGCATTTTCGCTTTTCATGGCTCAATCGTTTTCATCGTTATCGTCATCGGGATAGCTCACATCCTCATAGTTCACGCAGAAGTCGAAGCCCGGATCTTCGTCGAATACTCCTTTGGCTCGGCATTCTTCGTACTTTCGGCAGTTGGCGCAATAACATTCGTTTATTTGCCTGTTGATTTTCATTTTCTCTTTCCTTTTAACCTCATAAATCAGAATACTACAACCATGCTTGGGAACGGTGCGCTATTCTTCGCTCCGCCAAACTTTAACCGTCCTCGAATAAATCGAATCTCTTTCGCTTTACGATAAATAAACTCGTGAAAATAACATGTATCCGTTCGGGCCGGAATAAGGGCGACTACGATTGTTCCTGGCTTGCGCGATTCTTCATAGCACTTTTTTACCCAGTCACAAATACTCCTTCCATAAGGCGGGTTACAAAAAACAATTTCACCGGCCCAATTCTGCAATAACCCATCATCGTGTTTTGTGTAAAACTTCGCGCACTTCGCATTATCCGGACACGCGCAGGGGTCAAGAGTAAAATGAAACTCCGCATTGAGTTTGTCGAAGAAGTCCTGTGGAGTAGCCCACAAATCTGTTGCACTTGAAAACATTACATTTGTATTCATTTTCTATTTCCTTTTAGCTCCGCAACGCGGCGGAGGATATATATCTTCATTGCTTCTGATTTAAGTTCATCCGAAGTCATCGCAAAATGCCATAGATGCGCATATTCATCCGAATTATACCCGTAGCGTATGCCAACAACCGTCCCATCCATATCCTTACGAACTGAATAGACACGTATCTGACAACGCCCCTCCCGCCTCAGTCGGCGCAGTAGTTTGGTTTTCATATCTTTTCGTATTCATTTATCGTTTCGAAAATCTGTAATGCCACCTGCGGGACTATGGCGTTTCCGCAGGCTTTGACGGCTTCCCGGCGCCATCGAGGAAAGGCGATACCAACCAATTCCCCGGGAAACCCATCATCTCCGCCACATACAGGGGGTTGAGTCGGGAACCCGTTCCAGTCCGGTATTCGTCGCTTTGCATCACCTTCTTGGATAGTCCGCCCTTGCGTATGCCCTGACTGGCCGGAAGCGTTACATTCTTCGCATCGTTCGCTGTCGGGGTCGGTAAAAGTCCGCTTACTGCCAGATCGTTCAACAGGGACATATATGTTAGACCCGATTTTCTCGTTTTGTATAGTCCGGTTACTTTTTGACCTCCGCGTGATGCGTCCGAGGCATGGGGTGTCGGAAGCAATACTGTCGGCATGAACTCCGTTCGACCGTTCACGCATCGTTTCAGTCCCTGCGTCTGTACGGTGGGCAACAAACCAACATCTGTCCCGACGGTGGGGAGCGCCGACACCGCAAGCCGGAATAATGTACGGCTGCACCTCGTATCCTGCCGCCTCCAGGTCAGCGCACACCTGTTCGAAGACCAACCCTTCCGACCAATTAACGATTCCGTAAACGTTCTCGCCCACGACCCAGCGGGGTCGAACAGTCCGAATAACGTCGAGCATCGCGGGCCACAGGTAGCGATCGTCTTCTGTGCCTCGCCGCTTTCCTGCGAGGCTGAACGGCTGGCACGGCTACGGGAACCCTCCGGTAAGGACAATGTCCTCATTCCTCCAGAGGGTTCCATATCGTTTTGAAAGTTCAATGTCAATTGTTTCATAGGTCAAGGTGTGTATGTCATCGTGGTGATACGCTTTGGGAAAGTGATACTGTAGTATTTGCCGGCAAAAGCTATCTATCTCACAAGTAACGAGCGTCCTCCATCCTGCCCAATGCGCGGCGAGGGCAAACCCTCCTATTCCCGAAAATAGATCTATGTGTATCATTTTTTTTCTTTCGATTTGATGCCTTCGCGTGTGTTCCGCTTTTGGGAAGCAAACCAAATTATCCCTGCGATCATCGGTTATCCCCGTTTCCATCGATCACACCGCGCTCGCGGCGGCTGGCGATCTTGTCGGCGATTTCGCCCACCTCGGCCATCAGGCCGAAAAGCATATAGGTCGCATTCTCGCAACTCGGCAGCCGCGTACTCATCGCGCGTGTCTGATATTCGTTCGCCCGCATAGTTATTTATAGTTTTTTCTGTCAAACTTCCTCTCGACCAGATCGCACAAATCCAGGTACATCGCATCGGCATTCTTCGCCTTCACCCTCTCCCGGAACCCCGCTATATCCGACAGCCAGCAGCCGCAACGGACATAAATGCCGTCTTGCAGGTTGAAAAAGTAAACCTTGCTGCCAATCCGAGAGCCGAACCCGACAAAAGCCAGGAAAGGATAATCGCCGATATATTCGCCTTTCCCTTCGAAGGAGCACTCCTCACCGAAAAAGCAATCCTCACCGAAAGAGCACCACTTGCCGAAAGAGCACTCCTCACCGAAAAAGCAATCCTCACCGAAAGAGCACCGCTTGCCGAAGGAGCACTCCTCACCGAAAGAGCAACACTTGCCGAAGGAGCACCGCTCGCCGAAGGAGCACCGCTCGCCGAATATTTGTATATCACTGTAATCCCCCGAGGGGCATTGTTTGATTCCGTCGATCACCTCGAAGGCATCGAAATCCGCTTGTGTGTATTCTTCCATTTTCGTTAATCTATTAAATTCAATTCGATGATTCCGTCTATTTTGCAACCTTTTCCGCTTTTTTGTTGATAAGCGATTTGATAAACTCCGCAGCTTTGGCATCTGTTACCGGGTGATCGCTGCCCATAGCCTCGGCTTGCCGTATCGTACGGTTCTCGCAGGCATTGCATCGATCCTCGAAATATGTCTGAAACCAACCGTATATGATCGATCCGTCTATTCGTCCGTACAGTTGTCCGTATTGCCCTCGTTTGGCATTGGTAAATACCAGGTTTACATCGGCAAGGTTCAACGCCCAGAAGTCATCCAAAATCATGTAGGCCGTTTCCGTTACCTGCGCATCGTTCATCTTTGCCGAAATATTGAAAAACTCCTGTACATTGACGATCCAAAGTACCAGATACGCAGCCGTCCATTTTTCGCCGTATGTCGCTCGCAATACAGATAACACCGGCATTTGGGATTCGGCACAAGCCACGGCCGATTGCATACGGCGGCAGCTACTCTGTATTGCCGCCACTGAGTAGCGTTTCAAGAACTCCACGTTTGAAATCTTCGCTAACGCCGTTGTTGGCGGTTTTTTTGCTAATTCCGTTGTCATTGTAAACTTTGTTTTGCGGGCTGTTGATCGAACTTGTGAGCGTTTGCCTCCAGTTGATAGTCTTTGTGCGCTGCTTTCGCTTATGCTGCCATCCGGCTTCCGTTGCCCAGAAGTTTACGCAAGCCTTTTCGAGCGAGAGGGCAATGTTGAGATTCGGGTTGAAACGTTGTTGCGTCGAAATCCAAGCGTCATCCTGTAGGAGCGTCTTATAGGCCTTGCGTAACTCGTTTTTGTAAATCTCAAAATCATCACGCCACGTCAATATCCGAGCTTCTTCAATCCCTGCATCATCCTTGCGGAGCGTCTTACGGGATTTGCGTTTAGGATGATCGGATTCGGGACTGTCAGTTTCCTCGCGCGCACCTGCGTTATAGTCTTCTACCGGGTAAGAAATAATATTATCTCTCACAGATACTCCAGTATCTTCTACGCCAGTAGAAGTACTGGTAGTAATATACTCCTTATCCTCTCCTTTTATAGTCACTGATCGTTCAGTGATCGTTCCGTGATCGTTCACTGATCGTTCCGTGATTTCATTTAATACACTGTCTAACAATTCTTTACGTACATTTACATCTTCCAGATTAGGTCTGTTGATTACTTGATGACGGGAAAAGGTTGGCAGATAATAGAATCTTTCCGACTTAACGGAAAGCAGACTAATAAATCCGGTTTCTTCGAGCATCTTCAACCAGCCTTCGAATTGCTGGAGTTGTATTTTGTCGTAAGGGAATATTTTAGACTTCAGCCAAACGGGGTCGGCTATTACTACGCCCAAATCATCGGCAAAATTCCAAAGTCCGATGTAAAGCAGCCTGGCATCGCGCGATAAGCGGCCGATCTTCAGATCATCCCAAAATTGTGGTTTTATGGTTCTGATTCTGGCCATACCATATTGTCATGCTTGTTTTTATTTTTTGTAACCGTGTTGTTTCAATAACCGTTCAATAACCGGCAAGGGGTTCGGAATACATCCGACCATTTTGCGGGGTTTGTTATCCGTCGTCATTCTTCGGCGTTGTATAAACTCATAGGATTTGCGGTAGCCATTCCATACGGCGCGTATCTTTACGCTCCCCGGAGTGCGATTCAACAAGCAACCTATATATTCGTTGTCGTTGTCGGGATAGAGTTCTTTCAATGTTTCCAATTCCTTTTCCGACCACGGGGGATATGTCTTTCTTGTCGTCATACTTGGAGATTATTTAGGGAATGGATGCCCGCTGTTGCCGTGCCAGGAGCGCCATTCTGGACGTTATCTCCTGTTTGTATTTCACGGCTGCCAGCACTGCCTCCCTAATACGGTCGATGTACTCTTCATCTCGTGGGATGCGGAGAATCTTGACGGCCAGCAGCGGGTTAGCGCACCGGGGATCATAGCTTACGAAGTCGCACCATCGTCGTCCCGTCGCAAGGTAGTTACCTTGTATCTGGGCGTAATATTCGGGCTTCTCGCGTCGCAGATCGTCCGGGGTAGCCATAGCCAGATACCGGGCGTGTACGGACGAATTGTAGGGGCATTTTATTTCGATGAAACCATCTTCCCCGACCAACCCGTCAGGACTTCCGCCGAAAGAGGGCAAATCCTCGCAGACGAAGAATCCGCAGGTCTGGACATCGACGCTCATAATCGTCGAATAGGCCAGCCGTGCCGTCTCTTCGTGCTCGCGTCCCCATTCTATTTCTCTGGTGTTGAGTTCCCGGTATTCCAAACAACCCCCGGCAGTGATGCGATCGGCGATCTTGTCGAATACATAAGCGACGGCCGTCTTGGTCAGTTCTCCGGGCCGTGCCCGTGCTCCGGGAATCAGCTTATGCACTTCGGAGGAAGTGAATCGATGCAGACGCGCTTCATACCATTCCGGAGTTCCTTGTTCGAAATAGCGGGAATCGGTCATCGCTTCGCGCTTTTGGTGTCGAACAGATTAACTTCGGCCTCGACCGTCGCATCCTCGACCGCGTTTTTCGTAATCCCGATCTTCTGCATCAGGTCGTCGGCCTCCTGTTCGGTGATCTGACCGCCGATAAACGCTTCACTGATCGCTTCGCGGCTCGTAAGCGTCGCTTTGTCCACGCTTTCGGGAATTGCCGCCGTTTCCTCATTATCGATGTAACGTACCGAGTTGTTTTCGCCCAGCACGCCCTGATCGAATTTCGCAGCGTCCTGCATCTCTACGGACATCGGGGCGAATTTTGACAATAACTGTTTCAGCACGGTCTTACGCGCCATCGCATCGAAATCCGTAGTCCATTTACTACCGGCCCGGATGTAGTCCTTCTTTGATCCATAGGTTTGGCTGTACCGGCTCGCGTGTGCTTCGAGCTTCTCGCAGCTCATATAAAGTATCTTCTCGAAGCCATTAGTCAGTTTGAAATAACCCACATATCCGATCGTGCGGAGAGCGTCCCGATTCTCGGCCTTTTTGAACGTGATTTCACCCGTGATGAGGTTTTCATCCACGATCTCGCCCTCCTTGACCTCCGAAACATTCAGTGTTTTGAACTGCCCGCTGCGGATGGCCAGCTGGATAAATCCCTTCGCCCCGATCTGGAACTGGGCGTCGGTGCGCCCCTCCCGGTTGTTTTTGTAGGGGATGACATAGGCGAAACCCAGGTTGGGATCGAGAGGCAGGTCGAGGGCCGTAGCCTTGATCGCGGCGAACATCACGCCCATAGGCTCGCACTCCTGCAATGCCTTGTTGTTGGCGACGAGTGCCGTGAGGTTGCTTACGAAGCTGTCTTTCTTGGCTCCCAGGACGCTCGTCAGATAATTCTGGGTGCGTTCGCTGGTAATTTGACGGTTGAACAGCGTCAATCCCGTTGCTTGTTGTTCCATAATATTTACTGTTTTTGATTGATATATACTACGCGAGAAGAATATTTCCGGGGATCGAAAGGCCGCATCATATAATTGATATGATTGCGTATGTCGGCAGCCGAAAGTTTTCGGGACCATTCCCCGTCAGATACGATATGATTCGGATCAGCGATTTCGTAAATCTCGATTCTCGTTTTCATGTCAGCTATTTTAACAATTCATTCAGTTTCTTCATCACCCGGGGAACCTCCTCGTCCGTGGCCGTACACCAGGCGCTCGCTATGCTCGTTTCCTCCCGTATCGGGACGTCGATCCATTCCGTCATTCCCATCGAATGCACCGCGCCCTGTCGCTCGGTTTCCACCGTATAGCGTCCTTGCACCGCAACGCCGTGATATTCTATCTGAAAGTCGAAAGATTCCATAGGACCCGAAAATGTCATTCGGGTGATGTAATCGGCGATGCGTTTGGCGAAAGTCCGAATCTCCTGATCGGTCAGATGAATTGTCGTTTGCGGCCGGTTGAAACGGGTGCTCTCGAAGAAGTAATACTCTTCCGAGGGTTCTTTCCGAGTGGACGGCGGCACTTGAGCCGTGTCGGTGACGTGGTAGGAAGTATTCATCGCTGTTCGAAAATTTCATTCAACAGATAGCGGGTGATCCGCATACGCCGGGGACCGGACAGCGCCCAGCCGAACACCAGGCAAACAGGAACGGAAACTACTACGAGTGTAATTAAGTGTGCCATACTCTTACCGAATTTCGACCCGATAGACACGGGGTTGGTTTTGGAGTTTATGTGCCCGGCGGCGGGACTTGTCGATTGTCCGGCGCACCTTGTTCTTGAGGCGGTACCACGCACGCCAGAGGCGGCCCGCAAGCGTGCCCCACAGACTTTTGACTGTGCTTTCGGAAAAGAAGGTTTGCATGTTGGTAAAGATTTACTTGTGGATGATATTTGCTGTTATTCTGCTGCTTCGACAAACTCGCCGCCTTTCAGTTGATAGAAAACATCCTCCTTGAGCGATTTCCCATCGATCTGTGCAGACCTTACGCACACTGGTTTCAGATCCTCGTCATATTCAGCGAGGGTAATCCAGCTACCTTTCTTTGCCTTTATTTTTGAATCTATACCTATGGCTGCTACAACAGCATTGTTACCTTCGCTTTTGATCTTTGCGCCGTCGCCCGAGGAGCCGATCTTTGCGAGGTCGCCCGAGGAGCCGATCTTTGCGTCGTCGCCCGAGGAGCCGATCTTTGCGCCGTAGCCCGAGGAGCCGATCTTTGCGCCGTCGCCCGAGGAGCCGATCTGTGCGCCGTAGCCCGAGGAGCCGATCTGTGCGTCGTCGCCCAAGGAGCCGATCTTTGCGAGGTCGCCCGAGGAGCCGATCTGTGCGTCGTCGCCCGAGGAGCCGATCTGTGCGAGGCCGCCCGAGGAGCCGATCTTTGCGCCGTAGCCCGAGGAGCCGATCTGTGCGAGGTCGCCCGAGGAGCCGATCTGTGCGTCGTCGCCCGAATTAACATTGTCGGTCGGACCCTCTTTGATGCACTTCTCGTAAATGAAATCTATACCAGCTTTAACGAATCCTTTGAAATCGAGTTTTGCCCCGATGTGAATCTTTGTCGTCGCCGTTTTATCCGAATCGGAATGACATCGCCCCAAAGCTGTTACATGATGCACAGGGATGAACTTGCATTCATCATCCAGCATATCACGATAGTTAAGGACAGAGAACGGCGATTCGCAGAAATGAAAGCCTCGATTACAAACTTTCAACTCAACATCCTCTTCGTAAGTCTTGCCCTCCTCGAATTTGAAGCCCAGGCAGGTCATTTCTGCATCGAACCCTTTAAATCCATCGATATGTTTTTCTTCGCCGAACTCTTGCGGAAGCACCACGTTATCGCCGAACGAGACGCTTTTGAATACTTCCACAATCTCTTCGACCGAGAATCCAGCGATGCCGCATCCGATCTTGGTTACATAGAAAACCTTATCGGTATTGTGCCGTGTATAGTCTGCGAATCTCCGTACCGATCGCGTCAATTCCTCGGTAGACACCTTGTCCATCTGTTCATCGAGCGTAGGGATAGCGTAGGACTGGCCCTGTAAGCCCTCGCCGTGCCCCATGATCGCGCCGAACTTCTCGACCGCGACACGAGCTGCGCCGCCAACGTGGTTACCGGCCTTATTACTGCCGAATACAAAGACCTCGTTCTGTTTTAATTTGGTAATGTTCTCTGGGGTAAATACTTTGTTTGACATTGCACGTAAATTGTTTTGATTAAAATTTGCACCCTGTCGTCATCGAAGACCACGACTGAATCGCAGGGTATATCGCTACCGGCTCCCCGAATTGCTCCGGATCGTCGCCTGCTTTTTGGTATTGATCGGCCTAATATCCGCCCTTCTGCGCCAAGTCGCTCGCCGGGTTTTACATCCCTTCGGATGGTTCTCGTATTTCAATGAACCGCTTATTCGTTCAAACCTTTCTACCTTGCGGCCGGGGTTTATGGCAGGTTAGGACCCCTACGGCTTTCGTGCCGTCCTTTGGTGCCCACATCGGGACATTCAACCCGATACGGACTTTGAAAATCCGCGCCCGGAAATGGCAAACTCAACTAATCTCAACTCTTAACCTTACTCGAATGAAAGAACGTTGGGCGCGGATAGGTGCTCGATTGATTCGCTATTGGGGACGGCTCAACGGTCGTCCGACGGGGCGTGCATTTCTGGGCTGTCCGTCCAGAGCCGTCCACTTGACACGCTCGATTTCCACATACCCCTCATCCCAATTCATGCGGAGCAAAAATTTCATTTTTTTGTCCCTCTTGCATCTGGAAGCCGCTGAGTGGATTGAATAGTAATCTCGTGCGTCTACCGGGAGGATTACCGTTTCGCCCAACTCTATCGCCTCCAGCGTTCCGATGTAATCCTTGCGCATCTTGTATTCTCCGAATTTCAATTCTTTTGCTGTTTCCATACTATTTTTTAGTTTTCTTTGTGTTTCACACCACAAAGTAAATAAAAAAATAATTCTCCTCCAAATTATTTCTTCGTTTTCTTTGCGTTTTACACCTCAAAGAAATATTCGCCTATAAACAATTCGCTGCAAAACAGTGTTTTACGTAGTGGAACAGCCATACAAGTAAATATCGCCATTATGCGGGCTTTCGTGGCGATGCGGAACTACATTACCACGACGACGCAGATAACGGCGGAACTGTCCGAAATCCGGGCAAAGCTGGCATTGTTGGAACGAGCTGACGAAGACAATGCCGAAGCGGTAAACGATCTTTCGGAAGATATGCGCAAAGAGCTTGACAACATTTATCAGGCTATCGCGGCGCTATCGATCAAGGTGCCGCAGGCTCGCAAGGTCGGCCAGCCGATCGGATTCAAGCGACCCGATTCAAAGGAAAAACAATAAAATTTGCCAAGTATTGAATGTTGTATAATAATCCCCGGATTATTCCGGGGATTATTTTTACATATATAAATCTGTAAGTTGTTGTCATAGACGACTATAAAAGCTATTAAAATATTACGTTACGAAAAAAAATTGTAAAAAATTTGTGGGGGTGGGGGATTTTTTATATTTTTGAAATGCAAAATAATTTATTACCAATAAACATATTTATATTTTATGCTTACACTAATTTATTGGGCTGCATGTGCAGCAGGATGCTATTTTTTAGCCAAAAGCCAAGGACGGGACACTACTACTGCGGCTGTACTTGGATTATTATTTGCGGTATTTGCTCTTATCGGCTACCTTATTGCAGGGGATAAAAAAATTGACAACTTAAATTAAATTCAAAGTAGTATGATGCATTTTTTACAATCTTATTCTTGTCCCCCTCCTCAAGCGGGCGAGGGATTTCCTTTGGTGATTCCTGTAATAATTGTTGCGGGAATAGTCGGCTTGATTATCGCTATGCAGATACAAAAAAACAACAGCAAGCGATTGAAGCAACAAAGAGAACAGAAACAGCAAATGGCAATGCAAAACAATCCACAATCACCTTCCATGTCTACATCTACACCTGCACCTGCACCTGCATCCTCAAGACCTGCCAATTATCAGCATAAGCGGCCTGATATTTCTGTGGATTATCGCGGCAGCGGTATTCGGACGCTTCGGGCGTTAGGCTGGGTAAACATAGTAATATTTTGTGTCGTATTTGTCTTGGGGCTTGCTATGTTTGCTGGGGGCGGGCTATTCGGTTTTTCAATAGTATATTTCTTGATAGCACTGCCTGTGGTAGCCCTATTTTCCGGAATTTGCTTTGCTTTAGCTACGATCACGGAAAATGCTCTTATGTCCAAAGCCGTATTGGAATCCAAATATGATTTTCGTGAGGATAGTAGATATTGAAACCGAAGCTATGGAGAATGTCTGCCGCGTGATCCAAAGACCCGTAACAATTAAAAATCCCCCGGCTCATCATCTGATGACAGGCCGGGGGCGGTCGGAACGAATTTACAGACATTGAAAGACAATGCAAAGATAGGTTTACCTTACGAAACATCCAAATATTTTTACAGCGCCGGGATCAATTCTACTGCTTCCCGGCGTTTTTGATCTACCAGTTTGGCGTATATCTGGGTCGTGGCGATATTCGAGTGACCGAGCAATTTGGAAACGGTATAAAGGTCTGCCCCGTATGTCAGCAACATCGTCGCGTAAGTGTGGCGGGCGCAGTGAAAGGAAATCGGCTTACATATCCCGGCAGCTTCAACCAATTTTTTGAGTTTTACATTCATCTGTGCATTGGAGTTTAGCCGTTTGAAAACCTTATCGAATGCCGTATTTCGTCCTGAAGGCAGAAAGCGCATCGCATTTTCGGACAGCGGCACCACAATGCGGGATTGTGTCTTCTGTTGTTGGAGATGAATTTCATAACCTCCGTCCGGGGATTCGACGATATGCCACCAGCATAGCCGGGAAATGTCGGAATACCGCAGCCCCGTGAAGCAGGCGAAAAGAAAAGCGTTTGCGACGACGGCACAACGGGGATTGGCAATGGCAGCGGCTTCCAACTGCCGTAGCTCGTCTATTGTAAGATATTCCCGTTCTCTTACGTCTAACCTGGGCCTGTTCTCCTTGTCCAGCATTGCGGCGGGATTCTTGTCGATCAGCCCGGATCTGACTGCCCGATTTAAGATATTGCCTAAACGCGCCAGAATAACGGAAGAACTTGACCCGCGTATTCCGCAGCGATCGAGATAATCTATAAAATTCTGAATGAATCTTTTATCTACGGAGGCGAGTTTCTTGTTGGGACCTGCAAAGGCTTTGAGATGCGAATACAAAGAACCTAAATTTTGGGCGTAGCTCGTGGAACCTCTGTTTATGTATCCTTGCCGCTCCTGTTCGATGTAATTGAGGAGCTTTATTTTTGTGTCGGCCGTCGAGAAGTTGTATTCTCCACGCTGCAAAGCTACAATCCGTTCGGATTTCAACGTCGTGGCAATAGCAAGCGTTTCCTTGTTTCGGGCTTTCGCTTCCTTCGTGGTCTCTGGAATAAGGTACAATTTCAAAAATTCATATTGCCGAATCCCGTTCCAATAAATATCCAGGTACAGCGATTCGCTTCCGTCCTTGAGCGGTTTCGACCGGAGGCGTACCGGCTCCTTTACTTTTGGCTGCTTCATCTTTCAATATACTGTTTGTTTCGTTGCAATGTTTTTTGCGTGCTTTTCAGGAGCGACCCCTTTTGCGTGCTTTTCAGGAGCGACCCCTTTTGCGTGCTTTTCAGGAGCGACCCCTTTTGCGTGCTTTT
>OGNZ01000447.1_pt1 | contig 30657 bp, 29 predicted proteins | sample 1573601 | NCBI WGS metagenome assembly OGNZ01 (sample SAMEA2582009, study PRJEB24529) | metagenome | biome: Human gut stool | place: China | collected 2011
CCGGGAGGGCATAGAGAAGCTGGGGAGGATATTTTTGAAACAGCTAAAAGGGAGTTGCAGGAAGAGACTGGGGCTATCAAATTTGAGATAAAACCAATATGCGTATATTCGGTGACAGGTAAGACTAGAGTAAATGATACTGGTGAAGAAACATTTGGACTGCTTTGCTTTGCAGAGATAACAGAGTTTGCGAAAGAATTACATAGCGAAATGGAGAAAGTTGTGCTTATGGATGAGTTGCCTGAGAACTGGACATATCCGTTGATACAGCCGAAATTGATAGAGAAGTATTTACAGATGAAAAATTTTGTTGATGATACATTATAAGAAGAGAGGAGATTGAGATTTGGTAAATATAGGAGAAATGATGAATAAAGCGATTATGGATGAAATGTTGCAAGCAATTATTATATTTATGCCATATATTATACCGTTTTTGACAACAGCTCTTGTTGTGTGGGTAATTAAGAAAATTATTGAAAAATTCATATATGATTTTTCAACCATATCAGGAGACTCTAGAAGAATAGCAAGGAAAAAAGCACGAAAGATGGGCAACTTAGTAGATATGATTTCTTCTTTCAAAGATATAACTGAAAGTATAAAAAAATAGAGGGACATAGAGATATCTATTAACAGATATGTGAATTTAAGAGGAATAAAAAATGAGAACTGATATCATAGAATATTTACAGAAAGAAGTATATCACAGGTGCAAGCAACCAACTAACAAATTTGGAATGGGGTGCTATTATCACATTGAAGCAGTGGTGAAAAATGCAGAGATACTGGCAGAAAAATATGGTGCTGACAAAGAAACTGTGATTATAGCAGCATGGTTACATGATATAGCTTCAATAACTGATTATGCAATGTATGAGGAACATCATAAATATGGAGCAGATATTGCTAAAGAGATTTTAAATGAACTGAATTATGATAAAGAAAAAACGGCGTTAGTACAAAAGTGTATTTTAAATCATAGAGGGAGTGTAAAGCTGGGGAGAACCAGCATTGAAGAATTGTGTGTTGCAGATGCCGATGCAATTTCACATTTCGATAGTGTGCCAAGTTTACTTTATTTAGCTTATGTTGAAAGAAAGATGGATATAGAGCAGGGGGAGCAATTTGTGAGGAAAAGCTTGAACGGAGCTATAACAAGCTATCAGACGAAAGTAAGGAGATTTACAAGGTGAAATATGAGCAGGTGATGGCTGTATTTGGGTGATTGAAACTATTATGAAAAGTATTTATAGCAGTTTGGAGAAAACATGGATATTTCAATAAAGTGTGATAGCTTAAAGGCTATATATAGTGTAAAAAATGGCCTGTTAAGATGTGTTGCACCATATGAATTTACAATATCTCTAATGCCAATGATAAAGGTTTGCATAGAAGAAGTGGGGAATAGGATCATAACTTTTACTTGCAAAGAAGAAATTGAAGCTAAAAAGTTATATTCGTTACTGCAAGAATTAGAAAGATTATTGCAGATATTTGATGGAGTTTTTCTTGATTTGCAGAATATAGAAATATATGGAAAAGAAAGTATTAATTCATATAATGTTTTAGTGGATCATTTTAAAATACAAAGATTGCATTACTTTTCGTCTGCAAACTTTATTTCAATATTTAACGATAGACTCTTAAAATATGAAGATATTTTGTCAGCTGAATTATTTAATAAATGGGAGATTTTATTGGAAGAATTAGGAGTTGTTAATCAGATGTATTTATATGCAACAAGTGCTGCTGGAATTACCAATGATGTAAAATGTGCATTTCTTGTAGAACTGTCTGAGTCGTTAATGGAAATAATTCAAAGTGAAGATATAAAATTGCAAAGAAATTCCAATCGAGAAGGTAAATTAAAACCATGTCTTAGGACGATTATCAATTACTATGGAAAAATTCTTTTTAGAAATGAAATAGAGTTTGATTTGGAAAAAATTCTTTCTTGTCTGGTAAATACTCGTGTCAATATTATGCATATAAAAATTAATCAAAGAAAGCCTACATTGGATGGTAGAGAATCAGTTTTATATGCTATTAAAATGAGTTATTTGTATCGGCATGTGATTTTAGAAAAGTTGGAAATAAATGCTATTTTATATGAGGACAATTTAATAAAAAGAGTAGGTTATATCGATGGTTGGAATGGAATTCAAGAACAATTATTTAATAGATTAAAACAATTTTTATAAAAAGAAATGGAGAATTGCAAATGAAAATATTAGTAATAGGCGGAACAAGATATTTTGGTATACATATGGTCAATAAGCTTTTAGAACAAGGACATGAGGTAACAATAGCAACAAGAGGCAAAACACCAGATTCATATGGAGACAAAGTAGAGCGCATTACCATTCAAAGGACAAATGAAGAAAGTATGCGAGAGGCATTACAAGGAAAGCATTTTGATGTAGTTATTGATAAAATTGCGTATTGTTCTAATGATATAAGGTATGTTATGGACTATGTTGATTGCGACAAATACATATATATGTCTAGTACATCAGTTTATAATCCAAAACATATGAATACTGTGGAATCTGATTTTGATGGATATTCTAAGGATTTTGTGTGGTGTGACAGAAAAGAATTTCCATATGAGCAGATAAAAAGACAGGCTGAGTACGCATTATGGCAGAAATATTCGGGAAAAAACTGGATTGCTGTCAGATATCCATTTGCAATAGGTAAAGATGATTATACGAAAAGACTTTTATTCTATGTAGAACATGTTATTAAATCAGAGCCGATGTATATAGATAATATAGATTATCAAATGAGCTATATCCGTTCAGATGAAGCGGGAGAGTTTATTGCATATTTAGTAGATAAAGATGTTAAAGGTGCAATTAACGGAAGTGCTTCAGAAACTATCTCGCTTCGAGAAGTGATTAATTATATCGAAGAAAAGACAGGAAAATGTGCGGCTTTAAGTGAACAAGGGGAGGCTGCACCTTATAATGGAGAACCGGAATATAGTATAAATACAGACAAGGCTGAGAAGACAGGATATCGTTTTTCTAATTTAAAAGATTGGATATATGAATTACTTGATTATTATATAGAACAGGTAAATAAGGAGAATTAAGCCTTGGTGGTTATGAGAATGTCAGTGATTCTGTTAAGGCTGATGTATTCGGATTTGATATTGCTGATGTAGGCGGCAGCATAAGGTTGTTCCCGGAAGTAATGAAAAGGCTGGAGATAAAGCTGGATGGAGATGAGCTTTATGAGGAGTTTCAGAGGATTTATGATGAGAGTGTTGATAGAGATACTGGTAAAGAGAAGGTAGAAGATAAAATGTGGAATAGGGGCAGAGGAAGATGATTCCTCTGCTTATTCTATAAGTATGGGTTCGATATAGTCAGATGTATAACAGATTGAAAAAATCAATTTAAGATTGAATTAAAATGATTCAAATGATATACTAAAGAAGTAATAAATAGTTGTGATGATACGAAAGGGATTAGCAATGGCAATCAGATACAACAGATTATGGAAAAAATTAATAGATGAAAACATGATGAAGATAGACCTTAGAGAGAAGGCTGGAATTACAACAAATGCTTTGGCTAAATTAGGAAAGAATGAGCATGTAAATACACAGGTTCTGGAAAAAATATGTAATGTATTGCATTGCAATATACAGGATATTATGGAATTTGTTCCAGACGAGGAAAGGGAAGAAAAATAATATGGCGAAGAAGAAAACGGTTGAAAAGGCATTAAACATAGATAGTATTTTATTTAATTGTAGAGATTATTTACGTGCAGCGCGTAACTCTGGTTCATTTTTTGAGAAAAGGGATATGATGCTTACACTTGTATTCTTAAGATTTATTGGTGAAAAGTATGAGGATGGTGTTGAAAAATTAAAGCAGACACTTAAAGAACAGGGATTAGACCCAGAGGATGAAAACATAAGAGCAGCATTTTTTGATGATGCTACTTTTGCAGATGGTACATATAATTTACCGCCAGAAGCCAGATGGTCAACAATTATCAATACACCTGCTCCTAAGTTAAATGTTGCATTAGATACAGCATTACAAAGACTTGAGGAAGAGGATCCACAATTAAAAGGATGTTTTGTAAAAGGTACATTTACAGCACGTAATCTAGCTGCGAATGATATAAAGAAGATTGTTGATGAAGTAAATAAAATTAGTCATAAAGCATTTGGGGAGGAAAAGGATCTTATCGGTCGTGTATATGAATATTTTCTTAAAGAGTTTGCGGTAAATGCTACAAAAGAGGAGGGAGAATTCTATACACCTCATGATGTAGTACAGCTTATTGCAGCAATGATTGAGCCATATGATGGAACTTTATATGATCCTTGCTGCGGTTCGGGTGGAATGTTTATCCAGAGTGCTGAACTTGTTAAGTCAAAGCAGGGAAATCTAAATGGAATAAATGTGTATGGACAGGAAAAAGAACCGGCTACATATCGCCTTGCAAAAATGAATTTAGCATTGCGTGGAATTAGTCATAATCTTGGAGAGGAAGCAGATTCATCATTTACCCATGACTTGCACAAGGGGCTGTACTTTAATTATATTATGGCAAATCCACCTTTCAATCTTAAAGGTTGGTATAACGATAATTTAAAAAATGACCCTCGCTGGAATAATTATCAGACACCACCAGAAAGTAATGCAAATTATGCTTGGATTCTTCATATGCTTTCACATTTAAAACCGGCAGATGGAGTAGCAGGATTTCTTCTTGCAAATGGAGCATTAAATGATAGCGATACATTGGAAATCCGTAAGAAACTGATTCAGAATGACAAAGTGGAGGCAATTATAGTTCTTCCAAGAGAACTGTTTATCACTACAGATATCAGCGTAACGCTTTGGATATTAAATCAGAATAAAAAAGGTGGAAACTATCACGATAGAAAACTTCGTAGTCGTGAGCACGAAATCTTGTTTATGGATTTGCGCCAATGGACAGAAAATCCAGTAAAGGGCGAGAGTAAAAAGAAAGTTCGTCTGGTTACAGAGCAGATTGAGAAGGCTGCTGCTATATACCATACATGGCAATCTGAAGGTACCGATGGCGTAAATTATGAAATACCGGAACTTTATCGTAGTGTAGGTATTGACGAAATAGAAAGTAAAGGTTGGGCACTTACACCAAGCAAATATATTGAGTTTATTGACCATGATTTAGATATTGATTATGAAAAGGAAATGGCTCGTATTCAATCGGAGATGAAAGATATATTAAATCAGGAAAAGAAATCCCAGCAGATGCTGGAAGAGGCATTTAGGGAGATTGGTTATGGAATTGACTAAATATAAAATTGGAGAATTGATAGAACTAGTTGATGAAAGAAATAATCTTGGTATAAGAGATTTTTATGGAATTAATATAAAAAAAGAGTTTATGCCGACAGTCGCAAATACTGAAGGATTAGATGAAACTAAGTATAAAGTTGTTAGAAAGAATCGTTTTGTTTATAGTGGCATGCAAACAGGCAGAGATGAGTGTATAAGGGTTAGTATGTATAATGGGGATGCTCCAATATTAGTGTCTCCAGCATATACAATGTTTGAAGTGGTAGCAACGAATGTTGTTAATCCATTGTATTTCTTTATTAAATTTCTATCTAACGAAATGGATAGATATGGTGCGTTTTGTAGTGATGGAAGCATTCGTTCAAATCTTGATTGGGATGTGTTTTGTGATATTGAATTGGAATTACCACCTCTTTCAGTACAGCAAAAGTATATTGAAATTTATAATACTATGTATGAAAATCAGAAGAACTATGAATATTGTATGAGTGATTTAAAATTATCTTTTGAACTATTGATTGATATGTATAAACACAAATCGAAAAAGAAAAAGATGAGTGAAGTTTTTAAAGAAGTTGATTGTAGAAATATAAATAGTGAGATAAAAGATGTTCAAGGAATAAATATTACTAAACAATTTATGCCATCTGTTGCAAATATAAATGGGGTTGATTTATCTAAATATAAGATTGTAAGAAAGGGTCAATTTGTCTTTTCTGGAATGCAGACAGGAAGAGATAAATGTATTAGAATAGCACTTTTTGATAAAGATGAACCAGTAATCATTTCACCGGCATATACGGTCTTGGAAATAAAAGATAATAGTGTTTTGGTGGAATATATAATGATGTGGTTTTTGCGTAAAGAAGTTGATCGACTAGGTTGGTTTATGAGTGACGGAAGTATACGAACAAATTTAGATATGGATCGTTTTTATGAAATTGAAATACCAGTACCGGATTTAAATGTTCAAAAATCAATTGTTCAAATATATAACGCATATAATGAACGCAGAGATATTAACGAAAAACTTAAAGAACAGATAAAAGATATTTGCCCAATACTAATTAAAGGTTCTATAGAAGAAGCGAGAAAAGCAAAGGAGGCATAAGCCTATGGCTAGATTAAAAGAATACAATGGTCATTATTGTGAATCAGAATACGAATATGCCTTTATTGGCTTTTTAGAAACAGAGGGATGGAAATATACTTCTGGAAATAAGCTTTCTCGTGTTACCAAAAGAGATGTGCTGATAGAGGATGATTTCAAGAAATTTATAGCAGATGGAAATCCTGATTTGACAGAAAATGAAGTGACACAGATTTATGATACTGTTCGTCTTGTGGGTGCAGAGAGTGATTTTGCAACATTGCATAAGGTATACAACTGGTTGGTGGATGGTATCCAATTTACTCCGAAAGATGGTATTGCAAGAATGATACCGCTGATTAACTTTGAAAAGGATGGTGTTAAGAATGTCTTTCGAGTGGTGAATCAGTTTACAGTAGAATATACAAATAATGGTCAAAAAGAGAACCGCAGACTGGATGTAATTCTTTTTGTGAATGGTATGCCATTATGTATTATGGAATTGAAGAACCCTGCTGATGCAAATGCGACTATTTATGATGCTTGGGAGCAGATTAATATTCGTTATTGGAGAGATATACCTCATTTGTTGCATTACTGTCCTTTAGCTTGTATTTCTGATGGAGTTAAAACCAGATTAGGAACAGTTCGCACACCATATGAACATTTTTATGCCTGGAGACGTGTTAATGATGGAGATGCTGTATCAACACTTCCATTTGCTGAAACAGAAACTATGATTAAGGGTGTTTATTCTCCTGAGCGTTTTTTGGAAATCTTTAGAGATTACATTTATTTTCAGGATAGTATTTATGATAGTGATGAAGTGGAAATTGTATGCCGTTATCCACAGTTTTTTGCTGCGAGGCTTCTGAAGCAAAGCATTGTAGATTCTGTTGTTACCAAGAGTGGAAGAGGCGGTACATATTTTGGGGCTACGGGATGTGGTAAGACTTATACGATGGCATTTTTGGCACGTCAGTTGGCATTACGCTGTACAGATATCTCAGAGATAGGTTCTCCAACGATTATATTGATTGTCGATAGAGATGAATTGCAAAAACAGGGGGCGAAGCTTTTTACAAAGAGTACAGAATTCCTTAATCTTGGAGAGGTTTCTGTTGTTAAGAATAGAACACAACTAAGACAGGAACTTGGAGCAAGACAAAGTGGTGGATTCTACATATGCACTATTCAGAAGTTTTGTGATAGGGAAGATGACAAAATAGGTCTTATCAATGACAGACAGAATATTATATGCTTCTCTGATGAAGCACATAGAACTCAGCTTGAACATTCTAAAAAAATTCAATTCAGTAAAGATGCGGATGCGAATATGAAAGCTATGGTATCAAAGCCATATGCAAAGGTGCTAAAAGAGGCATTTCCACAGGCTACATTTGTAGGATTTACAGGAACACCTATTGCAGAAACATATCAGACTTTTGGTGATGAAATTGATAGATATACGATGGATCAGGCTGTTGCAGATGGACTTACTGTTTCTATTAAATATCATCCTCGTATTGCAAAAGTATTACTTGATAAAAACAAGGTAAAAGAGATTGAGGACTACTATAAAAAGTGTGCTGATGATGGTGCGACTATTGAAGATGTCGAAGCAAGTAAGAAGGCAATGAGTTCTATGGAAATAATTCTTGGGGAACCTTCCAGATTAGAGCGTCTTGCTACAGATATTCATAATCATTATGTTTCAGCCTGTGAAGCAGATCCGGATAGAATTCAGAAAGCAATGGTGGTTTGTTCTAATAGAAAGATTGCTTATGCTTTATTGCTAAAGTTCAAAGATAAGTTCCCTGAATGGTTTGAGGAAAAGCAAGTGCCAGAGGGTACTGACATAACAGATGAAGAATTAAAGAAATTGAAACCGATGCCATTTATTGCAATGGTATCTAGCGTTGGAAAAAATGATGAGCAGAACATGTATAACTATCTTGGTGGAGTTAAGAATGATAAACGTTCTGAAGAGTTAGATGCTGCTTTTAAGCAAGAAAAGTCAAATTTTCGTATAGTTATTGTTGTAGATATGTGGATTACTGGGTTTGATGTTCCGTGTCTCACATATTTATACAATGATAAACCATTAAAAAAGCATTTGTTAATACAGACCATAAGCCGTGTAAACAGAAAATATCCGGGAAAAGAATATGGTATGGTGATTGATTATATTGGAATCCGTGATAATATGCGTGAAGCCATGAAAATATATGGCGGAAATACATCGGTTGCACCAACTTCTGATGATGTTGAGCAGGCTACATCGGTATTTAGGGAAGAATTGGAAGTGCTAAAAAATATATTTACAGGCTATGATTTAACACCATTCATAAATATGGAATGCAATCCAATTGAACGATACAGACTTCTTGCTAAAGCAGCAGAATATGTTTTTGTATCAACTCAGGAGTTGCAGTCAGAAGGTAAAAATGGTTCTCAGACAGTATCTTTTAAAACATATTTTCTGAAGACTGTTAAACGTATGAGAATGGCATTTGATATATGTCAGCCTTCAGGGTATCTTGGAGAAGAAGAATCTGCTTTGGCACAATGCTTTATGGCAATAGCAGGTTTTGTCCGTAAAATGAGTGGGACAAGTGAAGTAGATACTGACAGTATGAATCGTGCAGTTTCTAAGATGGTGGAGGAAGCGTTAAAATATAATCAGGTTGAGAGTGTACTTGAAAGTGGTGAGGAAGAAGATATCTTTTCACTAGAATATTTCGAAAAGCTATCCGATGTTAAGATGCCGGCGACTAAGCTAGAACTTCTTGTTAAAATGCTTCGTAAACAGATTAAGGAGTATGGGAAAGTTAACAGATTAGCTGCAAAGACATATCAGGAAATGTTGGAAAAGACTATTGCAGAATACCATGAGAGACGTAAACATCTTTCTGCGGAAGAAGCAGGTGAAGCACAGGAACAGGTTTCAGAAGATATTATTAAAATTGCAACAGAGCAGGCGTTAGCTATTCTTAGAGCAATGAATGAAAATAGAGAAAGCTTTCGAAAAATAGGACTTACTTTTGAAGAAAAGGCATTTTATGATATTTTGATTTCTATGCGTGACCAATATGATTTTGAGTATGGAACGGATAAAGAGGTCGATGGTATTGTAATCAATGATAAGTGTAAAAACCTGGCAATAAAGGTAAAGGAAATCATTGATACAAAATCTTCTTTTGCAGATTGGCTTAACAATCAAAATGTAAGAGACCAATTGAAACTGGAAATAAAGATTTGCCTAGTAAAGAATGGTTATCCACCACAATATAGCCCGGAAGTATTTAAGAAAGTTATGGAGCAGGTGGAGAATTTTGAGGAGCATTCAGATGTATCCGCTTCAATTAAAGAGCACAAAGGCTCTAATAGACATATATATGATTATATTTCAGAAAATAGTATGTTGCGAGTTGCTGAGGAGTCTATTCCATATGGATATAAAAAGTAGTATTATACTATTATCAAGTGACAGATTAATAATAGCTTTTGCCTTATAGAAATAGCTATAAGGGTTTTACGTATTCTATGTCAAGAATATTCTTGACCAGAATTAATAGCATACAGTTGATGATATTAAGAATTATATTGTCCATTGTATGACCTCCTATTACCAGTGAATTAAAGTAGCTGTTAATAATATTATACAATACATCGTATTTGGAGGATGGTAGAGTTCCTTGCGAAAGCAAGGTCCAATTGATTTTAATGCTTACTGATATTTGATATCTACCGGTCGTTAATCAGTAAGCTTTTAGGAGAAAAAATGAGCAAACAAATATACAAAGATAAATTCTATACTCACTTTGATAAAAAGAAATACCATACTAACTATGAGCAAAGTGTTCAAAATATTAATTGGGTTAGTAGGCACGGTTTTTATCCGTTTATCCACTTTCAAATGGATTGCAGCAAATACACAAATGATTTAGAAGGAAATAAGTCTATTAAAGAAAAAAATCGGGATATATACTATGCAGCACACATTGACAGATTTATTTATGAGTACTATGGAAATCGTCTTAATAGCAAATATAATAATTATATGAAGTCAAAAGGAATAGGTCGTGTTTCAACAGCATATAGAAACTGCTCACCAGGAAAATGCAATATTGATTTTGCAAAAGAAGTGTTTGAGTATATTGCTAAATGTGAATCAGCTTATATTTTTGTTGGTGATTTTAGTAAATTTTTTGATAATCTTGATCATAGATATTTAAAGGAAAAAATTAAATGTGTGGTTGATGAAAAGTCGTTGGATGTAGCTGATTATGCAATTTATAAGAATATTACAAAGTTTACATATGTTGAAGCTGATGATATAGAGGCTCAAAAAGGGTTATTTAGAAGAGATATGCGTGAGTTGGATAAATATTTTGAAACAGATGAATTTCATGATTTTAAAAAGAAGCATCTTCATAAAAATAGTAAAGATTATCAGATTCCGCAAGGTTCATCTATAAGTGCTGTATATGCTAATATATATATGATAGATTTTGATAAAAGAATTAATGATTTTATTACTTCTCAGAAAGGAATATATAGAAGGTATTGTGATGATATAATAGTTGTTATTCCGATGACCCGTAACGAGATAAATTGTGGAAGAAATGAGGAAATTTCAAAATTTATATATGATACCAGAGATGGTATTCCTAATTTAAAATTAAATGAGGATAAAACAGAGCATTTTTTTTACAATAATGGGGAAATAGAAAAAATAAAGGGGCAAAGTAATCTTATAAATTATCTTGGTTTTACATTTGATGGTAGAATTGTTCATATAAGGGATAAAAGTTTATTTAAGTTTTATTGTAGAGCATATAGAAAAATTAAAAGAATTAAAGAGAACACGGATGAAAAATCGTTTAATGCTGGAAAGAAAGCAATTTATCATTCGTATACACATTTAGGGGCAAGTAAGTATTCTAAGGATCATGGGAATTTCTTAACATATGCATATAAAGCGGATGAGATATTTAGTCAAAGTAAGGTGCTTGAGAGTGGTATTCGGAATCAGGTGAAAAGACATTGGTACAAAATTGATAGTAAATTGAAGGAGTAATATCAATGATAAACGTCTATACAGAAAAAAAGAATTTAAAGGATTGGATATTTCAGAATGACCTATATTTTAACCTGAATACAGGCAATGAAGAGATGTCACAAAAAGAAATTGATTTGATTCAACAAGTGGATGCGGCTAAGCTGACGCCAGACAAGCATATAGAAACAAAATATGGCTTGGGTACAATTCGAAATTTATCATCAGGTTGCAAGACATTACTTAATATTATAAAGCATCCTGATAAAGTGGTAAATGTTGAGGAATGTGGACCGAATGTACTTAGAATACTTTTTACTATGGATAATATTAAGATTTATATGTCAAGACCAACGCTTTTTGATATTCCGGATGATGCCAAAATCAGATTTAATGATTCTGATATAGTTATCGGTGGCAGAGGTTATAATGCATGGTGGAGTAATGAATATGAAAGGAGAGAGGCAGATGATTTATAAAAATGTTAGATTCAAAGCTGATCCATTTTCATACGATTTGGAATTTGATGACAGAATTACACTTGTTGGTGGAGACAGTGGTACCGGGAAAACAGTACTTTATGAAATGCTTGAAGATATAAGATTGACAGACGAATACAAGGCTATCAAGCTGTTTAATTATAAATCAGATGATTTTTTAGTGGCAATCAAACAGTGCAGAGATAGTTTTATTGTGATAGATAATGCAGATTGTTTGATTAATGATGATGTTAGGAGATTTATTAATTTTGAGTTATCAAATCAGTATATGCTCTTCTTGCGAAATTGTGACGGACTTAATGTGTCTGATAAGAGCTTTAAGGTGTTGAAGTTTGATAATAATAGGATAACACTAGAAGAGGAGTTGTGATATGAGATATTTATGGACAGAGGATACTGGTGCAGGACTTCACTTCTGGAAATTAGTTAATCGGCTTTTCTCTGACAATAAACTTGTAGTTGAGAGTAAAGGGAGCAATCAGGGATTATTGGATGCATTAATAGACTTGGATATTAAAGATGACGATAAATACTATATTGCATTTGATTATGTGGTTGACAATCAAGACATTCGCAATAAGTATCGTATGTTGAAATCAATAACAGATAAGTCGGAAGGAAAGATTGTAATTCTGGATATGATTTGTTTTGAGTACATGATTCTTGCATTTGATAAGTTGGTAGAATGGACAGGCACTGGAAAGACCGATAAAATAAAAATCCGTGATAAAGTTTTGGCGGCAGTTGAGAATCACAGAATAGATTTATCAAGGATTGATGATAAGAAAACATTACAGTACATAGCTGGATTTAAGAGATATTCTACAGAACATGTGATGAAGTCATTGGTTGGTGAATTTACACAAAATGAAAAGTTGTCTGTTAAAGGGACTCTTATGGGTGAATGCTGGTATAAAGATTGTTGTGTGTCAGAGCGTACGGATAATCTTAGGTGTGGTAAGCCTGAGGTTGAAGGTGGGGATGAGAAGATGAGGATGCTGATACGGTCAGAGGAAGTACAAAGGATAATGAGAGATATTACTTTGAAAGAATAGTTTAATAAGACTATATTTTTCGTAATGCATAATAAATGATACATTAATAAGACAAATTTTCATCTGAAGAGCAAAGGGAGAATGTGAATGCAGGAAATAGTTGATGTTTTGAATAGAGAACAATTTATTGATATGTTATATCAGCTTGTCAACACTATGTCAGATTTAAAACAAGGAAAAATATTTTCGATTGATGGAACTTGGGGATATGGAAAAACTTATGTATTAGAAGAACTTGAGAGAAGATTATCTCCTGTTGTTAATGAGGATACCTACGATGATAAATTTTATGTTTTTCATTATAATTGTTGGCAATATGATTATTATGAAGAACCTTCTGTTGCGATAATATCAGCAATGCTAGAAGACTCTGAAAATTCACTAGAACATAGAATTAACAAAGTGGCAAAAGCAGGTTGGGAAACAGCGAAAGAAATATTGACAGAAGTAGCTGGAGAGTATGTAAAAAATAAAATAGGTGTTAATATTGTAGAAACATTTCAAAGTGAAAAGACGGGCATTGATAATCAAAAATTTAAATTTGATAAAATGTTTGCGTTTAAGAAAACTTTAGATGAAACTAGGGAAAAACTTAAACGAATGTCGGAAATAAAAACTGTTGTAATAGTTGTTGATGAACTAGACAGATGTATGCCTGAATATGCAATTAAAGTTCTTGAGAGACTTCATCATTTATTTGAGGGTATCCCCAATATAATTGTTATTATGGCTGTTGACAGTAAACAACTTGAGAATTCCGTAAAAAAAATCTTTGGAAATGCAGTTGATACAGGTAGATATCTGAGAAAATTTATTAGCTTCAATTTGAAATTGGACGTGGGAGCGCTTCAATCTAAATATGTAGAAAAATATAATTCTTATTTTGAAAAATTTGAGGAAAAGGATGCGGCGGCAGAGGAGTTACAAACATTAGCTACTTTGTGTCAAATTGACATTCGAAATTTGAATAAGCTAATTGAAAAATTGGATATAATTCACACACTTGCATTTAAAGGGAAAATGTCAGAATCAGTTTTATGGTTTGAATTAATGTGGGGAATGATAAAATATAAAATATCTTTACCTGATAAAGAAGGAAAATATAGTGATAGGTCTGATGATTTGTATTGGCTACCTGAAATAGACCATGCGACCTATGGCGGGTTAGATAACTATCTTTCTAAAGACATAATCCAATATTTAAAAGAGAAAAAGAATATTGCTATGACACATACAAGAATAATAGGAATGAATAGTGAAGAAATAATGGTTTCGAATGATTTCAATGGAGAGGCATGGCATATATTAGATCAGCTTTTGGCACATAAAAAAACGTTATATATGAACCCTTCTAATCAAACAGTAGATATCGATGAATGTAAGAAGTTTATTGAATTTGCAAAAATATTATGGTAGTCTAAAATTCAGTATCTTCATATATCAGAATGAAATTTCAACAATTAATTTATATGTGGGCTATAAAGAAATAGAGTTGGCAGATTTGATAATAAATCTTGAAAATATTATTCTGGCAATTTAGCTAAAGGAGCGGAATGAATTTGTTATTTAACTTGGCATATTGAATTATATGCCAGGTTAAAAGCCGAGTTAGATGTATAATTAGAATAATTCGACGCCTTTTTCGACGCATAAAAAGCGACGAAAAAAGCGATGAATTATTTTATCAATCAAAAGAAAGTTAAAATTGATGTCAGATTAGTTCAAAACCATAATGAAGTTACATAAACTTAATTAAATTCATTCATAGCATCCACATATTCCTGTAATCCATTAGATTTACAAGCCAATTCAGCATATAGAAGAGGACTTTCCTGTGCCAGCCGATATAGATACGCGATATCATCAGGTGTATCGAGCAAGACGGCTGAATGGCATTTTTCACAACTGATAGTAAGAGGCGTGCCGGTATATGTATCATTGATGGCATTAACAATAACAGAATCTGTATCAGGTTCATACATGCCAAACAGGTAATAAGGATTATTTTGTTTCATGGTGTTCACCTTCCCACAGATACTTGGCACCATCAAGCAGGTCAATGATGGCTGTAAGCATATTGATGTAGTCGGTCTGTAGCTCCTTGATTTCATCACTATTAGGAAGATGTCTCAAAGTTTGTTCTTCACAGCATTTAATAAATTCTTTATGCATTTCAAGTAATTGCAGATATAGTGCATTAACAGTCTGTACAAGAGGATATATAGTTTCTTTCTTACCGACAACGCAGATGCTGTTATAGATGCAGGAACGGACAAAGTAATCTTTCTTCATCATACCGCTGGTAAGGATGCGGGCTTCGATTTGTTTGCGTTCAGCATCGCTGATTCTAAAACTTATAGTTGGATGTTTGTGTTGATTGCTCATAGAAAAGCTCCTTTCATAGTGGGTATGGCAGCAGGCACAGTTAAGCATCCGCAAACCACATTGGATTATTCGTTTTTAGTAGTAAAAGCAGCTTATATCTGCCATGGACTTTGTAGATGCATGATTGAACAATTGCAACTAATTTGCTACTAAAGTTTTTGAAACGATGTGAAAAGAGTAGCCATGTTTGTAAGTAATGTGTCGAATCCATGGAAATTGTGGAAGACAAAGATGAAGGCGGATTTGTGGTTTCTTATCCGGATTTGCCAGGTTGCATTACTTGTGGTGAGACAGTGGAGAGTGCGGTAGCAAATGCACTGGATGCAAAAAAAGCATGGATTGAAGCTGCATTAGAAGATGGTGTAGAGATTCATGAACCGGACAGTCTGGAAGACTATTCTGGACAGTTTAAATTAAGAATTCTACGAAGCCTGCACAGATCATTGGTAGAACATTCTCAGAGAGAAGGAATCAGTATGAATCAGTATTGCGTATATCTTCTTTCCAGAAATGATGCAGTGCTCTCAAAATAAATGTTGTCAAACTTATTTACACCATTTACAATAAGCTTGCAACAAATTGGAAACAGAAAATCAGTGAGTTCCAATAATATATGCAACAGAAATAAAATAACGGCAAAAAATATATAAAACTTAAACAAATATATTTAAGAATATCTTTGGACTTGTCAAGTTTGAATAGTAAACTGAGCTTCATAAATGACGTAAACAAGCCATTTATGGGGCTTTTTCTTTTGTCGTGATACCTATATGATGCCCATTGAAGGTTATGTGGGGAAGAGTTGATGTAGATATTATGATTAATTATCTGGCTTTGCAGGGTGAAAGTTATCAGAATATGTTGAGGATACTTCAAAAAACGGATACTTTCATTGCAACATATTACAATAAATAATATAATAGATACAATAAATATTAATTGAATGGATGTCATCAATATGGATAAAATAAATGAATTACGCTTAGGATTAGAAACTGCATATATAGATGGTTCTGTTGCTTCTGACAGTTTTTATTGTCCTCAGTTTGTATCGAATAATTATAAATCTGGTAAGAAAGTTTTATCTTCGATTGAAGATGAGCTGTTAAGATGTGATAAGTTTCAGATCAGTGTTGCATTTATTACTATGAGCGGAATCACACCATTACTTCAGACATTTAAAGATTTGGAAAAGAAAAATATTCCAGGTGAAATTCTCACAACTAATTATTTGAATTTTAGCGAGCCTAAAGCGTTGGAGAAGCTTAATGGATTATCAAATATTACATTAAAAATGTATGACGTACAAGAGGCAGATGAAGGATTTCATACAAAAGGATATATTTTTAAAACAGATGAAGTATATCGTATTATCATTGGAAGTTCGAATATAACAAGTGCAGCACTTACCAGCAATCATGAGTGGAATACTAAGCTCGTATCAACGCAGCAAGGGAAGATAGCGGAGGAAATAGTTGAAGAATTCAATAGATTATGGAATTCTAGTTATGCCTTAGATTTTAATGAATTTTATGGGGATTATAAAGAACAATATGAAATTATTAAACATCAGAGAGATATTGCGAGGATTGATAATGTTGTATCGCTTGAAAAATATAAGCTTAAGCCAAACAGCATGCAGATTGGATTTATTACAAATCTTAAGAAGATTTTAGAAGAAGGAGAGGACAGGGCACTTCTTATATCGGCGACAGGAACAGGTAAGACTTATGCTTCTGCATTTGCAATGAGAGAGCTTGGATTTAAAAAAGTTTTATTTTTAGTTCATAGAGGACAGCTTGCAAGACAGACTAAGAAATCTTATGAGAAGGTGTTTGCAAAATCCGTTTCTATGGGTTTGGTTGGTGCAGGTTATCATGAATATGAAGCGGATTATGTATTTGCTACTGTTCAGACGTTAAATAGGGATGAACATTTGCTTCAATATGATAAAAATGCATTTGACTGTATTATTTTTGATGAAGCACATCATGTAACTGCTGATACATATCAGAAGATTATGAAACATTTTACGCCTAAGTTGTGGCTTGGAATGACAGCAACTCCTGATAAGCGGGATGATAATATTGCAGGTAGAAATGTTTATGAGTTGTTCAATTATAAGATTGCATATGAGATACGTTTACAACAGGCCATGGAAGAAAACTTGTTGTGTCCATTTCATTATTTCGGAATTACTGATTTGTCTATAGTTGGAGATGTTAAAGAAAATCATGATTTTAGTATGCTTACAAGCGATGAACGTGTAAGGCATATAATCCAGCAGGCAAATTATTATGGATATAGTGGAGAAAAAGTTAAAGGTCTTATATTTTGTAGCAGTATCAAAGAAACACAGGAGTTATCACATAAATTTAATAATATAGTTAATCCAGATACAGGGAAATATTTTCGTACGATAGCGTTGAATGGTGATGCAACGGAACAGGAAAGGCAGAATGCATTTGAGAGACTTGCAATGGATGAGAATGAGGAAAATATTAATAAGAAGCCGTTAGACTATATATTTTCTGTAGAAATATTGAATGAAGGTGTTGACATTGTAGAGGTTAATCAGGTTATTATGCTTAGACCGACACAATCACCTATAATATTTATACAGCAGTTGGGACGAGGACTTAGAAAGGCCGATGGAAAAGAGTATGTTGTTATTCTTGATTTTATTGGTAATTATAATAATAATTTTATGATTCCAATAGCACTGTCAGGGGATAGAACTTACAATAAAGATAATATACGTAGATACATAATGGAAGGTGGAAGGGTTATTCCAGGTGCATCTACAGTGCATTTTGATGAAATAAGTAAGAAAAGAATATTTGCATCTGTTGATAATGCTAATTTTAGTGATATTAAACTGATAAAAGAAAATTACACAAATCTTAAGAATAAATTAGGAAGAATACCACATTTACGGGATTTTGATGATTATGGAGAAATGGATGTTGCCCGTATTTTTGATAATAATAGTCTGGGTTCGTATTATAAGTTTTTAATTAAATATGAGAAGGATTATAAGCTTCGTCTTTCACAGGAAGAAGAAAAGATAGTCGAATTTATTTCCAAGAAACTGGCAAATGGTAAGAGAATTCAAGAATTACAATTACTTAAGAGAATGCTTATGTATGCAAAAGGATTGTCCAAATGTGGATTATTTTCAAGCCTTTCACAGGATATGTTGACTTATGGTAAATCAATTAGCAAGGAACAGAAGGAAAATATTATAAATGTTATGACTAATGAATTTCCGGCAGGATCTGGTAAGAAAACATATGCACAGTGTGTTTTTATAGAAAAGGAAGGCAATGATTATAAGCCAACAAAAACATTTCTTGAAATGCTATCAAATAAAGATTTTTATAATATTATTAAAGAACTTGTTGATTTTGGAATAAGTAGATATGAGAGAGATTATAAACAAAGTTATGATGTAACAGATTTTGTCCTTTATCAAAAATATACGTATGAGGACGTATGTCGTCTGCTTAATTGGGAACAGAATGAAGTTCCATTAAATATTGGTGGTTATAAATATGATAAGAAAACAAAGACATTTCCAGTATTTATTAATTATGATAAATCGGATGATATTAGTGACACAACAAAATATGAGGATCATTTTGAACAAGGATTTAGGGATCGATTGATAGCAATATCAAAATCGGGAAGGAGTCTACAATCTGAGGATGTACAGAATTTTCTTAAGGCTAAAGAGAGAGGAATTAGAGTAGAACTTTTTGTGCGAAAGAATAAGGACGATAAGATTTCTAAGGAATTTTATTATCTTGGGCATATGACGGCTAGTGGAAATACTAAGGAATTTACAATGCCAAATACACAGAAAACAGCAGTTGAGATAGAGTGGATACTTGATGTTCCAGTACGTGAAGATATATATGAGTATATTGTAAATTCATAAATATTATGTATATGTCAAAAGTATAAAAAGTCGTTTGTGCTTGCAGAAAAAGACTTTTTTACTTAATTTATTGCATTAAAAGAAAGAAGGAAAGTGAGATAATTAGTTTTATGATTGTCACACAAGAATTATATGAAAACAGTTAAAGTAGTTGCAGCAGTAATAAAAGAAGTTAATGATAATGGGGAGCCAATTATATTCGCAACGCAGCGCGGGTATGGAGAATTCAAGGATGGCTGGGAATTTCCGGGAGGAAAAATAGAGGCAGGAGAGACACCACAGGAAGCATTAAAACGAGAGATTATGGAAGAATTAGATACAAAAGTTAAAATTGGAAATTTAATAGATACAATTGAATATGATTATCCAAATTTTCACCTTTTAATGGATTGTTTTTGGTGTGAGATAGTAAGCGGAGAATTGAAGTTAAAGGAACATGAAAATGCAAAATGGCTGACTAAGGAGCATCTTGATGAGGTTGAATGGCTGCCGGCAGATGTTATTTTGATTGATAAAATAAGAATGGATATGTAGGAGGATTTCACTAATATAATAAGTTTCACTACACGAGTGAAAGCGGGGATATAAGTGGATATTTTATTTAAAAATGATGATTTTGTACTTTCGTACAGAGTTGGCGGTATATTGATACATAATGATAAAATCTCGTTACAGCATCCAAAGAATGATGATTATGCTATTATTGGCGGACACGTTGCAGCTATGGAGATAAGCATGGAAACTCTTAAACGGGAATTTTAAGAAGAAATTTATGCTAAGATAAAGGTAGATAATCTGTTGGCAATCGGAGAAATTTATTTTCCATGGGGGAAGACCCTGTCAACAGATATGCTTATATTATAATGTGCATCTGGTGAATGATAATATTCCATTAGATGGAGTGTTTCATGGATATGATGAGCTGGATGATGAAAGAATTGATCTGGATTTCTGTTGGGTTCCACTAGAGGATTTAAAGAAAGGTAATAAAGTATATCCTTTAGAGTTGATACCATATATTCTTGAAACTGCTAAAATAGAGTTACAGGAAAGAATAGGAGCGGTCAAGTTTGAGATAAAATCGATAGGTGTTTACTCAGTAACAGGTAAGACCAGAGTAAATGTTTATTGAACATTAATATTAGATGTATAAATTTTTGCATATTGAAAATGTTTTGCATTATCACTTTAAAAATATTAAATAATAAGTAAATTAATAAATTAAATATATACTATAGAAAATAAAATACACACACATCGTATGTTGAGGTTTATAAAATAATACAAAAACGTATATTTCAATACATTATATGTTGGGGTTTAAATATAATAATATCACATTTAAGTATGTAGCTAATATTATATACGAGTTTATCATTAATTAACAACAAGAATTTAAAATTTTTAAAAGTTTTTCTGAAAACATATTGCAATTTTATTTATAAAGCAGTAGTATAATTAATACAAAATCGTATTGAAACGAAAAGAGGTGATACAATGAATATTAAAGTATATGAATTGAGAGTTAAATTATACACGCTTAAAGATATACCAGTTGATGATATGTTATCAATAGAATCAGATTACATAGATTCAGCACTGGCATTGAGTGATGAGTGGCTGACATACCACGAGAACACAGGATATAAGATGTATACCTACAATGGCTTATATCCTCTTGAGCGTTCTGGTATATATAAGAAAGACAGCATATACACGATGACAATAAGAACAGTTAAATATGAACTGGCATCTTATATGTCCAAGGTGCTTGCTAATCATTATACAGAAACATTAAAAGGTTTGACAGTTGAGAAAAGAATTATCCCAAAGAGATTTATTGAGGAGATATATACCCTGACACCGGCGATCCAGAAGAATGATACTGGCTACTGGAAGGATAATTACTCAGTAGAGCAGTATGAGCAGAGACTTTTTATAAATGTTGTTAAAAAATATAATGCATTTACTAATAGTAAGCTAAATGAAGATTTTGATTTATATACATCAATACAGTTCCTTAATAAGAAGCCGGTGAAGTTTAGGTATAAAGGCATTACACTTCTTGGTGATAAGTTTGACCTTAAGATAGCCGATAATAAAAAGGCTCAGGAATTAGCATATTTTCTGATTGGAACAGGGATCTGCGAAATGAATTCCAGAGGAGCTGGATATTGTAATTATAAATATATATAATTGCGTATCATTTATAGTTATATATTTATATTACAAAATATTAAGATGATGGAGGTGGATATGTTTGTTAAAAGATTGTATTGAAATATTTGCCGGGGAACTTGAAAAGACCAAAGAACAATTTGGAAATCGTGAGAAATTTATATTAGATAGCTATATTCCGGCAGATGGTGATTATATTGTTGTGCAGAAGGATGGAACGTTAAAGAGCAGGTCATTTAAGCTTGATAAGAAGACAAGAACATTAAACGGTATAATAAGCGGTAGTCAATTAGATGATGACATTAAGTTTTATGATTACCATAGCAGACTGGTAAGTATGGACAAGCCACAGGATCCGAAAAAAGTAATACATTCCAATAGTTATTTGTCGTTCTGGGTGAAGCAGGATAGTCTGGATAATGGAAAGCTTGATATGCAGGCGATTGACAGATATTATGATGTATTAAAAAATCCAAGAGCAAAGTACAAAAATGTTCAGGATGCGAAAATGTATGATTATATAGCTGAAAAGGTAGGCGATGTTAATCAGGAAAAGCTGGAATATTCGAGAAACTGGATAAAACAGAATATATTTAAGCTTAAGGATATGGGGATAGAGTTAACAGGCAAGAATTATCTTAAGATATTTTTTGAAGATGATAAAGAACTGTATGTTAGGGAAGAACAACGTTATCTTATGACTAAAATTTATAATAAGAATGATTATAATATCGAGATTGATGGGCAGATACTAGGACTTCCTAATGATAATCTTGCATTGAACTCCAAGAAACCATATATGGAACACAAGACACGAAAGAAAACGGTTCCATATTTGCTGACTCCACAAAGTGCAGCTGTTCAGAGAATGTTTTTTGATTATCTTATGAACGAAGCTAATAAAGGTAATACCAATTTATTTTTTGATAATTTGGTTTTTAATAGCAAGTATAACAAAAGTGGAATTACAGCTTTGAAAAATGGAGAATTTATTGAAGGGGATTTCTCAGGGTTCTTTTTACAAATTCAAAAAGGTAAGGAAATAGCGATAGAACATCAGGATACTATAGTTGATTACAAGTATAAACTTTATAAGCCATTTGTATATTCTAATGTTTTGGAAGATGATGTTACAGATGAACAATATAGGAAATATGGTAATAAGAAAGAATTACTTGCTGTAATTAATGAAGTATTATTCTCTAAGTGGTTGTCGGGCAATTTCTTTTCGGATGAAGAGCAAATTAAAAAAATAAATATAGATAGTATTTTAAAAAAAAATATATTTTTATCAAGGAATGCTATATTTGCGTGGCTTTATAAGGGTCAGAGTAAGGACATACAAAGAGTTCTACATTTAGTAAGTATGAATATTATTAAGAGTTCAATTACTAATAGTTATATGGGAAAAGCGGTTAAGCAGTTTAATCTGATGAAATCATTAGATATGTATTTTGGAGGGAATGATATGAAAGACAGATATATTGATATAAGAAATAGTCTTAGCAGAAAGATTAATGAGGATGAATATAGTCAGATAGAAAGTGAAAGCGAATATTATTATGCTGTTGGTCAGCTCGTAAGGTATTATATTTCATTAAGTAAATCAAAAGATAAAAATCATTCGTTAGCCAATCCATTTTTTAATGCTTCCAATGATAGTGTAATAAAAAATAGACTGAAACAGTTTTTTAAAAAATATGATTATGCAATAAAAGATAATTATAAAAGATTTGATAAGCTGTATACAATGATTATTTCTGCTGTACCAGATGGAAAAGTTAGAAGTGAAGATATAATAGCGGGATATATAAGTAATAATCTTATATTCGAGTCAAAGAAGTCAGAGGAGAACAATTAGTGTGAAAAATATATTTTTCATACGCAGAATTTGTGCCTTAGTGCACTTAGCACAAATTTGTTATGTATAAAAAATGTGCACAGAAATGAGGATTTATATGGATAAGAGAGTATATGGAGTTATAGGAATTTCTTCAATTATGGCTAATTGGAATGCAGATTTTACAGGCTATCCAAAGAGTATGCAGAATGGAGATGTGTACGGAAGTGATAAAGCTTTAAAGTATCCTATGAAGAAAATGTGGAACGATGAGGGAAAGAAAGTATTATATATTAAGTCTATGAAATTTTCCAAGGATGGAGCACTTGTACCAAATTCATTAAAAGAGCGTTATGAAGAATTATTTGATGTTGGAGACTTGAAAGAGTGCAATAATTCTAAAGAAGTTCTTACCAATCTTATGTCTGCTGTAGATGTTAAGAATTTTGGAGCAACATTTGCGGAAGCAAAGAATAACTTTTCGATAACAGGAGCAGTTCAGTTTGGACAAGGCTTTAATAAATATAAGGAAACAAATGCAGAAGAACAGCAGATACTTTCTCCATTCAGAGATGCAAGTAAAGACAGCGAGAAAAATGAAGAGGCAAAGAATTCAACATTAGGAACAAAAATTACAAGCGATGAAGCACATTATTTTTATCCATTTGTAATTAACCCACTTGCATATAAGGAACTGGTAAGTCTTGGAGTTACAGACGGATATACAGAGGAAGATTATGAGAACTTTAAAAGAACTGCTTTAGTAAGTGCAACAGCTTATGCAACTAATGCTAAAGAAGGCTGCGAGAATGAATTTGCAATATTTGTAGAGACAGAGATAGATACATATCTTCCTAACTTATCTGAGTACATAAGCTTTGAAAAAGGTGATAAACTTAATAAAATAGATATAAGTGGAGTTGCAGAAATACTTAATAATATCGGAGATAGAATAAAGGACGTTGAAGTTTACTTTAATCCACATACAACTAAGATTGTATCTGGAATTAAAGGGGAGAAGCTTTATGATATTATTACACAAAAAGAGGTGTAATGTATGGAGGCTGTTAAATTTACATTAAGTGGCAGAAATGCCTTTTTTAAGAAACCGGAAGTTAATGCCTATTATTATTTTACATATAGCCATATACATAAGGTTGCTTTGTTAGGAATATTTGGTGCAATATTAGGGTATGGTGGATACGCACAGAAAGAATGGAAAAAGGAAAAGAAGGGGCAGCCTATAGAAGTTGATTATCCTGAATTCTATGAAAAATTAAGACATATAAAAGTGTCAGTTGTGCCTAAAAATGAACGTGGATATATACCTAAGAAAGTCCAGATATTTAATAATTCAGTAGGTTATGCAAGTGCTGAACAGGGCGGTAATCTTATTATAAAAGAGCAATGGTTAGAAAATCCAGTGTGGGATATATATGTACTGATTGACTGTGAAGAAGCCGAGAAACTGGCTGGATTTTTACAACAAGGAAAGTGCGTTTATTTTCCTTATCTTGGTAAAAACGATCATCCAGCAGATATTACAAATGTAGAAAAAGTTGTTGTTGAGGAAACAATATTAAAAGAAACAGTTATATCTAGTATGTTTTTAAAGGAAACAGGCAGTTTAATTATGCCTGATGATGAAGATGATATAGAAGTGTTTAAATATGCTGAAAAATTGCCAGTTGCTCTTGATGGATACACTAACTTATATGAATATGCAGATCTCTGTTATACTAATATGTTAGTGGATATAAATGATGATAAGTTATATAAGCTTTATAAAACAGAAGGTAAGGTTTTGGAGTTTTACTAATAATTATATTAATGATGTCACATCAGGCAATGGGAATTTATTGTAAGTTCATTTTGTCTGATGTGGCATTTTTAATTAATTATGTAAGTGAGAGAAAGGGGAAACATAGACAAGTATGAGTAAAGAATGTGATGGGAAAATGTTGTTTAATATAAAAAGTTTAATGCTGCCGTTAGACAGTATTACGGAATTTGGAGATGAATGTTATGCACATTTATCAGAAGATGAAACTCAAAAAGAAACTTTAACAGAGCACACAAGGCGTTGTCAGAAGTATTGGTTTAATATTGTTGAAGCTAAACATATTGAAACAGTATTTATAAAGTTTGAGCAGTTGTATATGGGGGATATTACCAATGAAGCCAGACATATATTTGAGTTGATGTCGGTTAATGTTGTAACTTTACACGATATTGGAAAGATAAATCCTTTATTTCAAAAGCTGAAAATGAAGAATAGCTGGAAAGTGGAATATGCACCTGAAAGTATATCGAGCAGACATTCTATTGTATCGGCAATTTTTTATCTTGATTATTTTCTGGATATTATTAATACAGCAAAAGGTGATGGAAGAATTAACAGGGATGAGACTGATGTGCTGAAAGACTTTGCGTATATCTATTCTTATATAATTTCAAGGCATCATAGTGATATGAATAATCTGGAATATTTTTTTAGTGGGTTGACTGGAAAAAATACAGAAGGTGATAATTCAGGAAAAGATGCATATGACTGGTACGAAATGTTTAAACAGGAGTTATACAAAGAGCCGGTTGTAAAGCTTAGAAAACGTGATGAATGGCTTAATAGAATGGCATATCAAAGTAATGAAAAGAATATTTATTTGTATGCGTGGACAAGGCTTTTATATTCTTTATTAGTGGCAGCAGATTATTATGCAACATCTGAATTTATGAATGGATATGAAAATAACGATTATGGAAATGTTAATAATATTGATAACATAATAAATGAATATGAGAATAATGACGTACAGAAAAGTATACGTAATTATGAGAAGAATATTAAAAGATTAGATGAAGAACAGCTTGCTAAAGTTAATAAAGACACGGTTATTGGAAATATTAAGGGGATAAATGTACTGCGGACAGAAATGTTTCTTGAAACAGAATATAATCTGAAAAACAATATAGACAGTAAGATATTCTATCTTGAAGCTCCAACCGGAAGTGGAAAGAGTAATACCGCATTTAATTTAAGTTTTCAATTATTGAAAAAATCGGACTATTGCAAAAAGATTTTTTATGTATATCCGTTTAATACTTTAGTTGAACAGAATATGAATTCTATGGAGAAAATATTTGGACAAAAAGAGGATATTATGTCAAATATAGCTGTAGTAAACTCAATTACTCCATATAAAGTAAAGAATAGTTCAAATATAAATCTATATAAGAATGAGAAATATGCCATAGAAGATTATCAAAAAATATTATTGGATAGACAATTTTTAAATTATCCTATAGTGCTATCAACTCATATTACTTTATTTGATACAATGTTTGGCAGGTCTAAAGGTAGTACATTTGGATTTCATCAGTTATGTCATTCAGTTATTGTTTTAGATGAAATTCAAAGTTACAACAATAACAAATGGGGAGCAATGATAAATTTTCTAAAGGCATATGCACAGTTATTAGATATAAAAATAATTATAATGTCAGCAACTTTGCCTAATCTTGAATTGCTTACCAATAATAATGCCAAAGCTGTCAGATTGATAAATAACAGAGAAAAATATTTTAATCACAGAATGTTTGCCAATAGGGTGAAAGTTAATTATGAACTTCTTAACAGAAAAATAGGAATTGCTGGGCTAGAAGAACACATTTTGCAACATAAAAATAAGAGAATACTTATAGAATTTATAAGAAAATCAAGTGCAGAAGAATTTTATGCATATATAAGTGAAAGTGCAGAATGTCCGGTCAGGTTAATAACAGGCGATAGTAGCATACAGGAACGTAAAGATATAATTGCTGACATTGAAAATATGCAGGAAGTCATTCTTGTTGCAACACAGGTTATTGAAGCAGGTGTAGATATAGATATGGACATAGGATATAAAGATATATCAAGACTTGACAGCGAGGAACAGTTTATAGGGCGAATTAATAGGTCGTGCAGGAAAGATGGAGTTGTATATTTCTTTAATATGGACGATGCTAAAGGAATATACAGGCAAGATGTCCGCGTGGATACTGATAATACTTTAATGAATGAGGAAATAAGAGAAATACTTAATTCTAAAGATTTTTATGATTATTATGAAAAATATGTAATACCAGTTTTAAAAAATGCCCAGGGACAATGTAACGATAATAATATAGATGAATTTATCAGAAAAGAAGTAGGAAAGCTGGATTTTAATAAAGTTGCAGATAAAATGAAACTCATAGATGATAACAGACAGATGTATTCGATATATTTTTCAAGAAATATTATTGATAAAAATAATCCTGAGAATGTTATAGATGGTAAAAAGATATGGAAAGAGTATAAAGAACTTTTGCAGGATAATCATATGTCTTATCAGGAAAAGACCGTTAAACTACATAATATCAGAAGTGAAATGAATATGTTTATGTATCAGTTTAAAATAGAATTATACAATGAAAATCATAAACCGGTTATTGAACATCTAGAGTGGGATGAGCAGATAGGAGATATTTTTTATATTGAAAATGGCGAAGATTATTATGATGAAAATGGAGTGTTAAATAAAGAGCTATTCAAGGATAATGAAGATTTATTCATATAAGGAGGTAGTAAAAAATTAGATTAATATCTGATTTTTTATACGTATGATTTGTGGCTGTGCACACTTGACACAAATTTAATAGGAGAAAAAAACGTGCGTAGAAAGGAGGTTTAGTATGCAGGTTAATGGTACATTGATTAATTATTATTTTCATTGCAAAAGACAATGCTATCTGCACGGTAACAGGTTAAATCTGGAGGATAATAGTGAGCAGGTTAAGATAGGCAAGGCAATTCACGAAGAAAAAGCGGCAGATAAAAGTAATTCAGAGATTGCAATAGACAATATAAGGCTTGATAAGCTTACCAAAGAATATCTTACAGAAGTAAAAAAGTCGGATGCAGATGTAGAAGCTGCAAAATGGCAGCTATTGTATTATTTAAAAGTATTAAAAAATAAGGGAATAGTAAGAAAAGGAAAACTTGAGTTTGTAGAAAAGAATAAAAGCGATAAGAAAGTTATGATTCTTGAATTAACAGAAGAACTGGAAAATGAACTTGATGGGTATGTTAATGAAATACAGGAGTTAATTGCAAGTGATAAGCCACCAGAAATACTTAACAGCAGCAAGTGTAAAAAATGTGCATATTATGAATATTGTTATATCTGATGCAATAGGAAAGGCGTGTTATGGGAAGTACAAGATATATAATGTCAATGGGAGAATTAACAAGAAAAGATAATTCATTATGTTTTCGCAAGAATGGCAAGAATGTGTATATTCCAGTAGAAAATACGAAGGAAATATTTTGTTTTAATGAGGTTAGTATTAATACAAAGCTGTTGGACTTTTTGTCACAAAATAATATTATAGTTCATTTCTTTAATTACTATGGAGGATATAGCGGTACATATTATCCGAGAGACCATTATCTTAGTGGAAAGCTTTTGGTAAAGCAGGTAGGTAAATATAACGATGACAGAATGAGTATTGCCAGACCAATAGTAAGGGGTATTGGACTTAATATTTATGAACTTCTTTATCATTATTATAAGCACGATAAAAAAGATGTTAAGGAAACAATAGACTGGATAAAAAGTGATTTTTTAAAATCAGTTGAACAGGCAGAAGATGTGAAGGAGTTGATGGCATATGAGGGTGAAGTGTGGATGCGTTTTTATGATAATTTCAGATATTTTCTGCCAGATGATTTTGTAATGAATAAGAGGGTAAAAAGACCACCGGATAATCCAATTAATGCCTTGATTTCTTTTGGAAATACATTGTTGTATACGAAAACTATTTCAGCAATATATCAGACACATTTAGACCAGAGAATAAGTTTTCTGCATGAGCCGTCTGAAGGAAGATTTTCACTAAGTCTTGATATAAGTGAGGTATTCAAGCCTGTTATTGTCTATAGAACTATATTTGATTTGGTTAATAATAGAAAATTACAGGTAGAAAAGCACTTTGATAAAAATGTTAATTACTGCATTTTAAATGAAGATGGAAGAAAAATATTTGTGCAGGCTTTTGAAGACAGAATGGAAAGTGTATTTACACATCCGGTACTAAAAAGAAAAGTATCGTACAGAACAGCATTAAAGCTGGATTGTTATAAACTAATTAAAAGTATTTTGGAAGGAAAAGATTTTGTTCCATTTTCACTGAAAGAAGGTATGTAATGAAGAAAGAATTGAATTATAATTATGCATTTTTATTTTATGATGTTGGCGAAAAAAGAGTGCAGAAAGTATTTAAGATATGTAAAAAATATTTAGCACATTATCAAAAGTCAGTATTCAGAGGTGATATGACACCATCGAGGTTTATATCACTGAGGGCAGAATTAAAAAAGGTTATAAATGAGGATGAGGATTTTATCTGTATTGTCAAGCTTAAGAATGACAGTGTGTTTGGGGAAGAAGTGTTAGGAAATGGTGGTGAGCTGACAGGAGAAGATTTAATGATATAATAATTAAATAAATTACCAGCCGGTTTATTAGTGTAGATATTAACAAAGCCTGTAAATATGTGGGTTAAACAAATAATAAAGATAAATTTAAATAATTATTGAATTGGCTGGTAAAATTCATGAGAATGTACTAATATAGTGGGTATAGTGGAATTGGCTGTAAAATAGATGGCTTAAATTCGTTAGTTGAATAGTAACATTAGATGTATTGAAATATATTTTTTTCTACCTTTGAAATTTTTCCGTCAAAGTTGAATAGTAACATTAGATGTATTGAAATTATCGTACAGCAGTTCTGTGCTGTCCAGTGTTATGTTGAATAGTAACATTAGATGTATTGAAATCCAATCATTGCAAGCTGTGGTGTGTTTGGCTTTACAGTTGAATAGTAACATTAGATGTATTGAAATAGAAATGCCGGAAGCAAATCCTCTATAGTCCACTTGTTGAATAGTAACATTAGATGTATTGAAATCCATTTTCATTCATTATAACAGTTTGATAATCAGGGTTGAATAGTAACATTAGATGTATTGAAATATTGTATGGCGACTCTAATAGTGTTGCACAAATTGTTGAATAGTAACATTAGATGTATTGAAATAATTGCAATTGGTACAGAAGCAGGTACTGGTATGTAGTTGAATAGTAACATTAGATGTATTGAAATACTGATTTTATAGGATTAGTATTTTCAGCGTCGGGTTGAATAGTAACATTAGATGTATTGAAATTATGTTTAATTTTCCTTTTATAGAAAATGATTTCG
>OGNZ01000463.1_pt1 | contig 30049 bp, 29 predicted proteins | sample 1573601 | NCBI WGS metagenome assembly OGNZ01 (sample SAMEA2582009, study PRJEB24529) | metagenome | biome: Human gut stool | place: China | collected 2011
GACATGAAAGTCATTCTGGTGGAGGATGTGACAGCACTTGAAGAGGTGGAAATCGTAGCTTATGGTACGCAGAAGAAAGTGACCATGACAGGAGCTATCGCTAGTGTGAAGGGAGAAGAATTGACCCGTGTATCTGTAGGTTCGGTTTCCAATGTATTAGGAGGGCAGATGACAGGTTTGACTACCGTACAATATTCCGGTGAGCCGGGAGCGGATGCCGCTGAAATTTTTATTCGTGGTAAAGCTACTTGGGAAAATTCTTCACCGTTAATTCAGGTAGACGGTGTGGATCGTGAAAGTATGAGTGATATCGACCCGAATGAAATTGAATCCATTTCTATCTTGAAAGATGCTTCGGCAACAGCCGTATTTGGTATTCGTGGAGCAAATGGGGTCATTTTGATTACAACTAAACGAGGAAAGGAAGGAAAGGCGAAAATTTCGTTTACTACTTCTGCTTCTGTATTGATGCCTACAAAAATGGTAGAACAGGCAAGTTCCTATGACTATGCCCGTTTTCATAATCAAATGATGTCCGGTGATGGCAAATCTGCCTTATTTAGTGATGGCGTGATTCAAAAATTTGCAGATGGTTCCGATCCTATTCGTTTCCCAAATATACAATGGGCTGACTATATTATGAAAAGCTCTACGCTTCAGAGCCAGCATAATCTGAACATCTCGGGAGGAACAGATAAAGTACGTTATTTCATCTCTGCAGGTGCTTATACGCAAGGAGGACTTTTTAGTGAGTTTGATCTTCCTTATAATTTGAGTTACCAATATAGACGATTCAACTATCGTACGAATTTGGATATGGATGTTACAAAAACACCTCATAATGAGGTACGAATTCAAAGCTTTCGTCCTTAGTCACCAGATGTGTGCTGCCTGCCGGTACCCATTGAGCGGCAATACTGCGCGCCTGTTCCGCATTGATGAGTTCGGCAGCTAAAGCTGTAACTGTGATCGCCAAGGTGCAGAGAGCTGCTGCCAGTATAGCTATAAATTTTCTTTTCATATCCTTTACCTCCTTAACGGCCGTTACGTCGCCGGCCTTTGCTTTGTCTTTATTTTATAACGCCAAGATTAAAACCAGATTAAAAACTGTCTTCAAGAGTGCAAAATTCTTGACTTTTCAATAGATATACTATACTATAGAACACGATAATAGTAAATACTTGTGTACTATCAGCTATTTATAAAAAATCTAAAAAGCTGATTATAAAGCTGTGCTAAAGCACAGCTTTTGAAATTTATCAAAGGAGGTTTAATAATTTTGGCCACACAATCAAAGAAAAAAGCTGTTATCCTAGTTGTAGCCATAGTAGTTATAGCACTTATTGGATATCTTGCATATTCTAAGTTAACAGCTACATCACAGGGCAACAAAACAGCAGGTGGTCCTGCAACTGTAAAAGCAATGCAGGTAATCAAACGTGATACACCACTTAATTATGAATATGCTGGTAATATCAAATCAACAGACGAAGTAAAAATCACTTCTCGTGTTTCAGGCACAATTGTTGAAAAATATATTACAGGTGGCGAATTCGTACAAGCAGGTCAACCACTTTACAAAATTGACAGTCGTCAATATGAAAGTACATTGCTCTCAGCTCAAGCAACATTAGCTCAATCTCAAGCTAATTATCAAAACGCTTTAGCTACATTACAAAATGCTCAAGTAGATAATAACCGTTACCAAACATTATTATCTCAAAACGCAATTTCCGATCAACAAGCTGCAACTCAACAATCTCAAGTAGAAGCTTTAACTGCATCATTGCAAGCTCAGCAAGCAATCATTGATTCCAATGCTGCTCTTGTAAAAAAAGCTCAAGAAGATTTAGATGATACAGTTGTTTATGCCCCAACTTCTGGTAAACTCGATATCAATGATATTGATGTAGGTGCTTATGCTACTGCTGGAAGTACAGTTCTTGTAACAATGGGCTCTGTAGACCAGGTATATGCTCAATTTAATGTAAGTGAAAATGAATATTTAAATCTTGCATCTTTCTTTAATAGTGATACTAACAATGTAACTATCACTTTAAGTGATGGTACAGAATATCCTGTTTCTGGTCACCTTGTGCAAGTAGACCGTTCTTTAACTACAAATACTGGTACACTTGCAATCAATGCTTTATTTGATAATCCAGATGGTCTTTTACTTCCTGGTATGTTCGCTCGTGTAAAAATTTCTGGACAAGTAATTCCAAATGCTACTTTAATTCCACAACGTGCAGTACAACAAGTTCTTGAAAAAACTTTCGTAACTGTAGTAGGTCCAGACAATAAATCTGTAAGTAAAGCTGTTACTTTAGGTGATAAAGTTGGTAGTTATTGGATTGTTAAAGATGGTTTAGATGCTAATGACGTTGTTGTTGTTGAAGGTCTTACTAAATTACAAGAAGGCGTTCCTCTTAACGTCACTATGGTAACTCCTGAAGAATTAGGTTTAACTTTTTAATCAGGGGGTGCTATAATTGTCAAGATTCTTTATAAATCGTCCGATATTTGCTATTGTTATATCTTTAATCATTGTAATCTTAGGTACAATTTCTGCTTTTAACTTACCAATAGCACAATATCCACAGATTTCTCCACCTACAATTACTGTAAGCACAACTTATACAGGTGCCAATGCTGATACCGTAAATGAAACTGTCGCTCAAGTAGTTGAACAGCAAGTAAACGGTGTTGAAGGCATGGACTATATGAGTTCTACTGCTTCAAATGATGGTAGATATAGCTTACAAGTAGTCTTCAAATTAGGTACTGATGGTGATATGGACTCAGTAAAAGTACAAAACAATGCTTCTACTGCTGAACCAAGCTTACCAACTGATGTTCAAACATATGGTCTTACTACTCGTAAAGCCTCTAGTGATATGGCAATGGTATTAACTTTAACATCACCTAACGGTACTTATGATAGTGTTTTCTTAAAAAACTATGCTGATATTTATCTCGTAGATAAAATCAAACGTGTTCCAGGTGTTGGGGACTTAAACGTATTCGGTGCTGACTATGCAATGCGTCTTTGGATCAATCCTGATAAATTAGCAGAACTCGGTCTTACTGTAGCTGATGTTGTCAGTGCAGTAAAAGAACAAAACATTCAGGCTCCTGCTGGTACAATCGGTCAGATGCCTGCACCAAAAGACCAAGAATTCCAATATACAGGTAAAGTTCAAGGTCGTTTAATAACACCTGAAGAATTTGGAAACATCATTATTCGTTCTGATAATAATAGTGGTTCCTTCGTTCGTGTAAAAGATGTTGCTAGAGTAGAAACTGGCGCTCGTACAAATAATATTTCTGCTAAACATAATAATCAAAATTCTGTAGGTTTCGGTGTTCAGCTTACAAGTGATGCTAACGCAATGGAAACTGTAAGCCAAGTAAAAGAAATCCTTGAAGAAGCTAAAGCAGACTTCCCTCCTGATTTAGAATATGAAGCAGTTGTAGATAATACAACATATATCAGCGAATCTATTCAGGAAGTTGTTAAAACATTTGTTGAAGCCCTCTTACTCGTTATGCTCATTGTATATATCTTCTTACAGAGCTGGCGTGCAACTTTAATTCCAATGCTCGCTGTACCAGTTTCCCTTATCGGTACTTTTGCAGCCTTCATTGTATTAGACTTTACTATTAATACACTTACCTTATTCGGTATGGTTCTTGCCATCGGGCTTGTTGTCGATGATGCTATCGTTGTTATCGAAAACGTTGAGCGTCATATGGCAGAAGATGGTCTTGACCCTAAAGAAGCAACAGGTCGTGCTATGGACGAGGTACAAGGTCCAGTTGTCGCTATTGCCTTCACACTTGCCTCTGTATTCGTACCAGTAGCAGGTTTAGGCGGTATGACAGGGGTTTTATATCGTCAGTTCGCTTTGACTATTGCTATTTCTATGGCGTTATCTGCCTTTGTGGCTTTAACACTTACACCTGCACTTTGTGCTACTTTGTTAAAACCACATACTCCTAATGAAAATAAAGACTCTACTATAGGTAGTTTCTTTATTAGATTTAACCAATTCATGAATTGGATGACTAGAGGATATGTAAAATGTATTGCTTTCCTCATTGGTAAAGCTAAACTTTGCGTAGTATTTCTTGTAATTATCACAGCTCTTATGGCTGGTTTATTTAGAATATTACCAACTACATTCATTCCTCCAGAAGACCAAGGTTTCTATCTTGGTTCTGTAACATTACCAGAAGGCACTTCCTTAAATCGTACAGAAGAAATAATGGATGCCTTATCTCAAGAACTCAGACAAAATCCAGGTGTTGACCAGGTTATGGGTATTTCTGGTTATGATATTTTATCTGGTGGTGCAAAATCCAGTGCAGCTACTTTCTTCGTTGGTTTAAAACCATGGAGTGAAAGAACTACTCCAGAAACAAGTATCGATGCTGAAGTTGGTATGGCATTTAAACAAGGTATGAATTACCCAGAAGCTTCTATCATCGCTATGAACCCACCATCTCTTCCAGGTCTTGGTATGGTCAGCGGTTTCAATCTTCAATTGCAAGATATGAGCGGTCATACTAATGAAGAATTAGATACTATCACTAAAAAAATCGTTGCTGCCGCTAATCAGCGTCCAGAACTTCAAGGCGTATATACTACTTACAGTATAAAATCACCAATATATGAATTTGAAGTAGACCGTGAAAAAGTTAAAAACTTAGGTTTAAATATTTCTGATGTGTTCACTGCTCTCCAAGTAAACTTTGGTGGTACTGAAATCAACGATTTCAACCAATTTGGTCGTACTTATAAAGTAGTAATGCAAGCAGACAGCAATTTCCGTAATGAAGCTGATACAACACGTTTCATCTTTATTCGCGGATCTAATGGTCAAATGGTTCCATTAAATACTATAATTAAACCAAAATTAAATTCAGGTCCTGCTATCATCTCTCGTTTCAATGCTAGCAGAAGTGTTACAATTCAAGGTAGTCCAAAAGATGGATATAGCTCTGGTCAAGCCATGGCTGCTATTGAAGAAGTTGTAAAAGAAGTGGCACCTACTGGATTTAATATTGACTGGTCTGGTCAAAGCCGTGAAGAACGTGCTGCAACAAGCTCTACAACTCAAGTTATGGCTCTTGCTCTTGTATTCGTATTCTTATGCCTTGCTGCTTTATACGAAAGCTGGAGCGTACCATATGCTGTATTGTTGACTGTTCCAACTGGTATCTTTGGTGCTTTATTATCTGCATATGTCTTAAATATGCAAATCAGTATCTATATGCAAATCGGTATCATCGTTATCATCGGTTTGGCAGCTAAGAACGCTATTCTTATCGTAGAATTCGCTAAAGTTCGTGTTGATACTGGTATGAAACCATTAAAGGCTGCTTTAGAAGCGGCAAAACTTCGTCTTCGTCCAATCATAATGACATCTCTTGCATTCATCATCGGCTGTTTACCACTTGCTGTAGCAACTGGTGCTGGTGCTGCTGCTCGTAATAACATGGGTATTGCCGTTGTTGGTGGTATGATTTTTGCCACTATCTTAGGTGTATTCTTAATCCCTGTTATGTATCTTGTTGTTATGAAAATAACTTCTTGGCTCACTGGAGATAAGAAAGTTAAACCAAAATCCGAAGTCGATAAATTTATGTAATTTTTTTGACCAATATTATCTTTTGATATAAAATAAAAATCGCTTTTTATGCTTATCTATGATATAATTGGCTAAATAAATACTATGAATAAGATGCTATAAATTTATAGCATCTTATTCTATAAATTTAAGGAGATATACTTATGATGTTAAAAAGAATGTTTCTGACTTTTATGAGTATTTTTACACTACTAGCTGTAGCAGCTATGCCAGGCACAAGTTTTGCAGCAGACGGATATTTATATACTAGTGAACGCTTCGGTTACAGTATAAAATGTCCTGAAAAACCTCTCGCTGTAATTAATTTGAGCATTCTTTCCCCTCAAGAACAAGGAGATGTTCTCATATTTGAAACAGATGGTCATAACCCTACAAAATACTGGGTTGTTTCCCCAAATGCTTTCAGTAATGATACTTTCCCTGACCTTGATAATTTAACTGATGAAGCTAGACAAGATTTATTTACTCGATTAGCTATTGAACGTGGATATGAAGCGATTTCTCTTGTTCCAATTCAAGGACATAATGCTATTTATGCTGTTACTGCAAAAACTATCCAAATCGATACAGATAAAGATGGTCAAGTAGATAAAACAATTGAACAAGAAGGACAAAATATCGAAACATATTTTAAAGGTGCAAAATCCAATTACTGTATCGTTTTATCATCAAAATCAGCATTAACTGAAGATGATATTAACAATTACCAATATGGTTTATTATCCTTCAATGATAAATAATCTTAAAAATAGAGAAAAAGCCAGTATAACTGGCTTTTTCTTTTATTCTCTATTGACATTTTGACCTATAATTATATAATAATAATTAACGGTTAGCACTCTTTGTATTAGAGTGCTAATAATTCATTTTAATCTAAATTTAGGAGTGACAAATCTTGGCTAAAGAAACACATCAATTTCAAGCTGAAACTAAAAAATTACTCGATTTAATGATACATTCTATTTATACAAACCGTGAAATATTCCTTCGCGAATTAATTTCCAACGCTTCTGATGCAATCGATAAATTACATTTTGAATCTCTTACAAATCGTGATTTACTCGAAGGCAATAGCGATTATGAAATCTTCTTAATTCCTGATGAAGCTAGCCATACATTGACTATTTCTGATAATGGTCTTGGTATGAATAGAGAAGAACTCATTGAAAACTTAGGTACTATCGCAAAATCTGGTACAAAAGCATTCTTAGAAAAACTTCAACAAGCTAAAGAAGGCGATAATGACACTCAAAAAGATTTAATCGGTCAATTCGGTGTAGGTTTTTACTCCGCTTTCATGGTAGCTGAAAAAATCACTGTAGTTTCCAGAAAAGCTGGCGAAACTCAAGCTTATAAATGGGAATCCACAGCTGATGGTTCTTACACTATCGAAGAATGCACTAAAGATAGCCGTGGTACTAATATCACTATCACACTTTTACCTGAATTCTATGGTGATAAAGCTGAAGAAAACTTCACTGACACATATAAATTACAATCTCTTGTAAAAAAATATTCCGATTATGTTCGTTACCCAATCAAAATGAACTTTGTCATTGAAGAACAGCCAAAAGATGCTGATGGCAAACCAATCGAAGGTGCTGGTACTATCAAGAAAAATGAAGTTCGCATCTTAAACTCCATGCAACCACTTTGGGCTAAAAATAAATCTGAAATTACAGAAGAAGAATACACTGAATTCTATCAAAATCTTTTCCATGACTGGGAAAAACCAATGGAAGTAATGCACAATAAAATCGAAGGTAATATCGAATACACTTCCCTTTTATTCTTCCCTGCACATGCTCCTTACAATCTTTATCATAGCGACTATGAACCAGGCTTACAGCTTTATTCTCGCCATGTATTCATCATGGATAAATGCAAAGACCTCTTACCTGAATATCTCCGCTTCGTTAAAGGTTTAGTTGACTCTCCTGATTTCTCCTTAAATATCTCTCGTGAACTTTTACAACAGAGCCGTGAATTAAAATTAATCGGTAAAAACTTAGAAAAAACTATCTTAAAACAATTAGCAAATACACTCAAAAAAGACCGCAGTAAATATGAACAATTCTGGAAAGAATACGGTAAATCCTTAAAAATCGGTATCTATGGCAGTGTATACAATGGTGGCAGTGATGTAGTAAATAAATTAAAAGATTTACTCTTATTCACAACTTCCAAAGAAGATAAACTCATCACTTTAAAAGAATATGTAGAAAATATGCCTGAAAGCCAGAAAAAAATCTACTATGCTACAGGTAAAGACCGTGCAAGTATCGATAGCTTACCACAGATGGAAATTTTACGCGATAAAGGTATTAATGTATTATACTTCCTTGATAACGTTGATGAATTCGCTATTGAAGTTATGCGTGAATATGAAGGTAAACCATTCCACTCCATCAGCCGTGGCGATTTAGACCTTGATGATGTTGAATCTCAAGAAGTGAAAAAAGAAACTGAAACAATCGCAAAATCCAATGAAGATTTAATCAAAGATATCAAAGAAACTCTCGGCGATAAAGTTGCTGAAGTAAAAATCAGTAGCCGTTTAAAATCTTCCGCTGTTTGCTTAGTAGCTGACGAACAAGGTCCAAGCTTCGCTATGGAACAAGCTTTTGCTGATGCAAATAATCCAATGTTCAAAGCTAGACGTATTTTAGAAATCAATCCAAAACATGATTTATTTGCTCGTTTACAAAAAGTACATGAACAAGGCAAAGAAAGTACTGCATTTAAAGATTATTGCTCACTTTTATATGCTCAAGCACTTCTCATTGAAGGTATGATGCCAGAAGACCCAGCTGCAATTGCTAATAAAATCGCTGAATTGATGGCAAGATAAAAAATTAAGCCAGCAGATTAGTCTGCTGGCTTTTTCTATAAACATAACTAAACTATTTTTACACCGATGTTACAAAATAACCGATTTTTATAATATGAATTATGATGATATTACAAAATAGCCGATTTTTGTAATATGAATTATAATGATATTATAAAATAACCAAATTTTATAATATGTATTGAGGTGTTGTCTATGAAATACATAAGTCTAAAAAAATCCAGAGGTAAAATACAAAATCGACTAGATAATATTCCTAAAACACACTTAATTATTAATAATAAAATTAAACCTTATAGATACAAATTAAATATGATGTTATTTAGAGAAAAATAATAAAAGATAGGTTTTCACCTATCTTTTATTACTTTTTGACAAAATGTCTATTATTTCATTACTTTTTCGTCTACAATATTATAAATAGTGTATTTAACAGGTTTTAAAATTCGGCAAGCTTCACCATCAACTAATTTATATTGAATTTCACAAATACCACCAGTTGGATTAGCATTTGTATCATCTTCTAAATAAAGTGGAAATGTTCTTGTAAATACATTGCCTTTTACCTGCATATAATCATGACCGCGATAATATTTTGCTAAAGCTTTCATGTCTTCAATAGGTGATAGTGCTATTTGGCTCATGGATTTACCATTATTAGAAGAATAACCTATTAAATTACCATAACTACTACTACCATCATTTGTTAAATAAACTAAAACTTCGGGATAACCATCATCGTTTAAATCAGCTATCTGTACATCATTTACAGTATATCCTACGATATCATGAACTTCCTTGCGATTTACAATAGCTAAATTTTTAGGTTTTATTATGAGTTTATCCCCATCTTCTTTGATACTAAAACTATAATTATCCCAATATAAAACTTGATTGAAATTAGGATTTTGAGCAAAAGATACCGCTAAATTTAACCCACTAATTGCTACAAAACAACATACCATCACTAAAAGTTTCACCAATTTAAACATATTATCCCTCTTTTCTAAAAAAATTTATTAATAAAATATATTCTCTCTATCTTATTCTAGATAAATAAAAAAAATCCTATTTACCTAAAATATATCTTTCAATACCATAAGCTACACCATCTTCAAATACTGATGGAACTACAATTTTAGCACTATTTCTAGCTTTTACACTGCCATTTGCCATTGCCATACCCATTCCCACTGTAGATAAAATCTCGATATCATTATCTCCATCACCAAAAGCATAGCTATCTTTTATATCTATATTCAATAATTCTAAAACCTTTAATGCGCCTGTAGCTTTGGAATTTTCTTTAGCATAGACTTCTAAATGACAATAATTATGGTTCATATCCTCTACATAAGTCATATCTTCAGGCAAATTCTCTATGATATATTTTCTATCTTCATGTCTAGGTGAATCTATTTCTAATTTATAAACATCTATAGCTTTTTTATCATAATCGAAAGTCAATTGGTCAGCAAAAATTCCGTATTGCCCTAAACGATAGATTAGATATTCAAATTTTTTATCTACATAAGTATGAAAATCTCCTTGTAAGCTATACTGCATATCATGTTCATCACAAATAGATGTGATTTTTTCTACAAAAGATTTTTCAAGTGGCGCTCTATAAATAATCTTATCATGAAAAAATATAACCGAACCATTGAGCAATACATAGCCATCGAAACCAAAGTTTCTTATCTTTTCATCAAGAAAAGCAAGTGAACGACCACTAGCAATAAATACATAATGACCTTGCTCTTGTAATTTACGAATTGCTTTTTGCACGTTTTCACGCATATAACGATAATCTGGATGTGTACCTTCAATCAAAGTTCCATCAATATCAAAAAATACTGCTTTCATAACATACCTCATTACTAAAAATTTTATCTTTATTTTAATAATCTCTTTCAATCAATTCTATTTCTTGCTCTGTAGGATATATTCCATGCTCATAAATTTTTTCATAAATTCTTGGAATATTTTTCAATCTATTATTCATATCTACTATATCAAAGGATGCTAAATCTATATCATCATCTAATAACCATTCAAAATAATTTTCATATTCTTCACCACTTTTTTCACTATAGGCTTCAGCAATACTTTTTAATCCATCAATACCACCACAATCTTCAATAATACCATATCCTTTACCTTTTAATACACGTGGTAAATCCTTTTTCGATAATGTTTCATCTATGATAATTTTTTCTAATTTTACATTTATTTTCCAATCATCACCAAAATCATATGTAAATCTAGTTTTAGGCATCATTGGTGTAATAAAGTGTTTCATTTTCACATCAAAAATATTAAAGTCATAAATCCTTTTATCTAATTCATTAGTTTCACTATCAGGTAATCCTATCTTTATTATATTTAATAAAAATTTTCTTGGTATCTCTATATTTTCTCTTCCCAATTCCTTTATTAATTTAGATTTATTCAATTCCATCTTAAATTCAAAATCAAACAAATGATTAGCTCTCATTTCAAAAAGAGTCATAACAATATATGCTAATCTTGCTAAAGAAATATCTTCCGAAACTTGAAAACGACGCCACATTCTTGGTTTATAACCTTTTAATTCAGCATTAAATTGATAAATCGAACAATTTGTCATAATATATTACCTTTTCTTCATTATAATTTTTTAAATTCTTCTTATAAAAATATTTGCATTATCTTTAGGAATATTGTACCATAAAAAAACTAAAATATATTAATATATCCGTTGTGCTAATTAATTTCTAATAATTGTACTGCGTATACTAAAAAGCATTGTTCCAATCTTAGTTGAAATCCTATTAAAGATTTAACACATATTCTTTCTATGTCGAATAGATTTACCCAACTAGAAAAAAATGTTTCTATATATCTTCTCTTTCTTTTTAAATCATTTGTTATTTTTTCATCTTCCCGTATCTTCATATATCCCTTATCTGCAATAACTTTACTACATCTGTATTCACTAAGCAACGTTTTTACCAATGCAGTATCAGTTTTTGAAGCTTTCGTTACAACATATGCTCTTATTAGTCCGTTGTTATCAATTTCAAAATATCCTTTAAATCCGTAATAATACTGTTTTTTTTAGCATTAGCACAAGCCGGCAATGGTAAGCTGTCCATAATCAAATAAGCAGGATTTGGAGAATAGTTTTCAGATAAACTGATACATACGCATGTATTGTAGGGAAAAAAGAGCATTACAGCAAATACGATTAAAACGGGAAAGTTCAAGAATTTGACCTGGTTTAAAAACAATATTTTTCAAAAAGGAATAAAAACGGAATTGATTTGTAATATCTAAAGAAACCTGCCAACATAATAAAGAAAGAATAACAGCATCGTTTAATTTTGATTGAGTAACATTTCTACGATATCGAATACGAAGTTAAAATTTGAAATTATTTGATTTACAATGATATTGCTTCAACATTATGCACACTTCTTTGAGTTGGTATACTTAGAAATGTACTCTTGTTAAACCTTTTTTCAAGCTATTTTTTAACTAGCACAACAGGTATATTATTAATAATTTATTATAGAAAGTAGTCTGATTTTATGTCGCGCGTTTTTGATAAATTTTATTTTAAGCCTAAACAAACAATTTTAAGTATAGATTCTTTAATTAATGCTTCTCGATCTCATGATGAAAATATTGCTCCTTTTATTAACAACATGTTTTGTCCGGAATGTCTTCAAGCTCAATTAACATTCTGCCATGAAACCTCTAAACATAAAGCTTATTTAAAAAGAATTCCATCATCGAGCCATGCTCCTAATTGTTCATACAATTATAAATATGCCTCTAATTCCAGTATTAAAAAATATATTACCAGTTTATCTTCCAATCAAGTTGAAGATAAATTAAATTCTATTTTACATTTATTAACACGAAAAAATATAACAAGTAACACTTCAACAAATTACTCTAAAACCAATTCAAATAATCATAAAAATCCTTTATTAGTTTATGATATAAATAATTCTGTTTCTGGCGCTCTACCACAAAAAAAAGTTAATTCTTATTTAGATCCAAATATTATTGGTAATGATATTTATCTTTTCTATGGTGAGAATATTAAAATCAAACAAAATATCATTGATAAAAATAATAAAAAATTTTATCTTTTAGAGTTTAAAGCTAAAAATAAAAACCAAGAATGGACTTCCCGCTTTAAAATATTTAGAAATACTATACGCGATATTATAGATGAAAATGCTGAATATTATATTGCTACAATAGGCACACTAAATTTAAATTATTCAAAATTACAAATATCACCATTACTTCCTAATGCGTTAAAAATTAAACTCATGCCTAAATAAAACTATTTAACTATCCAAATTTAATAAAAAATTACTGAGGTTATATTATGTATCAACTAAAAAACTCAATAAAAAATACCATACACTATTCTTTTCTACTAAGTACAACTAATGCTATAACTCATATTGGTTATGGAATTGATAATAATTATGTTCGCTGTTGTTCTACATCTATTGTTTCTTTCTGTAAAAATAATCCTTAAGAAAAGTTTCATTTTCATATAATCTCTTCTATTATTTCCAAAGAAAATCTCAATAATCTACAAAAATTAGCTGAAAAATATAATATTAACTCATTGTGCTAGTTCATTTTTTATTGTATAAACTAATAAACATTGTTCCAATCTTAATCGAAATCCTAAAATAGATTGTACTCTTATTCTTCCTATATCAAATAAATTTACTAATTTAGAAAATACTGTCTCTATATATTTCCTCTTCTTTTTTAGAAATTTACTATTTTCTTGTTTCTTTTCTTTCATATTTTTTCTTGATGGTGTCCAAAACCATATTCCTTCTTTTTCCAATTTCTTTTTTAATTCATTACTTAGATATCCTTGGTCTGCTAAAATATATTGACATCTATATTGTCTTAACAAATCTTCTACCATTTTTATATCATGTTTAGATGCTTTACTCAATGTATATGCCCAAATGTATCCATCACTTCCTACTTCAAAGCTACCTTTCAATCCATAATAATATTGCTTTTTAGTGGCATTATAGCCAATATCTGCATAATCTGTAAGTACTTTACATCTTTTATTACGAAGAGGTTGACATAATGGTAGTGGTAAACTGTCAATAATTGTGTATTTAGGATTATTTGAATGTTGTTTTAATATACCAATACGTATCCATTGCAAAAAACAAAAAGCATTATTGCAAATACGATTAAAACGTGAACGCTCAGGAAGAGAAGATTTAGGAAAAATATTATTTTGCAAAAAGTAATAAAAACGAAGCTGAGTAGTAATTTTAAGCTCAACTTGCCAACAAAGTAAAGAAATAACAAGGACATCATCTAATTTACAGTGCTGAATATTTCTGCGATGGCGAATAGAAGAAGGAACATATTTTTGGTATAAAGGTTGAATAAATTTGTACCAATTTAATAAATGGGATTGAAATTTTAAAGTATTTAGCTTACAATGAGATTGGTTCAACATTAGATACACTTCTTTGTGATGAAATACTTAGAAATGTACTCTTGTTGAACTTTTTTTGCAAGTAAAAATTTTAACTAGCACAATACGTAAGATCTAATTATATTAATGGAGGTTTCATTATGTCAAAAGAGAAGATTATATCTAGTCTAGATAATCTTATTTTTGCTTGTCTAGTTATTTATTCATTAACTTTTATTACTAATATTAATACCAAATTTTTATTTTTCGCTTTTTATATATGTATTTTAAAATTATTTTTTATTAAACCCAAAATTAATTTATCCACAAAACATATTCATTTTATAATATTATTTATCACCTGTTTATTTATATCTCTTATATCTAATAACTTATTACAATTAGATAATATTACTGAATATAAATCTGACGTTCTAAATCCTCTAATTGGACTAATTATATTTTTTATTTATAAAATAACCTATAAGAAATTTTTAATATTATTATCAACTTTTTCTATTTCATTATCTATAAATGCCTTATTTATTTTATATCATTCTTATTTAGGAGAAGTTGGTCGTCCTGTAGGATTATGTGATTTTCATTATATGTTTTTAGCTGGTGTTAATTTATTAATAATACCATTTATTCTAACTTATTCTCTAAATAAAACTACATATTATAATAAATTACATTGGTTATTTCGTTTTACTATTTTTATAAATATTCCTGCTTTAATATTTGAAAATACTCGTATTGTTTGGTTAGCTTTTTGTATCATTTTTCCATTAGTAATTTTCCTAGGAATAAAAAATAAATTCAAAGCATTTCTTATCATTTGCTGTATAGCTATCTATAGCTTTGGAATCTTCCAAATGTCTCCACAATCTACAAATAGATTAGAAAGTATTACTAATAATAGCTATGAAAACCAACCTAATTATGAACGTTTATTAATGTGGCAATCAGCTTCTAATATGTTTATTGAACATCCTATTTTTGGTGTAGGCTATGGAAATTACTATACTAACTATATTTCAGAATATCGTTCTCCTTTAGCCAGAGAATACCAACGTCACCCACACAATACGTTCTTAGAGAAATTATCTGAAGCTGGTATTTTAGGAGGTATTAGTTATTTATTGCTAATATTATATTTTATTTTTAATAGCGTAAAAACTTTTATAAAAAACAAAAATCCTATTAATTTATCTTATTTAGCTTGCATATTAGCATATTCTATTGGTTGCTTAACAGATTGTTTATATTCATCATACAATTTAAAAGAATTAACTTATATATTTTACTTATTTACAGGAATATATTTGATTTTAAATTCTTATATAAAACAGGAGCATCAATATGAATAAAATTAGTATTATTATTCCTATTTATAACGTAGAACAATATTTACCACAATGTTTAGATAGTATTATTAATCAAACATATAAAAATTTGGAAATTATTTTGATAAATGATGGTTCTACTGACAATTCTGGTAAAATTTGTGACAATTATGCTAAAGTAGATAATCGCATCCATGTTTTTCATAAAAAAAATGAAGGTGTTAGTTCTGCTCGTAATCTAGGATTAGAGAAGTGTACTGGTGATTTTATAGGTTTTGTTGACCCAGATGATTTTATAGAACTTAATATGTATGAACTACTCTATAATGAGCAACAAAAAACAAATGCTGATATTGTTTGGTGTAATTATTATAATTATTTTTCTAACGAACATTATAATATAGTAAATATATTTAATGAAAATAAACTCTATAAATTACCTTTTGCAATAAATAAATTAGGTATTGATTTATTTATTAATAAATATTATGAACACTCTCATCTTTGGTCCAAATTGTATAAAAAATCTATATTTGATAATATAAAATTTCCTTATAAGAAAACATTAGAAGATCTTTCTATTTTTTTACCTACTCTTATGAAAGCAAATATAATTTGTGTAATACCTCAAGCATTATATTATTATAGAAATAATCGAATAAATAGCCTTATTAATCTTTCTAATAAACAAACAATAAATATAGAAGCTATTGAAACTTATATAATTTTTTCTTTAGACTATGCATACTATTTTCCTAATTATCCTTATAAAAATATACTCCTTTTTAATTCTTATAAAAATGCTTTTGATATATGCATGAAAAAAAATTGTTATACTTTATATCAAAAAATATTAATTTATCAATTAAAAAAATTATTATTAACCACTTTACCTTTAAATATAAAATATCGTATCCTTAAAAGATATATTTTATTTCTACTTAGAACTCTATTAAGGAGGTTTTTATGATTAAAATAAGTATAATCATTCCTGTTTATAATGTAGAAAAATATCTTGCAACTTGCTTAGATAGTGTTATAAATCAAACATATAAAAATTTAGAAATTCTTCTAATTGATGATGGTTCTACTGATTCCTCTGGCTTAATTTGCGAACAATATTCTAAAAAAGATACTAGAATAAAAACTATTCATAAAAAAAATGGTGGTTTAAGTGATGCTAGAAATGTTGGTATATCTTATGCCTCTGGAGATTATATCTCCTTTATTGATTCTGATGATTTTATTGATATAAACACTTTTACTATTCTAAATCAATATATAAAACAATATAACGCAGACATAATTACATTTAATTATTATGATTATTATAATAAAGATAAAATATCTCCTCATTTACTTTTTAATAACTTAAAATTTTACGCTCAACAAGAATTTCACTCTACTTTTGCTAAAGATTTATTTAATAAATATGAAATGAATGTTACTGCATGGAATAAAGTATATAAAAGAAAAATATTTAATAATATAAAGTTTCCATATGGAAAATTATTTGAAGATACTTTTTCAGCTATATATATACTCAATCAATGCAACAACATTTTAGTTATACCTGATACTTTATATTATTATAGACGTAGAAATGATAGTATCATTGGTAAACATATTCAAGAAAAAAAGTATAATATTATTAATATCGATTCTATTGAAGCCAAAATTATGTCTGCTGTTGATTTTTATATTTTTGCTAATCATAATAAAGAATCAACAGAAATGTTATTTCGTATTTTAAAGAACTCTCTTGATGATATTCTATTTTCTGCTAATAGAAATCAATATAAGAATTATGAATTAGCTTTAATTTATTTATTAAAAAATCTTTATAAAAAACCCCAGCTATCTCTAAAAATAAAATTTGGAATATTAAAACGTTGTTTTAATATAGAATTATATCGTAGATTAATAATATTATTTAAAAAATAATATCTATTTTATCTCTTTGTCTATTTTTAATAATATCTTTTTCTTTATTATATAATCTAATTCTATTTTCAAAACTATTAACATACACATCATGAACATAATAAAGACTAATCCTATTGTATTTTTATTAGCAATTGTATTTAACATAAGTCCACAACACGCTATAAATAAGGATATTGCTAATGCATTGAACATACAATAATTATTTAAATAAACATCTTCAACAATTTCTCTTAATCTCTTAACACCTAAAAATTTTTCTCTTTTGCTACAATATTTAATTGCAAAAACTATATATTTTTTAACATTATTATCATTATTATTTTTAATTGCCATTTTAACTTTTTTTCTAAATACAAAAATTATAAATACCGCAATAATAGCAATTACAACCAATAACATATTTATATTGAATACTAAATCATCCATTATTTTTACCTTCTTAAAATAATATTGTTTTATTTAATAATACTATTTATATCTTGTTCATTTTCTAAAAAAATTACTTTCGATTTTATAAAAAGTAATTTGTATGGTATATTTACTTTCTTAAAAAACACTTTACTTAAACTAATCACTTTTACTTTATTAGTTGAAAATTTTTCTACATTTAATAACGCTGATGATTGATAACTTATTACCGCTTTTAATTTAGTATTTGCATAAAATAATAATTCTGCCGGCTCTATTTCTTTATAAATCTTCAACTGTTTAAAATTCTTTTTATAATAGTTTAATTTTTCCTTACTATCATTTGGATGAGGTTTATAATATAAAACTGCTTTTTCCCCTAATGTAGATAATATTTTTCTCAAACAATTTACTTCTTCTTCTACTGTAAATAGACCTTTTTCTACCATTGGTTGACTTAAATATAATACACTATTCTCTTTAAATACCTCTTTTAATAATTGCTGAGATTTTAAATCTTGCATTGCTTGATTTATCATCTCAACAGTTATTTCTTTTGTCGCAGGTGATTTTCTTTGTAAAAGCCATGGTTGATACATGATATCCAATTTTCCAGCAGGACTTTCACCTTCTGCTTCCGTATTAATATACATATTCCCATGTATTCCTGATATCCATTTTAATAAATATGTTTTTACTTTATGAAATAACGCATGACTTTTTTTACGCCTTCTATTTTCATTGATATATGAATATACACCATCTTCAAAACGATAAAATTCATTTTTACCAACAGCCATTACTAATAATTGATTTACAGGAGATATATCTACCCCAATAAAAACTTTATCAATATTTAAAGGTTTAATATTTTCTTTTACATAATTGGCTTGTTTACGATAAGATTCTTTTTTATTCTTACTAGATAACCAATCTAATAATAAAAAGACTTGTTTATATCCACATTTTGTAGTTGACATATATGTCATTAACTTATTTGTTTTCCATTTTTCATATCCATGAGGATGCATTAATACTAAATAATTTTCATCTTTTTTATAAATACTATGAGCTAATATAAAACACGTTAATAAATGATATGGCGTATTTACTACAAATAAATTTTTCATAATTTATTTCCTCTATAATTTACTTTTTATTTTATAAACAGCATATTTTAAATACCAATAAAAGGCATTAATATATTTTCCATAAAGAAAACTAGAACGCCCCATCATTTTCATACTTTTATAATTAACAGGTTCAATTAAAGGAATATTTCTCCATAATGACTCTTTTGAAACTGATAAAAAATGTTTTTTAAATGGGTGTAAACACCATTTAGTCCAAGGTTTATATCTACCTACATAATGTACAAAAATCACATTTTCAGGTACTTTCCTTTTCTTATGTTTCATATTTAATAAAAAGTCATATTTTTTATCTAAATATAAACATTTATTATCTAATATTATATTTAATGCATCTTGATCTAACCATGGTAAATTTCCAACATTATCAAAAGATACTTTTATAACTTTATCAGATATATTTTCTTCATTCCATTTTTTTACATCAATATACATAAAACCTGCATTAAAATATTGATTACTTTTTAACGATAATAATTTTATTTGTTTTTCTCTTACATATTTTAAATCACCAACTACTGCTACTATATTATTTTTCAAATCTAATTTCATCAAATTTGATAAACTACCAAAACATTGTATATCCGCATCAATATAAATTAATCTATCTACTATATTATTTAAAATTTTAGGCATTAATAATCTATTATATGTGGCTTTTGCAAAATGTGTTGTGGATGGTAATTTATTAAAAATATTTGGATTTATAATATAAATTATCATTGCTATATTATACTGTTTTGCAAATTTTTCTAGCAAATTTAAGGAAATAAAATCTATAGTATCAATAAATATATGAAAAATAATATTTTCATTTGGATTATTTTTCACTATTGAAGTCATTGATACTCCCATAGGTCTAATAAAATTTTTGTCTATACCAAATCCTATATTTATATATGAATTATAATTCATATTATTCATATTATATATTATTTTTTCTTTTACAAAATCATTCATTACAAACCTCTACATTATCTTTATTTTTTTAACTTTTTCCAAAACATTGATAATCTTCTATATTTCTCATATAAACTAGCATTATATTTTAATAAACATATTTGTCTTTTATATTTTATTGATAAATTATTATTTTTATATAAATTTATTAATTTTTTTCTAGTTTCATTCTCTATTTTTTTATATTCTTCTCTATCAGATAAAGTATATATCCTATCTAATAATCTTTTATAATGTCTATATAAATTTACACTACAAGCATTATAACAGTTTATATAATCTAAAGTTTTATCATTTTTTACATTTTGTAAAAACAATTCATGTTCTCTTACATTATTTAAATATGCCTCAATTTTTTTATTACTAGTTAAACTACTCTTTCTTATTCTTTTATTATAAAAAACTTTTTTCATGCAATAAAAAGATTTTGCATATTTTATAGTCGGATATAGAATTCTTAAATCTTCTCCTAAATTTACTCCTATGGGAAATCTAATATTCCTAAAAATATTAGATTTATATAATTTATTAAAAATAATCATATCAAAATTTCTATATTTAAAAATAACTTCTATTAATTTATTCTTATCTTTAAAAATCTCATCTTTATCTAATTTAAAAAATATACTATTCTTATTATTTTCATCAATTTGTTGATAATTACAACTAACAATGTCTACACCAAAAGTTTTTATAATCCCAAACATTTCTTCATACATATTAGGTTCAATATAATCATCTGGATCTACAAAAGCAATATAATCACCTTTAGCAATATCTAATCCTTTATTCCTAGCAGAACTAACACCTCCATTTTCTTTATGTAATACTATTATTCTATCATCAATCTTCGCATATTTATCACATATAATTCCACTTTTATCAGTTGAACCATCATTTATTAATATTACCTCTATATCTTTATATGTTTGATTTATTATTGATTCTATACATTTTTCCAAATATAATTCTACATTATATATTGGTACTATTATACTAATCATAAAAATTCTTTTATCCTTCTCTCATAATTTTTATACATAAGTTCTAGATTAAACTCTTCATTAATAAATCTATATGCTTTTTCACTAAAAAATTCTCTTATATTTTCATCATTTTTCATTCTTAATATATTATTAGCCAAATCTGATACTTCATTTTCTTTTACTAATAATCCCGTTTTTTCATTTAATACAATTTCCTTTACACCTGGAACATCAGTTGCTATTATTGGTGTTTTTGAAGCCATTGCTTCACATAATACTAATGGTAACCCCTCATAATGTGTAGCCAATACAAATAAATCTATTTTTACTATTAAATCTTTAAAATTACCTTCTATTATTTTTATATTATTATCTAAATTATGTTCAGAAATATACTTTTCACATTTTTTTCTAGTCTTTCCTATGCCCATTAATAACAAATTAATTTTTTCATTTTTTTCTTTAATCAAATACTCTATCGCTTTAATCAAAGTCATTTGATCTTTTTGTTTACTGAAACGAGCAACCATTCCTACTGTGAAAATATCGTGCTTTTCTTTTGCTAAATCAAAACTTTGTATATCAATACCATTATAAATTACTTCTACTTTTGATTTATCTATGCCTTGCTTAATCAGGTGATTAGCTACGCCCTTTGATACACAGATATATTTATTTGTATACTTATCTAATTTTCGTGTTAAATAACGTCTAAATGGTGTATACTTCTCCGTATTATGTTCTACATGTATTAATTTTACTGGTATTTTAGCATATACTAAGGCTAATTTAGTCCAAATATGTGTACTATATCCATGAACGATAATTAAATCTGGTTTACTATGTCTAATAAACTCACCTAAAGATAATATATAGTCTATAGTAAATTTATCTTTTATAACAATAATACCTTTTAAATCTGTATTATTATATTTACGAAAAATATCTATAACTTCATAACCCTTAGTTTTTAAATAATTACTTATATCTATTGCAATATTAAGTGAACCTGACGGATTACCAGATACAATACTTAAAATTTTTTTCAATTACTTCACTTCCTTTTAATTTTACCATCCAATTACCATCCAATTACATCCTTTAAATTCAAGCTTTTTCAACTTTTACCATCCAATTACCATCCAATTACCATCCAATTACCATCTAATTAATTTCCCATTCTTAATCTATCTGCTAATTTTTGTACACCTACATAAAGCTCTAATTTTGTTAATGATTTTGAATATGCTCTACCTCGTCCATTACCTGTGATTACTATTAGATCTGTATTACTTAATTCTTTTATTGCTCTTTGAAAAACATATTTACTAAGTTTTAATTCTTCTTTTAATTCTTTTGCTGTATATTTATTTTTACCATTTTTATCAATATAAGTAAAAATTAACTTAGCTTCCTTTGATAAATTCGGATATGTAGAAACTAAATCTACTTTCCATATTTTTATGTTTGTTTCTTTGAAGTTAGTTTCTACCTGTGGTTGTTTAAAACTATTAGTAATTGCAAAATCAAATATTTCTGGTCCACCAGAACCTGCTCTCTCTGATAAACCTAATCTTCTAAACAATGTCATTATTACTGTATTTCTCGGACATGAATTTCCACCTTTTATAAATTCTTCCGTAGAAACTAACATCATTCCTGGATTATTAAATTCATAATAATTACTATATACATTAACAATTATAGATGATGTACTTACATAATAATCAGCATGGACAATCATATTTATTAATGCCTCTCTTAGAATCACTAATAACTTTTCTGGAGATTTTCTTATCAAATTTTTCTCCAGTTCAAAATCATCTGTTATTGTACTTTGTAATTTTTCCATTATAAGAAAAAAATAATTCATTAAATTTAAATTTAAAAAAGACATATCATCAGAAGCTACTCTATCACTCCATCTTGCATTATTTCCTCTTCTATCAAAATAATCTAAATGAAAATGTGGAAATCTATTTATTATAGCATCTATTTTTCCAAAAAATAATAAACCACCTTCTGTTATATAATATTTATTATCATTATAATCTAATTTTAAAGCTCCCATTTGTATTAGGAACTTTGATACATCCATATCTAAGTATTTTGTATCATGTGTATGCTCAAAAATATGTTGCCTATATTTTTGTATAGATAATAAATCTAAATCTCTTTCTATTGTATAATTTTTTAATAAACCCACATCTTGAGCTAAATTTCTATTTCTCAATAATATTTGTAACTGTTCTATATTAACTTTTACATCCGCTGAATTTAACCTAATATATGTATTTGTTAATACATTATTTAAGTAAATAGGTTTCTGTTGATGAGTTGCTTCTGGTACATTAATAATTATTATTGATTTATCTTCTATTTTTTTTATTTGTACATCGTTATTAGATAAAAGATTATAATTTACTTTATTAGTATTTGATATACATGTCCAAAAATCATCACATACTTTAGTTGGATTTTCAACACCTGTAATTTCAAATTTATTTTTCTCTATATTTTTTATCTCAGTAATACCTAAAATAATTTTACCACCATGTGTATTTGCAAACGCACTATATGTTGACCAAAGATCTTTCGGTAAAATTCTCTTGCACTGTTTACATTCTATATCTTGATTTTCTGCTTCTAAATTATTTATAAAAGTAACTATATTTTCTTCTGTCTTCATTTAACATTAATATCTCCTATAAAACATTAATTAGTTTTATTATCTATTATCTCATTATATATTTCTATAATCTTTTTTATCATTATTTGATTAGCAAAATCTTTTTCTACTTTTTTCCTTGCATTTATTCCCATTTTGTTACATAAATCTTTATCTTGAGCTAATATATTTATCTTATTTAATAAATCATCATCATCATTATATTTTACAAGAAATCCTGTTTCTTTATCACTTATAACTTCACTAATGCCACCAACATTAAAAGCTATAGCTGGCTTTTGCATTGCCATTCCTTCAGCTAAAACCAATCCAAATGTTTCAAAATATGATGGTAAAACCATAACATCTGCTATATCTATATAATTTTCTACATCTGTCTTATGACCTAATAAATGTACTCTATCTTGTAAATGATATTCTTTTATTTTTTTCTTTAAATCACTGAAACCTTTTCCTTTACCAATTACTACAAGATGCCATTTTTTACTAACTTCATAAATTTTCAATACATCAAGTAAATGCTGATGTCCTTTATTTCGCAAATTTTTAATACGCGAAACTATAATCATAGTAAAAGCCTCTTGTGGTATATTATATTTTTTTCGTAATAAATTTTTATTTTGTCGATTGGGTTTAAATTTATCAGTATCTACACCATTATATATTACTTGAATTTTTTCAGCTAAAAAGCCTTCTTTTATTGCAGATTTCCTAGAAAACTCACTTACAGCAATAATCTTATCCACTTGATTTATAATGTCTTTCACTTTTGCTGGTAATACACCATGAGCTGTATATACTATAGGAATATCTAATTTATACTTATTTCGTGTCTTTACGGCTACAATACCTGCTGCTTCCGAATTGGCATGTATTAAGTCTATATTATATTTTTCTACAATACGTTTTAATAATAATCCTGATATAAACTTACTCAATCTAATCGGTAAAAAAAAATGTTTTATTCCTTCTTTTTGTAATTCAACCGCCAACGCTCCACCAGCAGAAGCAATAAAAATATTGTAGCCTAATGATTTTAAACTACGAGCTACCAAAGCTACATATGATTCAGCACCACCTATATTCATACGAGGTACTAATAATAAAATATTTTTCATAAAAAATTACTCCATAATTTTTCTTAAAGAATTAACAATATTTTCTACCTTTATATTTTCTGTTAAAACCTCACAACGATATAATGATTTTTCAGGAGCCCATGCGTCTAAATGTGCTTTTGTATGAATATAAAATAAACAAACTGTAGGTACATCTACTGCCAAACCTAAATGCATAGTTCCTGTATCCACACTAATTAAAGCTTTACAATTAGCTAGTAGCGCTCCAAGTTGAGCAATAGTCGTCTTATCTACTAAATTTATAAAATCATCTTTAGCTATTTTAGACAATTCTTCTCCATATTCTTTTGCTACATTTCCTGCCCCTAATAGTAATAAAGTATAACCTTTACTTTTTAATGTTTGTATTAATTCTTTACAATCTTTTAAAGGCATATCTTTTTCTTTCTTTTTAGAAGTAGTACATATTGCTACTAATTTATTATCTTGTATATTTAAACCTTCTAATAACACTTCAATATCATCATATGATGATTCTGGTGGTATAAATTTCATTGGTAATTCTCTTATAGCTTTTTTACTATATTGTTCTAATAAAATACTATTTTTAGTCTGTACTTTTGTCTTACCATGATAATCTATTTCTCTAGGATTATCTAATAAAAAATTTATTATACCTTTATTTTCAGCATATACTTTTTTAGCCCCAAATAATTTTGCTAAAACAATACCTCTTTCATTACCATAGATAACAAAAGCTGCTTCAAAGCCTAATTTAAATTTTTCTTTATATTCTTGATAAAAATTCCATGCTCCCTTTACACCATGATGTTTACCCTTTTTATCATAAGCTACTACTTCATCTACTCCATCACAGTAGGTTGCTACTTCTACAAATGGCTTATTAACAATAAAAGTTATATGTGAATCTGGATATAATATTTTTATATTTCTACACAAAGGATTAGTAAGTAAAGTATCTCCAAAAAAAGATGTATTAATAACTAAAAATTTTTTCATAAAATCTTTCCTTAAAAATTTATTGAATATCTTCTTCATATTCGTATAATATATTATTATACACTATATCTAAGGTTAGGAAAAATTATTATGTTTATACTATTATTGATTATTTTATGTATATTTTTTATCTTATATTTAAAATTTAAAAATTATGTACCAATTTTAATGTATCATCGTATAGCTGATATTCCTGGTGATAGAAATGCTCTACCTAAAGAAAAATTTGCCGAGCAACTAGAATATTTATCCACGCATAACTATCATACTATTACACCAGAACAATTATATAATCACTTCATAAATAAGGCTAAATTACCTAAAAATCCTGTTCTACTAACTTTTGATGATGGCTATCAAGATAATTATCTTGAAGCCTTACCGCTATTAAAAAAATACAATATGACTGCTGTTGTTTTTCCTATTTACAATTGGATTGGTAAACCTAACAAATGGGAAAATTTCGGTAAACAAGAAACTACTACCATGAATTTAGCAGAATTAAAATCTTGGCTTAATCACGGTCTAGATATCCAACCTCATACTGCCGACCATCCGTTCCTAACTCAATGTAATGAAGAAAATTTAAATTTAGAAATTATTGATACCAAAACAAAATTTGAAAAATTATTAGATAAACCTATGGATTATCTTTGTTACCCATATGGTTTTTTCAATCAACAAGTAATAAATATAGTAAAAAAAGCAAATTATAAAATGGCATTTGCCATCTTTGAAAATGTTCCACTTTGGCATATTAATCTTTTTGCTCTTCCACGCATTCCCATACCTTCACACCAAAAAATGTGGGAATTCAAATTAAAAGTAAGCTCTATGCATATTATTTTCGTTGCAATGCGAAAATGGGAACGACAATTTAAACAACTAAAAAATAAATTTAAATAAATAAAAAAAGCCTCAAGAATATAAGTTCCTGAGGCTCTTTTTATTATCTTATACTAAAATATCTTATATGAATATATCTTCTTTTAAAGGAAATATCATATGTACAGCAAACAAGAGATATATATGCTATGATTTCACAGCTTTCTTCTAATAATTGATTATAATTACCAAATTGCACTAAACCTCTATCAAATACACATTGACTCAATATACTTGTTACTATAAAAAACAAAAATTCACCTAATGGAATGTACCAGCAAATTCCTTGTCTTCTGCTTTGATAAAAATATACTACCAATAAAATCAAGGCTATTAATATTAAAATCCCTACTATTGGATAAACTACTGAACCATACCATAATTCATGCACTTTTACAAAAATCTGTTCACCATTTTTATCCATACCAATAGGATAAAATACACGACCCCAACTCAATTCTCTGCCAATCATCAATATATAAATTATTATCGAAGCTACATAAAATTTTATACTATCATATAAAATAAAATCTCGTATTTTCCCTATACAGATTACAATACCTAAAAATAAAATTACAACTTCTAAATTCTCTAAAAAATGATTTTCATAACTATATTCTATAGGCAAGACAAATGATAACCCAATAAAAATAACAGCTAAAATACACAAAATAACTAAAGCTTTTGTATATCTAATTTCAAAATTTAACATCTATATTCCTTCTTTATTTCTTTTTAAATGATATATCATAAGTAAAGCATACTAAAGAACAATATGCTAATATCTCTGTGCATTCTTCTAATAATTGACCATAATCTGCTAAAAACTTGATTAAATTTTTTTCAAATACTATCTGACTCAAGATCATCATAATTATAAATAAACGAATGCTATATCTAGGTATACTACAAATAATCTGTTCTTTTTTTATGTATTTATAAGTTTGTATCATTAAAAATAATGCTATTAAAACTAGTACTGCAATTATAGGATATACTATTGGACCATACCATATTTGATGGATATTCATAAAAATTTGTTCACCATTTTTATCAATACCGATAGGATAAAACACTCTACCATAACTTAATTCTCTAGCAATCATAACAATATAAAAAATACCACATGCTAAATAAAACTTATTAATTTTATCTTTATTTAAATTTGCAGTTTTATATAACATATTTATAAAACCAATACCTAATACAAATACTTCTAGATTTTCTAACAAATGATTTTCATAACTACATTCTACCGGTAAAATAAAAGCTTGAGGCAATAAAAAAACCATCAAACCAATTAAAACATAATATGTCTTATGCATATATTTATCTACACAAACCATCAATACCATCCTTTACAAAAATTTAAATTTATTTTCATCTAAAATTCATTTTTATAAAATATACTATAATTGAGATAGTAGAATATTTTTTATCTATAAACAATAATAAAGAAGTAAATTTTAAATAATTTACTTCTTTATTTTTTATTATTTTTCAAAACTAGATTTTTCTGGCAAAATTCTATCAAATGCCTGTTTTATTCTTTCTTTCATAGGTTCAAAATCCACATTATCATTGTCATTTATACATATCATAGGCATTGCTTGATTTTCTATAATTTTAAATAGTTCTTGATTTTGTTCTACTCCATTATAGATTTCATAAACCTTACCTTTTACATGTCTTCCTATTGGATAAAAATTTCCTCTAGTCAATTGCCAATAACGAATAAGCCAATTATCTAAATCTAATTTACTTCTAAACTTATGTGACGAAGTATCATCTAATGATTCATATTCTTTTTCCCAAATATCTTCATATTCACTTTTCAAAAAAGAAAAAGCTAAATGATTATTTGCAAATCCTTTAAATCTATGTTGCTCATAAAAAATTAAATTACGTAAAGCATTCCAACCATAAGCTAAATTTACCCATTTACTAAAATGCTTTTTCATCTGTTCCTTTTTATCAAAATGTCCATTTAAAATTGTTACACAATTTAATTTTATAAATGGCATCATATCTTCTTTAGTAGTTGTACTAATTGTACTAGTTATCGCAAAATCTGTCGGCAAACAATCTTTACCTGCAAAAAACAATTCTCTTTTTACTGGTCTTAATAAAAACATATCATCATTAAAATAAACAAATCTTTCTGCTAAACCGTTTATTCTATGCAAATTTAATTCAATAGGCTGGGAACTAAATGTAGGTAAATATTTTTGTGGTATAAAATCGCTATGTTTAGCAATATTTAATTTGGGATTATCTATATTTAACCATTTAGGCAAATGACCATAAGTTACAAAATGTATTTTGTTAACCCATGGTGCAAATTTTTCTACAGCTCTAAACCAATATTGCATATTATCCCAATCACGAAAACGCACATTACGATTATCTGCATTTTTATTGGGACTATACTTTGCTTTTTCTGCTTGCCATACTGGATCATTACCATCAACCCAAGTAACTACAAAGTCAATTGGATAATCTTTTTCTATCATAATAATCTACCTTCTATGCTTCATTTTATTTTCATTTTTTAACACTATAATAAAATTGGGTTTTTATACATTTTTAATAAATAACATTAATAAGAAATCATAAAGTATAAAATGATTTCTTATTAATATTATTTATTTTTCAAAACTAGATTTTTCAGGTAAAATTTTATCAAATGCTTGTTTTATTCTCTCCTTCATAGGTTCAAAATCTACATTCTCATTATCATTTATACATATCATTGGCATCAATTGATTTTCTATACTCTTAAATAAATCTTGATTTTGCTCTACGCCATTATAAATTTCATAAACTTTACCTTTTACATGTCTTCCTATAGGTTCAAAGTCACCTTTTGCTAATTGCCAATAACGCATAAGCCACTGATTTTCATCTGTTTTATTTCTAAATTTATGCTTGCAAGTTTCATCTAACTCATCAAATTCCTTGTCCCATAAATCTATAAAAGTTGTTTTTAAATGATGAATTGTCAATCCAAGTGCGACACTTCTTTTAAAAATAAATTAAATGGATTATCCCAATTTAAACATTTTCTTGGTCTACTATTTAATAATATTAATTTTTCTATTAAATCATCATTAGATATTTTCCCTAAATCTGTTTTCTTTGGATAATATTCTCTTAATAACCCATTTGAATTTTCGTTACTACCTCTTTGCCATGCTGCATAAGCATCTGCAAAATATACTTTTATATTTAATTTTTCTACTTCTTTATAACATGCAAATTCTTTTCCTCTATCTGTTGTAAATGTTTTTAATGCCTTTTTTGGTAGTACTTTCACTAATTTTTTTATTGCTTTTAGCATTGATGGAGCTGTTCTATCTTTTATTTTTATTGCCACATAAAATCTTGTTTTTCTTTCTACAAATGTTGCTAAACAAGCTTTAGATTTTCCTCTACTAGATACTATGGTATCTAACTCCCAATGTCCAAAAGTTTTTCTACTTTTTACATCTTTTGGTCTAGTTGTGATACTGTTTCCTATTAAGAATTTACCACGTGTTTCCTTTTTTCTACGTTTTCCTTTATGTCGTAAATTCTTAAATGAAATACCTTTTAATTTACCAATAT
>OGNZ01000476.1_pt1 | contig 29227 bp, 27 predicted proteins | sample 1573601 | NCBI WGS metagenome assembly OGNZ01 (sample SAMEA2582009, study PRJEB24529) | metagenome | biome: Human gut stool | place: China | collected 2011
TTATTGATCTTCTGCCGCAGGACGAGATCTATCTAACCATGGGCACCGCCTACGATTTGCGGCATCAAAGAAGATTTCCAAAATCTACTGTACGCAAAATTTCTATCGGCACAAACTTTATGCTGCCAGAATTTTTGCGCGACCCGCAGACATGGACCATCACCACGCAGGAAACCGCCGAAATGATGTTGCTACAGAATGCGAATCTACGCTGCTGTCCCATCACGGAAGACCCACCGCCAGAGCGTACCGCCTATCTTTTGCTTTATAAGTACCTGAAACCGTGGATCAACGACCTGTGCGCTCTCTTTCTGGATGAGGTGGTTACCGCCATCCGGAAGCACCCCTATTTGGAGCTGCTCTATTAGCCGGGCGCAGATGAACACAAATAAAAGACGGGGTGCTGCACAAATGCACAGCACCCCGTCTTTTACTTATTCTGCTTTCCTCCATCTGCCGCAGCTGAGCGGTCAGAACCTTCTGAGTTACATGACCGATTCTGTGACCGCTCTGCTGGAACTGCTGAAGAATGCAGACCCCGAAGTAAAGGCGCAGCTCCGTCTGGCTCTGCTGACCTGATGCAAAATTTACCACGCATTTCAAAGCAATTCCAGCCCATGCAGAGGATTCCCACGAAAAAGCCGACCGTGCAAAAACCGTGCATTGACCGTGCAAGCCCCGAATTTTCGGGGTTACATAACGAAAAAGAGCGTCAAATCTTACGATTCAACGCTCTTTTATTGGTACGCCTCGCGCACTCATATCCGAACTTTTCTCCGCTTTCACAGCTTCCCCGAAAGCGACCGTTTCCGTACCTTCCTTATAATTAAAGGTAATGAGAACCTTATCATCGTAGAGATAGATGGCATTGATGAAGGTATCCACCAGTGCCTGCCGCTGCTCCGGCTGGGTCATATCCAGCTTGCGGAAACGGAGCAGCCAAAAGCGGACGAACTCCTCTTTCATCTTTGGCTTAGCCAGCCGTTCCTCTGCAATGCGGGCTTGCAGTTCTTTTCGCTGATCTTCCAGAGCTTCCAGCCGTTCCTTGGTAGAGCTGGTCAGAATGCCCATCTGGATGGCATTCAGCATATTGGTGATGCCGACTTCCGTTTCCTTCAACTGCTTTTCGTAGATGGGCAGGTCTGTGCTTTCCTGATTTTGCAATTCCATGACTTTGGCAATGATGGCATTCATGGAAGCGTCATCTTCCACCAGCTTCATGGTTTCGTTGACCACCAGATCTTCCAGCCACTGTTTCCGCACGGCCTTTTTATCGCAGGTCTTTTTCTTCTTGGCGGCGGCACACTTATAATGGGTATACATTTTCCCGGTGTGGCTGACACCGCTTCCTCCGAACATCAGCGCTCCGCACTTACCGCAGTACAGCTTGGTGGTGAGCAGATAGCTTTCCTCTGCCTTATGACGGGCAGGGGCCTTTTTATTTTTCGCCAGCTTTTCCTGCACCTTGTTGAACAGCTCTTCCGATACCAATGCCGGGATCGCATTGGGCTGTACCACATCCCGCAAACGCAATTCGCCGATGTACCGGCGATTACTCAGCATCCGCTGAATCGTATTGTAGGACATCTCCCCGCCCATCGAATTTTTGATGTTGTGCGCCTTCAACCAATCCCGCAGGTCAGTCATGGTCGCACCGTCCGCATACTTCTGGAACGTCTGCTCCACATACGGAGCCAGCAGCGGGTCTGGCTGGTAATGCCGGGTCTCATCAATCATGTAGCCGAACGGAATCGTGCCACCATTATAAATGCCCTTGAGAGCGTTCTCGGTCATGCCGCGCACGACCTTTTCAGACAGGTCAGCTGAGTAGTATTCGGCGTAGCCTTCCAGAACGGATTCCAGAATAATGCCCTCCGGGCCAGCCGAAATGACTTCCGTTGCCGATACCAATTTCACGCCGTTCCGCTTCAGTTGGGTCTTGTACCGGGCACTGTCGTAGCGATTCCGGGCAAAGCGGTCAAGTTTCCAGACCAGAACAATATCAAACAGCTTCTTGTCGCTGTCCTTTATCATCTGTTGGAATTGAGGGCGATTATCCGTCTTGGCAGAGATGGCGCGGTCAATGTAGTGCTTGACGATAGTGATGTCATTCTTTTCGGCATAGGCCGTGCATTCACGAATCTGGCCTTCGATGGATTCTTCGCGCTGGTTATCACTGGAATAGCGGGCGTAGATCACAGCGGTCATGGCAAGCACCTCTCTTTACACGTCATTGAACGGTGGAGCGTTCTTTCAAAGCACTGTTTCGTATAATGTATATACCATGTTTTGATGGAGAAATCAAGACTTTTTATTATCTTCAGTTTTTCTTTTTGAACAATTGACCCAACAGCCACCCCTCTCGTTGAAATGAGGTGACTGTTGGGCCGACTTGCTCGGATTCCTTTATTCTTCGTTTAGCTGGACGATGGTATTATAAAAGATTTTGTTTGGAATAACGACTTGAAGAACACCCTTTTTCAAAAGTGCTTCTATGCGTTTCATGACATACCAGTCACTTACCGGAGCAGAAATCGCTTTTAATACGTCTGCGGTAAGTTCACCAACCGAAATAGGAATTCTCGATACTAAACTAATAATTCTCTGGTCGAAATAATCTATGTTAACGCTTTTAACATCGTTCGCATGCCAAATACGCATGGAGGTGTTTTCGTTTAATAGCTTTCCCCATCTTTTGGCATACTCAGTAATAGTTTCTTCCGTCAAATACTTTTGTGAGATCTTATCGGTTTTCCCTTCCATAAATTCTTTCAGACCTTCTCTGGATGCAAGCAAAATTCTATTTGTACCATACTTTGCTGCATAGTAACAAATATAATAAATGCCGCACCAACAATCGGCAGAACTCCTGACCCAAACACGCAGTGGCTTATGATTTATCATATCACATTGAACCGCATTCGCTGTACCATGATATTTCGACCACAGTTGTCTAGCTTCAATTTGGCTGTCAGGATAATATTCTGAAAGGCAATTCACGAATTGTTTGCAACGATATTCTGAATCGCAAGCATATTGAAGTTCTCCCATTGATAACATAAACGGAAACAACTTTACACTTTCGACGATGCCTAAAGCTGCTAACATATTGACATCACTGGGTTCAAAAACAATTTCATCCATAGCTGGTCAAAATCATAATTTCGGGATGGTAACTTGTGTAGTTGCACTCCAATAGATTGGTTTGCTTGAGCCAACCACTCCAAAATAACACCCAACGCTGCAATCAAGATAAGTTCCAACATCATAGAAGTCATATGTATAGGTTGTATTATATATACTTTGTTCTGGAACTAGTGCTGTCGTTGAAAATGGGCAGCTTCGTTCGATGTTATCGGAATAGCTCGTGTAGTAATCCGTTCCTGAAACATTTTTTATTAAATCCGGGCCAATACCGACGGTAGTTCCACTCATATAAAAGCCCAATCCATTGGCCTTTGTATAAAGAACTCTCCATGTTCCATCAATATACGATACAACTCTTGAGCCGTCTGTATTAGAAACAGGAATGCGCATTGGAACCTCGGCCAAAACATAAAATCCGAGATTCTCTTGTTCTTGCACAGAAAGATTGAGAAGTTCTTCTATCGAATAATCATCGATCTTTCTCTTATTTCCAGTTGCAAATGCTGGCTGAATGGTCAGGAGAAATAAAACCGTGACCAATAGAATGGAAATCAGCCGTTTGATTTTGTTAGTCATAGTATACTGCCTCCTAATTTATTTTTTTTCTTCACTCAATACACTAAAGCTCCATTGGAATCACCTTCATTAAATTTTCCCCTTCAGGTGTATACTCCTCGGCAAATAAATGTGAACCATACAAATGCTGAAACTACTAGAATACTGCTGGAATAGAAAATATTGTGACCTTACACTGCTTTGGGTGATTACTTTGCTTTCCTTCATTGAATAGCTAGAACAACAGCTACTATCAAGAACAAAGTTGAAAGCCCAAGCTGAACCCATGCAATTTTTTCGTTTTCGGCATTGTTACAGCCTTTGGAGGATACTGCCACTTGGATATAATGCACTGCTACGATTCCATATGAGAAAAACAAAGAAGCCCAAGCATAAGGTACTGCGCTTTTATCTGTCAATCGGACAAGATTACTAGTCCATACTGAAATGCAGCCCCAAAGGGCAAAAGGAGCAATAAGAAAAAAGTTGCTTTTGCCTTTTTTCATTCTTAGCCTCCCACAGCTTGATGGTACGATTTTGTAGTATCCATAAGGTGTCCACCGGAATCATACGAATACAAAATATCATGATAGCAATGGGTATAGTAGCTATTATCATATGCGAAATGGACTTCATACAGCGATTGATTTATAACAACTTTCGATGGAGAAGTAGCTAGAACCACACTAACCAAAAAGGATCCAACCGTAACAGCAGTGCTTCCCGGCAAGTGCAACCCAGTAATTAAAAGGCTTGCTGCAGTTTCAACTCCACCAATCTCAATTTGCGCAATCGCCGTATTGTCAATTGTATAGCTGAGATTTGATACAAATATATGCTTATACTGTGATCCTGTAACATCACTTCCAACAGTGGCTCCCCTTGTTTGAGGCATAGATTTTGAAGTTGCTAATTTCAAAAAGACATCATAGCTTTGATTGGTCAATTTGCTTTTTTTCGTTTTTTGGGCTTTCGTATAGACAAGTTCACCTGTACCATCTTCTTTAACGCTCCGGTTCAAGGTAACATTTTGTCCATCAATATCAGTAAAGCGAGTTACTTCAATGATCGTATTTTTATCTATTTTGTAGGACACTTGCACAGTTCTTGCAACAGTAGCCACCAAATTTTCACGGTCGCTTTTAGAAATAATTTTTGTTTTACTGATTGCACTGTCTGCAAAAGCCGTTGTCATTGGCAAATTTTGTAAAGCGGCTACTGTTATGCCTAAACATAAAGTTTTCAAGAATTCTCTTCGAGATACATCTTTCATATTCTATCACCTCACATCGTTTTTGATATAATGTCTATCATATGAGTTTAGTTGCGATCAAGCGATTCAGGGACATCCGGCTGATACGCTGTAAAGCAGCAGGTGCTATTCACACTTAAGACTGCAATCGCCATTGCAAAAGCACATGTAATTTTACTCAGGAAAAAAATCAGTTTTTGTGAATTCTGTTTCATATTGTCCTCCACATTACATAGAATACGTTACATCGACTTCATTGTTTGTTCCGCGAGGAGTTCCCTTCAGCCAGCAAGTATGAGAAGCAATACCATTATAAGCGTTACTGGTAAAGGTGAGTTTTGCCGAACTGGAGTTATACGTCAAACTTGCATCACTATATGTGGAACCCAAAGTTGTAATCGAATAGTCCCATGCATTTGTGACTTTGTTATTCGTCACTGTCATATAAAAATATGCATGAATCACCACTCCCTTATACGAAACCTTCCAAGAATTCGACGATTTCGCTACACGAGAAATTGAATTGTCCACTGACTCGATAGTAATAGTTGCTGGATCACCATTACTGTCAACTACCGCAATTGCGAGCTTCTCGTTTGCCTTCAGTTGATCGAGATTGCTAAAAGTAACAACATTGTTCTTAACGGTAGCTTTCGGTGAATTCGATTCAGCGAAGGCAGACTGAACGCCAAACGACATTACAACCGCAATAAAAAGCAGACTCGCCGTAAGTTTTTTGATGAATTTTCTTGTACTCATGATCACATTTTCCTTTCCTTATTTTGATTTGATTGCTTTTACGACTAAATAAATGACCAGTATGCCGATGCAGAGCGAAATAATTGTCAATGCCTCTGCCGTTGCATTAAGGCAAGCACCAATAAAATAAACCAATACCAAAAATGCAACAAAAGCGATAAGAAGCAGCACCCATTTGTTTTTTTTCATGTTATCACCTCCCTATCTACAAAAGTTGGCATTAAATTTTTGTTGAACCAAAGGAATTGTTGAGAATACAATCAATACCCATTTGGAGAGATAGTAGCAAACTACATGACGTGTATACGGAAGCACATTAAAAATGGCAAGCAGGAAATCTATTGACGAAAGAACAGATGCGACCATCTTGTAACTTGACCGCTTCTTTTCACTTAAAGGCTTATTCTTTGCTTCGATAGGTGAGAGAAAGATAGAGATGCCCAAAAGAGCTACTGTTGTCAGGATACGGAAAAGGTGATTTGCTGCGATTGCCTTACTTAGCAAAATGCAGATAAGTGCCAGTCCAGAGAATGCCAAATAGCATCTGGTGTGCGATGTTGCATGGTATCCGCCAATGTAGATTCGCTGTGGGATAAACCCAATCAAAAATGAAAGTGCGTACCGCACATCACCACACACAACAGCGATTAAAACAACAAGCAGAACGCTCACAACAGATGATATGAGCAACTCGTACCCATAGACATACGCATCCGCCTTTGCTTCATCTATCACTTTTTGCTCGCAGAAAAGACGGACTGATTTTTGAGACAGCGTGCGTTCCCACATTGCAGTTGCGCCACCTTATCTTCTGATTTTTGCTTCACTGTATCATAAATTTCAGCAAAATCAAGAAGTTTGGCAAAACTGGTCGTTCTGGTGACAAAAGTGGTAGGTCAGGCTACTTGTAAGGAGCCTTTGCACAGTCTATAATAGTAGCAGGACATTATTTTGTGGAGGTTGTCGAAATGCTGAAGTACCACGTTGCAGTCTGCGATGATGAGAAATCAGACCTTGATGGCATTGTTCAAAGCGTCCAGCAGTACGATGTGCAAGGCTGCTTTGACATTGAAACTTACATGGATGGAAACGAACTTCTGAGCGAATTGCAAATGCAGAAGAAATCCTTTGATCTGCTTCTTCTCGATATCGAGATGCCATCCAACGGTTTTCAGCTGGCGCAGTCTTTGATTCAGATGGAGAAGCATCCTTTGGTGGTATTTGTCACGAAGCGGCATGAGTACGCTGTGCAGGGATATGGCATTGCATTCCGCTACCTTGTCAAACCTTTGGATCAGACGCTGTTCGCTGCGGCAATGGATGCCGTCCTTCAGGAACTGAACTCCAAACATTTCACGATCGAATACGATGGTGTTACCATGTCCTTGGAAACATCGGACATTTACTTTCTGGAAAGCCACGGACATAAAGTTCTGATTCACTGCAAGGAGCAAGACCTTACATTGCGAATGAGCATTCCTGAAGCCTTGGAGCAGCTTCCCAAACGGTGCTTTGTGTCACCACACAAAAGTTATCTCGTCAACATGGAACACATTGTTTACGCTACGGGAACCGCTGTTTTTCTTTCCAGCGGACATCAGCTGCCGATCAGCAGGAGGAAGCGTCAGGAGTTCAATCAGATCTTCAACGCTTATTTGGGAAGGTGATGCTTTATTATTTCGTTGAGTTTGCATGGAGCTTTGCCAACATTGCCCTGTTGCTGCTTTTTATCGGTCGGCTGTTTCCCAAAAAGGAGCCCGTCTCAAGGTGGTTCTATGCCTATGTTGCACTCTTGATTGCTGGGCAGTGTGCTTTGAGTTTATTCCCGGATTGGGTGACGCAGCGCACGATCTATCTTTTAGTTGGCGGATTTTTCCTTGCATTGCTGTTCTATGAGGTTCGACCGTGGCAGGCGGTTTTTGCAAGCGGAGCTTTCTTCACACTGATTGCTTTGGTGGAAGTGCTTGCAATGCTTCTGATTGGGCTGCGTATCCCGGATACCGACATTCTAATGCAGGCTGGGGCAGCACGGTTGGTCTATGTTGTTTTTTCAAACCTGATTCAAATTCCACTCGTAGTCCTGATCTCACATTTTTTCAGCCGAAAAGGAAATGCTCTGCGTATCCTATGGCTGCTGCCGATCATTGCGATTCAAATCGCAAGTATTGCTGTCTGTTATGTGGCACAGTATCATGCTGCGGATGAGTATTTCCCGGATTATATGGTCGGTCTTATGGCGGTGCTTCTCCTTATAAACATCCTGATCGTGTTCTATGTGGAAGCTCTCCGGGAAAATGAACTGGAAAAATTCAAAGTTAAGTTCAACGAACAGCAGTACAATCTTCAAATGGAATACTACCAGCAGCTCAAAGAACGCCAGGAAGAAGTCCGTTCTCTGCGGCATGATGTGAAGAAATACATCCTGGCGATGCAGGCAGTTGCAGAACACGGTGATACCGAAGAACTTCACAAGATTGCGCAGGCTGCCACGGATGTTTTCGAGCGTTCCACAAATATTTCTGCGGTCGGAAATCCTGTTGTTGATGCTCTTTTGAATTATTACTTACGAATTGCGGAAAGGAATAACATCAACGTCAAACTGGATGTGACGATTCCTGAAGTCCTGACGATCTCATCGTTGTCTTTGAGCATCATTATCGGAAACACATTTGACAATGCCATCGAAGCCTGTTGCGACCTGCCAGCGGAACAGAGAATCATTCATCTACAGCTGCGCAAGCAGTATCGAAGCCTCTTCTATCGGCTGGAAAACCCATACAGTGATACTTCTCGCGGAATCCGCATCGGAGAGTATCACGGTTACGGACTAAAAAATATAAATCGTATCGTTCAGGAGAACCATGGTGACTTCTATACGAAAAAGAAAGACGGTGTGTTTACCGTCCAAGTCCGCCTGAACTGCGAAAATTAAAACATTCTCCTAAAACATTGCTTTGCTTTTGCTTGTACTTTGTGTGTTTCATTCATCTGATGTATTCATTATCCTGAAGTGTTGACACACATCAATACTTATGTTATCATTCCCAACAAATCCACAGCGATTTCTGTAAAGAAACGATTCTGTGCGGTTTTATTTCCTGCGAAGATTTACCGCCCCGCAACACACCCGATCATTTTGCCGTCTGTTTCACCCGACAAAATCCTTCGCCTGTACTGCGTGGGCGGTATTTTCTTTTTGGGGAAGCCGTACCTTGAGAATTTCATGAGCCGTCCGAGCGTGATACCGGCTTTTCGGCCAACGCCGCTGCAAAACAGGGGCAGGAACTTCGTTCGGAGCAAACGGCGATCAACATACACGAGCAGCGGAACTCTCTACTTATTTTTGCGTCTTAACAATTCGGAAACATTTGTTGAAAATGCGTTTTGAGCGCAGCGGTAGAGGGCAAGAACCGTCCCGTGGCCACAAATTTTCAATTCTTGAAAATGTTGTGCTCCACCGGGACTTCACTTCTCAAACTCTTGCGAGTTTTCCAAGTGATCTTGTTGGGGCGTGCCTGCCCCAAACCCTGCTCATGGTTCGCACCTGACGGTGCGAACAGCAACGGCGTGTCGTGCTTACATAACTTCACCGAGGAGTTATCGAACAGACAGGAGGTACAATGACCAAAACGAATGTTCAACCGATTCCTAGCAATTCCCAGCACCACGACACGCCGAACAACAAAACGCACGTCATCAAGTTCCGTGTGACAGCGGAGGAAAAAACGTCACTGGAACTCACTTGCAAACTCCTGAATCTCTCCCTCTCCACTTTTATCCGCCGTGCCATCCACAACGTCAAGATCGAGAAAACGGTCATCGTTACCGGTGGTGGCGAAGAAACCCTGACCGCTGTTTCCACTTTGCTTGCTCAGTGCAGCAAAGTGGGCACCAACCTCAACCAGCTTGCAAGGCACTTCAATTCCGGCGGTGCGGACACCGAGCAGATACGAGCGAAAATTCTTGACGAACTTGCAGACCTGACCGCATTTCGGCTGCACGCCGAGAAAGTTCTGGGTGAACTGTATGGCAACGCTCAAGCATATCGCCTCTAAAAACTCGGACTACACCGCCATCGAAGCGTACCTCGTTTATCAGCACGATGCGTTCACTGGAAAGCAACTTCTGGATGAACAGGGCAAGCCGAAGCTGCGGGATTCGTACCTGCTCGACACCCTTGAGTGTGGCGATTTCTCGTTTGCAACGGCCTGTCTGCTGGCAAACCGCAAGTATGGTAAGAATACCCAGCATGGTGATATCAAAAGTCACCAGTATATCATCAGCTTTGACCCACGAGATGCAGCCGACAACGGCTTGACCATGGAAAAGGCACAGGCACTTGGCCTGAAATTCTGCGAGGAAAACTTCCCCGGTCATCCTGCCATCGTCTGCACTCACCCCAATGGGCATAACCGTTCGGGAAATATCCACGTCCACATCGTGATCGGCAGCATCCGAACACGAGAAGTGGAGCGCAAGCCCTATATGCAAAAGCCCCGTGACTGGCGTGAGGGCATGAAGCATTCCAGCACAGCCCAGACCATGCGGCACCTGCGTGTCGCAGTCATGGAAATGTGTCAGGATGCCAAGCTGTACCAGATCGACCTGCTCAGCTCGAAAAAGCGTGTGAGCGAGCGTGAATACTGGATGAAACGGCGCAGTCAAATGAAACTCGACCGTGAAAACGCTGCCCTGCTTGCCGCCGGACAGCAGCCTACACAAACGGAGTTTGAAACCGCAAAGGAGACTTTGCGGAAACAGATCTCGGATGTGCTGGACAATGCAGCGAGCTTTGAAGATTTCTCGGACAGGCTCTTGCAGCAGTACGGCATCACGGTCAAGAAAAGCCGTGGGCGGCTCAGCTACCTGCCAGCCGGAAGAAAGAAGTTTATCCGGGCGCACAGCCTCGGTGACAAGTTTGAGAAAGAACTCGTGCTTGCCACCTTGAAAGAAAATGCCAAGAGCCAGCCCATTATCCTCCACAGCAATCTTGAGGAAAAACCCGACCGAATCAAGAAGCTGGTGGACATTCAGGCAAAACTGAAGCAGGGCAAGGGCATCGGCTATGAGCGTTGGGCGAAGAAGCACAACCTCAAAGCCATGGCGCAGACCTTGATTCTTTTGCAGGAGAAAGGTCTGCTCAACGAGGACGCACTCGACCAGAGAATTGCAGAGCTTGACACCAAGTTCCATGAATCGCTGGCCGTAGTGAAAGACCTCGAAACCCGCATGGCAAACAACCAAACACTGCGCCGTTATGCTGCTTCCTACAAGCAGTACCGACCGCTCGCGCAGAAACGGAACGCTGCCAAATCCCCCGCAACCTTTGAAGAACAGCATCGTGCAGAGCTGACAGCATACCGGACAGCAGCAGCCTATCTCAAGGCAAACAACATCACTAAACTGCCAAGTCCGAACAAGCTGGAAGCGGAATACTGCGCTCTTGCTTCCGAAAAGGCCCAGTTCTATGAGCAGTACAAGGAAGCCAAGATCGAACTGCTCAAGCTGAAAGATGCAAAACAGAATGTTGCCCTGTTCTTCCGGGAGGACGAACGGACGCAACATCACGAGAGATAAGGAGTTGTGCGTATGATCAATCTGAAAATCGACCCGGAGTTCCAGAATCAGATCCCGCCGCTGACGGACGATGAGTACAAGCAGCTGGAAGAAAATATCCTCAAGGAAGGCAAGCTGCTTTCTCCTTTGATTGTTTGGAATAACATCCTTGTTGACGGCCACAATCGTTATGAAATCGTTCAGGAGCATCCCGAAATCTCTTTCTCCACCATGCCGCTCCGATTTGAGAACCGCGAAGAAGCCATTGCGTGGATTTGCCGGAATCAGTTGGGACGGCGAAACCTGAGTCCCGAACAGAAACGCTATCTGCTTGGGAAGCAGTACGAAGCCGAGAAGAAGGCTGCAAAAATCTTTCGGGGCAATCAATACACTTTAGCAAAGAAAAGTGGTGGTGCTCACGATGATAACCACCACTCCGGGAAGAAAACCTGCGACCGAATCGCAGAAGAAAACGGTGTGAGCAAGGACACCGTTATCCGCGCCTCGAAGTATATGAAAGGCGTGGAGATTGCGGAAGAACTGATGCCGGGCTTAAAGCAGAGCATCCTGTCCGGACAGATGAAAGTGTCCAAAGCGGATATGCACCGCCTTGCCAGGGCGGCCTACAATGACCGTGCACAAACTTTGCAGGATATTCTGCACCCGGAGCTGAAGGTGGAACCGACGCCTGACGCTGACGGTGTGATCCGCATTCCGGGTAAAGCGCCTGTCATGCCATTCCGAAAGTTTGAATCGGTTTACGACAGCGATGCTTACCCGGAGGATGTACGGTACGAGTATGTGGCGTTGGAAGAACTCACTACTCGTTTCCGCATTTCGTTCAACTACCAGTTGGAGAAGATGCCCGATAATGCGCAGCGTGATGTGATTCTGGAGATCATTCACAAGCATAAGGACTATCTTACTTCTCTGGAAGCCGCACTCGCAGATGTTAAAGACCAGACAGCATAACAACAGGCACATGGTATGCTGTTTACCGATGTCCAAAGGAGCGTGCGTTTGAACAAAAAGAAAAAGTCCACAAACACTTCCCCTTATCCCGATGAAGCCATCGAACGTCTGGCACGGGCGTTCTACCCGGCCATCCTTGCCTGCTGGAACAGCGAGGAAGGCCAGCGGGAGTTTGCCGCGTGGCAGGCAGAGCAGGCTCATCATGCAAACAACGAAAAACAGGAAGTTCCCACTGGGGAACTCCCTGTTGTACATATCGCTATCGTCTGTGGCTTTTGGCAGGGTGCGTCCTATTCAGGGGCGCACCCTGTTTTTGTTTTGAGCCTTCACCGGCTTTTTGAGCTTCAGCACTCTGCTTCCTGAATCAGGATCGTCAGCTGCTTCTGAACGCTGTCATCTGCTGTGACGGTCAGATGAATTTCACCCGCAGCTTCTCCTGCACGGATCACCGCCATACAGCAGCCGTCAAAGGTCTCGCTTTCCGGGGTGTCGTAACGCTCCTCGGAGCAGGGGTTTGCGCTGCCTACGGCTTCCAGAATGCCTGCACCCTCCAACTCCACCTTCAGGGTGTGCTTGGTGTGCAGATCTGCGGTGCCATTTGCATCCACGAATTGGATCATCACAAAAGCGGCATCCTCGCCGTTAGCTTGCAGGGTCTTACGATCTGCTGTAAGGGTCATCTGTGCATCCTGTGCGGTGCGCAACGTAAACTCGCCGTCACACACACCGCCGGTATAGCCCACAGCCTTCAGCTCGCCGGGAGTGTAGGGCACACTGTAGGTGGCAGTAAAATCCACCATGGCACGGCGGCCCAGAGAAGCTCCGTTCAGGAACAGCTCCACCTCCTCCGAGGCGGAGTACACATCCACCGAAGCCGTCTGTCCCTCAAAACCGGGCCATGTCCAACTGGAAAGGTTATCCTTGAACATCCAAGGCGTTTTGCTGGAGGTCTGACCGTTGTGTTCCATTCGCAGCACTGCCAGATAGGGCGCCTTCCGCAGACCGTAAACGATCTCCCGCAGATAGCTGATGGGGCGGCGGTTGCCCAGCAGATCCAGATCTCCAATGTAGGCGGTGCGTTCCGGGTAAATGCTGCTGAAGTTGGCACCACCATCGTAATGGAAGATGCCGCAGCCTGCCTCCCCCAGATAATCGTAGCCAGCCCATGTGAAGTCGCCAATCATGTGAGGATTCTCCTCCACGATGCGCCACAGCCGCACGATGTCTGCTGGGTAAGTCTCGGTGCCTAGCACTGCCTTGTGGGGGTGCAGTTCATGCTCCAGCACATGGCGTCCGGTAAGGTAGTTCAGACCGATCACATCGCAGGAATCCTCGCAGCCGGACAGCGCCTCAGTCAGCAGCGGATGAGTGGCAAAGTAATCACCCTTTTCCCCGGACATCAGGCTCATAAAGCTGTTCAGGGCATTGCTGCCGCCGCCATCGCCGCCGGAGGGACCGGGCTGTGCCGGGAACTTTCGCATCACATCCCCCATGATCTCCCGCAGGCGGTAACCGGCTGCCATAAGGCCGTTGAGGGCGTTGGTGGTGTAACGGGTGGGGTCCAGCTCCCGGAAGGTGTTGCAGAGCCGACGGTTGGTCTCCGCTCCGCTTTCCGAGCCTGCCTCGGAGATCTCGTTGCCCACACAGTACAAAATGACACTGGGATGGTTGTAATCCTTGGCCACCATCTTTTGAATGGTGGGCTTCCAGTCCTGCTCAAAGTACAGAGCATAGTCGTAGGGATTTTTCCGCACGTTCCATACGTCGCTCAGTTCGTCCATTACCAGCACACCGTACCGGTCGCAGGCATCCAGCAGCGCCCGCCCTGCCGGGTGATGGGAGGAGCGGATGGCGTTGAAGCCAGCTTCCTTTAGTTGACGAATGCGGCGCTCCTCGGCATCGGGCAGGGTAGCTGCACCAAGAATGCCGTTGTCGTGGTGGATGCAGGCACCCCGCAGCTTGACGGTCTGCCCGTTGATGCGTACCCCATGCGATGCATCGATGCTCAGGGTACGGATGCCGAAGCTGGTCTCTTCCCGGTCCAGTTCTTCCTCGCCCTCCAGCACCTGCATGGTGCTGGTGTAGAGGTTGGGGTTCTCCGGGCTCCACAGAGCCGGGCTGTCCACGCAGTACCGGAAGGAGACAATTCTGCTTTCACCGGGCTGGAGCAGGAGGTTCTGCCGGTCGGTGAGCACTGCCATGCCCTCCCGGCAGATGGTCTGCTGCAGGGTCACCCGTTCTGTAACGGCGCTGGCAGACTGCACCTGCGCAGTCACATCCACTAGGGCAAAGCCCTCGCCCACCTCCCGCGTGGTGATACGCACGGTATCCTGCGGCAGATAGACCTTGTTGCCCACCAGCAGCCGCACCGGGCGGTAGATACCGCTGCCGGTATACCAGCGGCTGTTGGGTTCCAGACTGTTGTCTGCAATGACCTTCAGCAGGTTGTCGGCACCATATTTCAGGTAGGGATCAGCCTCCACGGTAAACTCCGCATAGCCGTTCACATTCCGGGTCAGCAGCCAGCCGTTCAGGTAGACCAGCGCCGTCTGGTACACGCCCTCAAACACCAGCGACACCGGCTTGCCCTGCCACGCCTGGGGTGCGGTGAAATGCTTCTGAAAAATGTACTCACCGCCGGGGTAGAAGCCGGTCTGCGCACCATTTTTCGTGTCCGGGGTGCGGGCTTCGTGGATCATGGCATCGTAGGGCAGATGCACGGTTTGGGTCTGGGTATTTCCCAGAAAGGAATTCATCCGGGAATTGCCATCGCCCTTTTCTACCGTCCAATCTGCGTTGAAATTCTGTCGAATCATGCCTGTGCCTCTTTCTGGTGTTCAGCATCCCACTTCTTATTGGCCTTTTCCACATCAAGGAAAGCCAGCAGCACTGTAATAATGATGCCGATCACAAAGGGGAAGGTGATGTACAGGTTGAAGATCATCCGAATGGCACTTTCGCTCTGGACCGTTGCCGTGCCCACAAAGCCGCCCAGCTTCAACAGCCAACCCACAGCCGCAGTACCGATGCCGCCGCCCACCTTCACGCCCAGAGAGGAGCAGCTGTACATCATACCGTCCATGTGGACGCCGGTGGTGCGTGTGGTGTAGCCGCTGGCCTCAGCAATAAGAGCGTTCAAAGAGCCGCTGAGGGTACCTGCAAAGATGCCCTTGATGAACATGAACAGCAGGAACATGGAGATGTTCTTCTGCATGGCAAAGTAGATCATGGGAATGCCCAGCACGCTGCTGATGGCGTAGCCCCAGAAGTTGACCTTCTGCATACTGCCGGTCTTTTTGATGAGGACAGGTGCAATGGCCAGTGCGATGATAACAGGGAACATCTTCATCATGGAGAACTGACCCAGCAGGCTGCCATCGCCCCAGTAATAGGTGGCGCAGAACACACCGGCACCGGTGGTCAGGTTGCTCATGATATAGTACACGATGTAGATGGCCAGGAGCATTAGGTAATACTTGTTGTGGATCAGGAGCTTTACGGTCTCGGCAAAGCCACGCTTTTCCTCCGGGGCAGCCTTGGTGTCGGTGCCTGCCTCTGGGGCGTTGTCGCTCAGCTCCTCCTCCGGCAGCTCCTTGACAGCCAGGCAGCTGATGGTGTTGACCACCAGACCAATGATGGCAAAGATCAGGGCAGTGGTGCGCCAGCCTGCGGTGCCGCCGCCGAACTTCTCCACCAGACCGGTGACGCTGAAGCCCATGACGATGTTGGTGATGACTGCAAACATGAAGCGGAAGGAGCCCAGCTGTACACGCTCGTTGTTGTTCTTGGTGATCAGCGCAGTCAGGGCGGAGTAAGCAATGTTATTGGCGGTGTAGAACACAGCGTTCAGTGCGGTGTACACCACAAAGAAGTAGATATACTGCATGGTGGTGCTGCCAGCCGGGATGGCAAACAGCAAAAACAGGCAGAGAGAAACGCCTACCTGGCCATACAGCATCCACGGACGTGCCTTGCCCAGCTTGGAGTGGGTGCGGTCAATAAGGGTGCCAAAGATCACATCGCTGATGCCGTCCAGGACCTTGGAGGCCAGCATCAAAGAGCCAATGATGGCACTATCCAGGCCCATGGTCCCGGTGAGATACAGCAGTACAAAGCTGGCAACCAGACCGTAGGAACAGTTGGACGCCAGGTCGCCGGCACCGTAGGCCAGCTTCTGATACCATTTCAGGTATGTTTTCTCCTTAGTGGCAGACATGAGGACTCTCCTTTCCGAGCGCACTGTATCATTCCCAGCGGCAGCGTGCGCCTGCCGCTTTACTTTTTTGCCAAAGCATTCTATAATAAAGCCATCGGCCGCACGGCTTTTACAGAATGTTTTTGGATTGTGCTTTTATTTTAGCGATTCTGTGCAGTCCATTCAATGACAGTACCGTGTTCTCCCTCAGCCAAACTGTATCATATCCGCACATTACAGAGAAGGAGGCTTCTATGACGCCGGGTTCTACCAGCTACGAAAACATTTTGGAAGTGGAGAACCAGGGCAGCCAGCTCTCTCGCTTTTTCAAGATCCTCGCTCCGGTGCAGATCACACTGGAGTCCTGTACCGGTCTGGGAGAAATCGACCAATACAGCATTCAGATGTTCTCACCGAATGGCTGCTGGCTGCATGAAAACTCTATGGATGCTTTATTCCGTGCCCTCAGCTCCCGTCCGCTGCACCGCCACGATTATTTTGAACTGATGCTGGTGCTGGAAGGGGAGGTCATCCAACAGATCGAGGAAAAAGAATACCCCTACCGTGCCGGAACCTGTTGTCTGGTAAACCGCAGCATCCTCCATAACGAACGCTTCATTGGCCCCGCCAAACTCTGTTTTCTTGGTCTGTCTGTGGATTTTGTCCGCAGCCTGACGGAATCTGCATCCCTGCAATTATTTGAAGCCGAGCGTCATCTGCCGGAAAATCCCGTTTTGCAGTTCATGCTGGCAAATCTGGGACAAGACCTCCGAAAGGAGTATCAGGACCTTTTCCCCACACCAGAAAACACCGATAGCGTTCAAACCCTGACAACGCTCATCGCCCGCATGACCCACATCCTGCACGAACCCAGTACTGCCGCCACCTATTATTTGAAGGGCGCACTTTGCGAACTGTTCGATTTTCTGTCGTCCGGGTTCTATGTCACCCCGGTGCACCTGAGCAGCAGCCCCGAAAGCCTGCTCTTTCTGCGTATCAGCCGTTTGCTGGAAGATACAGATGGTCGGTTGCCTCGCAGCGAACTGGCACGGCTTTTGAATTACAATGGCAGCTACCTCAATTCCATCGTCCAGCGCCGCACCGGTCTGTGTCTTTTCGATTACGGCATGACCTTCTGTTTCCAGAAGGCTGAACGGCTTTTGCGGGAAACAACACTTTCCGTCAGCGAGATCGCCCTACAACTCAAATTTACCAACCGCACCCACTTCTACGAACTGTTCCGGCAAAAGTACGGCATGACCCCGCAACAATGGCGCAAGATGCAGAAAAGCGCAGAGCACCCTGAATAAGGTGCTCTGCACTTTTCTCTTAATCTTCTAACCCATGGCTCCCGGTTACGTTTTTCAAGTATTCTTCTGGATTGCCATTCAGAATCAAATCGGCATAACCAAGTGGGTCATTATAAATGAGGTAGTCCAACTCTGACCTCTGTGCCATGGTAACATCCAACGCATCCTCGACCCCGGTGCAGTCGATGGAGATCATTCTCCCATCCTGGAGCAGCAGTTCCACGCACCCGGTGTCCATGTTGAATTTGCAGGCTCTTGCATCGTACTTCATGTTTGTGTCCTTTCTGCCTTACGGCACCTTTACAGTTGTGACTTTTGTTATACGGTTCTTCTGATAAGGTTTTGGACACACAGCCATCGGGAAGGAGCCTTCATCTTGCTTTCCGAAGAAAACAAAAAATCCGAACCCTTCTCCTATCGAGAAAAGGTTCGGATTTTCATGGTTTGGTGCGGATAAGAGGACTTGAACCTCCACCGAGTTGCCCCGATTAGAACCTGAATCTAACGCGTCTGCCAATTCCGCCATATCCGCATATTCTGTTGTGTTCCTGCGCCGTGGCGCCGGGAACGATAGTTATTATACCAGATGCAGCAGAATTGTCAAGCACTTTTTTGAAAAACTTTTCATCTTTTTGGAAAGGATCATACTTTCGCATTTTTTGCAGACAGCGCGGCTGCGCTGTGCAGGCGTTTTTGCGGCATTTGCAGACGCATTGCGGTGCCTTGCGTGTGCCGTGCACGGTTTTGGGTTTGACAGGGTTTTCGCGGCGATGTAGAATAGAGGTACTGTTTTCTTACAATTATATAGAGGAGCGTTTTGCCATGCTGTATTTTGAAAACGACTACTGCGAGGGTGCACACCCCGCCATTCTGCAAAAGCTGACCGAAACCAACTTTGAAAAGGTCTCCGGCTACGGCACCGACCCCTACTGCGCCAGCGCCCGCGAGAAGATCCGCGCCGCCTGCGCCTGCCCGGAGGCCGATGTGCAGTTCATCTCCGGCGGCACCCAGAGCAACGCCATCGTCATCGCGTCCATGCTGCAGCGGTGGCAGGGCGTAGTGGCTGCTGCCACCGGTCATGTGGCCGGGCACGAGGCAGGTGCCATCGAGTATACCGGCCACAAGGTCATCACCCTGCCCCAGCACAACGGCAAGCTGGACGCTGCCGAGCTGCGGGCGCTGGTAGCCACCTTCTACGCCGATGACAACCACGACCACATGGTGTTCCCCGGCATGGTGTACATCTCTCACCCCACCGAGTACGGCACCCTGTACACCAAGGCGGAGCTGGAAGCCCTGCACGCTGTGTGTCAGGAGTACAAGATGCCGCTGTTCCTCGATGGTGCACGGCTGGGCTACGGTCTGGCTGCCGAGGGCACGGACGTGACGCTGGCCGACCTTGCCCGGCTGACCGATGTGTTCTACATCGGCGGCACCAAGGTGGGTGCGCTGTGCGGCGAGGCTGTGGTGTTCCCCCACGGCGCACCGGCGCATTTTATGACCATGGTCAAGCAGCAGGGCGCACTGCTGGCAAAGGGGCGGCTGCTGGGCATCCAGTTTGACGTGCTGTTCACCGATGACCTGTATTTCTCCATCAGCAAAAACGCCATTGCCACCGCCAACCGCCTGAAGGCCGGTTTTGCGGCAAAGGGCTACCGCTTCTTTATGGACTCCCCCACCAACCAGATCTTCCTTGTGCTGGAAAACACCCAGCTGGCTGCGCTGGAAGGCAAGGCAAAGTTCGGCTTCTGGGAAAAGTTCGACGACACCCACACCGTGGTGCGCATCGCCACCAGCTGGGCCACCCGCATGGACGAGGTGGAAGCGCTGATCGACCTGATGTGATCCTGCGCCCCTTTCGGGGGGGTATAACGATTTGAATGCCCTCCGCGTTGCTTTGGGCATTTTTAGCGGAAAGACATTTATAATTTTGGGACAGCGGAGCGTCTGCGGACGCTCCGCTGTCCCGTTTTCACGGAAAGGACTGCTACGGAGAACTGGCTGGTTGCCGTCACGGCTCCAATCGTGAAAAGAGGCTCAGAAGCGCCGACAGGTGCTCCTGAGCCTCTTTTATCGTTCTTCTGTGTTCCACGGCTGCGGGGTGCTTTCCACCGACTGACCGGGGACGGCAAGGGCGCGCTCCATCAGCAGGGCAAGGTAGGCGTCCTGCAAGGCGTCTGCCAGCGGGTACACCTCTGCCCCGCCGGCAAGATAGCCCTGCATCCTGTCCAGAAAACAGGCGATGGCGGTCTCGTCCTCGTTCAGCCCCGCCTGCGCGGCGGCAGCTGCCAGCGGGTCGGGCAGCGGGGTCAGTTGACGGCACACCGGCTCCCCGGCGGCATCCAGACAGCGCAGGGTGTCGTCGAACACTTCGCCCCGCTCTCCCTGCACACTGGTGTGGGTGCTGCGCAGATAGGAGTGGTACTGCACGCCGTTAAAATCCAGAAACGCTGTGCCGCCGCCCGCAAATTCCAGCGTGTGCTGCTGCAAGGTCTTTTCCACCAGTGCGCCGTTATGCACCGCACCCCAGCGGGAATCCGTTTCGATGATCTTTTCCGTCCAGCTGCGTCCGGTCACTCGCACCGGCTGCTGCCCGGCGTTCAGGAACTGCCGCGCCAGACTGACCGCGTGGTAGCCGTGCGCCACCGACAGCCGGGCAAACTGCGGCGTGCCCAGTGCGCCGCTGCGCACTGCTGCCAGCCGTTTTGCCAGCGTGGGGTACAGCCAGTACTGTTCTGCAACCTGCAGCTTTGCGCCCTGCCGGTGCAGCTGCCAGAGGGCGCGCAATGCGTCCTCCTCCAGCGCCGCCGGGGTCTCGCACAGCACGGCAAAGCCCCGGGCAAGCCATTCGGTGCTGACGGCGGCGATGGACGCTTTATTCACTGCCACCACCACGAAATCCGGGTGCAGGGCAATGCACTGCTCCGCCGAGGTGCTTACCGGCACGCCGTACTCCCGGTGCATTTTTTCGGCCTTTTCCTCGGTGCGGCAAAGCATGGCGCACAGCTCGAACCGTTCCGGCAGCGCCTGCGCGATGCGCCAGTAAAACAGCGACCGCCAGCCGGAGCCTACTACGATAAACCGCAGCTTAACCATTTGTCTGTTCCTCCTGAATATGCTTTTGCAGCTCCTGTTCAAACCGGTCTGCGTCCAGCGGCAGGGTGATCTTCTCCCCCAGCCATGCGGACAGGTAAGCCGCGTCGGTCAGTTCCAGCGCCCGCACGCCCTCCACGCCGGGGGCGGTCAGGGGCGTGCCGTACAAAATGGCATCCGCAAAGTTTGCCAGCATCTCCGGGTAAGGCTCTGCCTGCGGCGCGAACTGCTCGGTAACGGTGGTCACGGTAAGCTGCTGGCGCTCGGTGCAGTCTGCGGTACGGCGGTAGGTCTCGGTGTCTGGCGTGTAGGTGTGTAGGGTGAGGGTGTCCTTTTCCAGCAGGGCGGTGCCCTTGGTGCCCACGATCTCCAACCGCTCGGTGTAGCTGCCCTCGCCGGTGGAAAGAATAAAGGTTGCCGTGCGCTGCTGCGGGTACTCCATCAGCAGGGTGGCTTCGTCGTCCACCATAAAGTCGTTATACTTCCCGTAGGGTATCACGGCATAAATACTGGTTGGCATCCCGAACAGCCACTGCCAGATATCCAGAATGTGCTGGCCCTGATTGAGCAGTGCGCCGCCGCCCTCCCCTGCCCAGCTGGAACGCCAGCTGCCGGAGCGGTGGTACATCCATGTGCGGAAGTAGCGGCTGTTTTCCAGCTGCACCCGCTTGATCTCGCCCAGCGCCCCATCATCCAGTAATTTTTTTAGCCGCATATACTTTTTGTAGCGGCGCTGATGGAACATCATGGCAAAAACAAGGCCGCTTTTTTCGGCGGCGCGGTTCATTTCCAGTGCCGGTGCCAGCGCGTTTGCGCTGGGCTTGTCGCACAAGACGTGCTTGCCGTGGGCAAAAGCCTGCATCACCAGCGCCGGGTGGGTCTTGTGCGGGGTGACCACCAGCACGGCGTCAAATTCTTCTGCATAATCGTACAGCGCCTCGGCGCTGGGGCACACCCGCACCGTATCCGGCAGGGCATCCTTTGCCCACTGCTGCGCCCCGGCGCTGCGGCAGACCACGGCGGTCAGACGCAATGCCCCCGCCTTTCCCTCTGCGATCATCTGGGCATACTTGCGCCCCATGACCCCGGTGCCAATAACGGCTGCGCGTACTTCCTGCATGATGCTCCCTCCTGTTTTTCCACAATGCGTTTTGTTATAGGGGAAAACTGCCTTTCACCCCTTCAATTTTGCTTCAATGGCGGCTTTATCCAGCCCCTCACCGATGACGATGACTACCTCCTGCCCCTGCGGGATGGGCGCAAGGGTGCAGCCGGCGGCGGTGGCGTTCAGCTCCAGCCAGCCGCCTGCCGGGGCGGGCGCAAAACCCTTGACCCGCAGCACCCGCCCGCATTCCGGTGCGTTGAACAGCCGCTGTGCGGCGGCCTGCAGCTGCTGTGGGGTGAGGTGCAGTTCCAGAAAGCAAAGGGAGGTAAAGGCCGCGTGCTGGTCAAAATGCAGCTTTTCGCAGCTGGCCTGCCGGTAGCCGCAGGCGGCAAGGGCAGCAAGGTCGGCATCGGTCAGGGCAGCCCAGTCCTTGGCAAGGATCTCCCCTGGCGCAAAGCGGCGGGAAGATTTTGCGGCTTCCAGTGCACGCTCCAAGTGGGCAGCGGCGGCGGCACACTGGGCGGGCGCTGCCAGCTGGGCGCGGCTCAGCAGCACGCAGCCTGCGTTCATGGTCTCGGACGCCAGCAGGTACTCTGCCTGCGGCGAAAGCGTTTCCGGCAGAAGGGCGTCCACAACGGCAATGACGCTGCCCAGCTGATACCACCGGTCCAGCGGGTCGTCCCGCAGGATATCGAAAAACTCGTCCACATCAAAGATGCCGCTGGGCTCCACCACCACCCGGTCAAAACCGCGCATGGCCATGGCGATGAGCTTGGTGCGCATCCGGCGCTGGTGGGTGTCGCAGTCGCAGCCGCCGCTGATGGTCTCCACATCGCAGCCGGGGCCCAGCACCTCCTGCACCAGCATGGCGTCCACGTTCACCGCGCCAAAGTCGTTTTCCAGAATGCACACCTTATGCCCCTGCTGTACCAGATACCGCACATAGCGGCGCAGAAAGGTGGTCTTGCCTGCGCCCAAAAAGCCGGTGATGAGATCCACCTGTACCATATTTTTCTACCTCCGTTGCAAAAGCCCTCCCTGCGCCGCAGCGCCCGGGAGGGCTTGTTTTTTTAATCTTTTGCCCGGCGCTGTAACTCCTGGATGATCGCCACTGCCTCCGGCGCGATCGCTCCCGGCACAATGGCCGGGCGTGCCAGAAAATAGCCCTGCAAAAGGTCTGCGCCCAGCTCGATGACCGTGCGCAGCTCGGCGGCAGTCTCCACGCCCTCGGCAACGATCTTCATGCTGCGGGGGTGGGCGTAAGCCACCACATTGCGCAGGATCTGCTGCTTGTCCGGCGAGGTGTCGATGCCACGGATGATGGTAATATCCACCTTGACGAACCGGGGTGCAAGCTGCAATAGCGTATTCTCGTTGGAATAGCCGCTGCCGTAATCGTCCAGTGCAAACATCCCGGAAAAGCCCGGTGCATTGCGCTTTCTCTCCAGTGCTTCGTAGTCGATTTCTTCCTCTTCGGTGATCTCGACAACCATGCGGTGGCACAGCTCGTGCCAATGGCTGTTTATATATTTGCCGTCCTCATGCGACAGGCAGGTGTTGGCGATGGAGTTGACAAAGAGCATGGCATCCCCGGACACACTGCCCGCCCGGCACAGGCTGTCGAAGGTCTCCAGCGCCTTGGTAAAGGTGATGCGCTCGATCTCGTACAGTGCCCCCTGCTCCCGCGCCAGCTTCATGATGGTGGCCGGGGAGCGCAGGGTGGGCAGGTCGGAGCGCATCAGCGCCTCGTAGGCGACTACCCTGCCGCTGCGTGCCGAGAAGATGGGCTGGAAGCAGTAGAACACCTGCGCATTGCTGAGCAGCTGCCGGAACTCCCTGCGGGTGCGCTCGGCGTAGGCTTCGCGGTTGTATACCCCGATGTCGAACTCCTCCACCCGGCCCTTCTCCGAATGCTTGACCTGATACATGGCAAAGTCGGCGTATTTTTTCAAAGTCTCCCAGTCCTGCCCGTCGTCCGGGTACCACGCAATGCCGCCGGAAAGGCTGATGTGCAAAGCGTTGCCGCTGGGCAGCAGCGCCACGCTCTGCCGCATGGCATTGGTCAGGCAGTCGATCTTTTCCCGCACTGCGTCCCGGCTGCGGTAGCCGTGGAACAGCACAAGGAACTCATCGCCGGAAAGGCGGGCGCACACCGTCCCGGCGGGGGTATTGTCCCGCAGGCACTGACCGGTGCGGCGGATGTACTGGTCGCCCCAGTCGTGGCCGTAGGTATCGTTGATGTGCTTGAGGTTATCCAAGTCCATCATCATCAGCGCCGCCACGCCCATGCGCTCCGGCGCGGCAAACAGCTCGGTGCACACCCGGTTGAAGGCCTGCCGGTTGTACAGCCCGGTCAGGATATCGTGATCGCGCTCGTGCTCGATGCGCTTCCGTTCCAGCACAGCGGCGGTCACGTCCTCGGCAAGGCCGATCTTGGCGTGCCCCTCGATGGTGCTGCGCAGCATGATGTACCGCACCCCGTCCGGCTGCTGAATGGTCAGCAGCTCGTCGCCCTCGGCGGTGTGGTCACAGGGATTCTTTTCTCGGATGCCCTTGAGCACCTCCTCGAACCGGCGCACGCTCAGCGGCTCGCCCTGCATCTCGGGCTTGCCCAGCAGGGAGAAGAAATTATCGGTCACAAACACGCTGCCGGTGTCGGTGCGCAGCTCGTAGCCGCCGATCTCCACACTGGCCATATCCATGATGCGCAAAAACTTGGTGGAGTTGGTCACCAGCTCCTTGTTCAGCTCGGTAATGGTCTCGGCAAAGCGGTCCACCTCCCGGATGGCGGTGCGGGACAGGCGGGGGAAGGTCTTTTTCTCCTGCGCGTCTATCACCTCGCGGTACAAACGGTTGATGGGTCTGGCCAGCCGTGCCGAGACCAGCAGGCTGCCCAAAACGCTCAGCACCAGCGTGATCGCTATGGTGGTCAGCAGCACCTCGCGCACCCGGCTGGAAAAAGCCAGCAGCACCGACTGTTCCATGGTACCCGCCAGAAACCACTTTTCGGCGGCAAAGGGCGCGTTGCGGTTATACACCTGCAGCGGCTCCAGCACCATATAATAGCGCTTATCGTTCAGCTCCACCCAGTTGCCGCCGTTGCCATCGCTGCGGCAGTTCAAAACGCCCAGCGGTGCATCTGCCGTTACCAGATCCTCGCCGGAGGTCACGGTCTTGCGCAGGGAGAGCACGCCGTCCGTCAGCGCATCATCGGTAGTGGTCACGATAAAATAGGTGCCTGCCTTGTCCTCGTCCAGCTCGGTGAAGGGCAGCTTTGTCTGCAGATAGTCCGTGAGCAGTTCCACGCCCACCACGCCGTATACCGTGCCGTCCGGCAGGATCAGCGGCATCGAGTAGGCAATGGCGTGCCGGTCGTCCCCTGCCAGACAGTAGGAGTTGGTGGTCCAGCGGCCATAGCTTTCCGCCGAAAGGCCGGCATCGCTCTTATACGCGGTCTGAAAGACCGTGCGCAGGATGCCGCCCTTGGTATCTCCCTGATAGGGGAAAGCGGGCTGCCAGCCCTTATCCGTGCCGATGGCCAGCTCTTTTACCACTGTGGCGCTGGCGCGTTCCAGCAAAAGGTCGCTGTTGCGCTCCGAAGGGCGGGCGTCCGGGTCCATATCCCGCAGGTAGATGCCGGGCATTTTTTTGCCCACCTCGCAGGTGTCCAGATCATGGGTGTTCAGGATGAGAAAGATGCCGGTCACCTGCTTTGTGCGCAGGGTGTCCAGAAGCTGCGGGGCAAGCGCTACCAGCAGGGCATCGCTCTGTTCGCTGCCGTTATCCATCGTGTCCAGCGAGATATCGCCGCTTTTCAGCAGCTGCTGGGTGGTGGCGGTGATCTGCTCGCTCAGCTGCTCCAGATCCTCCGCGTTCCGCAGGATCTCCTGCACATAGCTGGCGCGGTTGCGCACCCGCATGGTAAGCAGATCCTTGGCGTTTTCGTCCAGCTGCTCGGTCACGTTGATGGCAAGGATGCTGGCGACCGCCATCAGCAGCTCCACCGCCAGCACCAGCATCATGGTGGCAAAAATATTGTAGAACACGGTTCTTTCCGGTCTGTTTTCCAAGCGCTGCCGCTGGCGCTGTTTCCATGCGTCAAACATCGCCCTGCCTCCTTTCCGTCTTTTTTGCGGGCGGTCAGCCCTCGTACTGCTGTAACTGCGCAAGGGTGGCCTGATACCACGCCTCAAAATAGTCGTCGGTCAAAAACTCTGCCGTGGCTGCCTCCGCGCTCTGGCCTGCGGCGATGCGTTCCAGCACCGTGTCCCGGTCGGCACTGGCCTGATCGCCCATGCTGTATTCCAGTATCCTGCGGGCTGCATTGCCGTCTGCAAAGGCCGTAGGGGTGTACAGCTCGTTTTCGCGCACCGTTTTTACCGCGCCGGAAAGGGTCTGCTCCATATTGTCGGTCAGCTCCAGCCCGCTTGCGCGGATGGCGTCCATGTCGTTGGCGGCGGTGGTCACCGGCAGATAGCCCGACTCCACCGCGAAAGCGATGTTATTCTGCGGTTCGGTGAACCACTTTAAAAAGGTGACTGCGCCGTTGATCTCGGCCTCGGTGCCGCCGCCGAGACCGCAGCCGCCGCCAGAAAGCTGCGGCGCGAGATCTTGTCCTTCATCCCATACCCTCCCGGAGTATGCAGGCGCATTTTACCCCATACCATACTATTTTATATAATACCACCGTTTCCGGCATAGTGTAAACTCTTTCTTAAGAAATATGGTAAAAAAGTGCAGATGACGAATTTTCGTCTTATTTTTTGGCAGTTCTGCCAAAAGCACGCGTCCCCTATAAAAATGGGATAGCGGAGCGTCCGCAGACGCTCCGCTATCCCGAAGTAAAAAATAATTATTCCTCTAAAGATGGCCAAAGCACAAGCGGCGGCCATTTTTGATCGTCCCGCGTTACATCCGTATCCGCTGCGCGGCGCGGGCGATGGAGGCCAGCAGCGTCACAAGGCGCTTTTCGTCCATCTGGCCGCAGTAGGTGGTAAAGGTGTAGTAGCACCCCTGCACGCAGAAGGAAAGCACCACCTTGCGCACTACGTCCGTCTCAAAGGTGGGGTCGGTCTGGGCGATGCACTGGCACATGGCCTGCTCCACCCGGTTGATGAACAGCCCCTGCCGGGAGCCGGAGAAGAGCACGCTGATCTCGGCCTGATGCGCGGTGAAGGCGCGGAACATCTCCCGCGCAAGCCACTCGGTGCGCTCGCTCACATCGCTGGCGGTCAGGCGGGGCAGGCTTTCCACCACCGCGTGCACCATCTCGTCCTCCATGGCGTTGGCCAGCGCATAGATATCCTGATAATGGGCGTAGAATGTGGATTTATTGATGCAGGCACGGTCGCACAGCTCCTTGACACGGATCTTTTCCACCGGCTTTTCGCGGCGCAGCTCCATAAAGGCCTGCTTGATGGCGCGCTCGGTCTTTTCAATGCGGATATCCAGAAAACCCACCTCTTTTGCATTTTTGTTGATTTTCCAACATTTTTCCGGTTTTGCGGATAGACAAGCCCCGCAGCCCTTTTTATACTGGGTATAAGCGGAGCGGCGTTACTCCTTGCGGTACAAAAGCCCCTGCTGTTCCAAAGCATCGTGGATGCGGGCAAAGGTGTCCTTGTCCGGGCAGCGCAGGGTGTGCAGGTGCACACCGCCGGTCATGCGGCTCAAAAGGCTTTCAGGTGCATCGGCTGCCTGACGGATAAAGTTATCCACGTCGTACCGGTTGCACAGGTTCAATGTGGCGCGGATCTCGCCGTACAGGCTGTTTTCCACCGCCACATCCACCACCGTGCCGCCCTGATCCACCACGGTGTACAGCTCCCGGCGCATCTCCTCCTGCGTGCGGTGCACACAGGCCAGAATGCCGGTATAGCCCTTCTCCGCCAGGTGCAGCTGGTAGCCCCGGGGGGTGGCATCGATCTGCGCCCCACCGGCGCGCAGCAGCGCCACATCCCCTACCACGATCTGCCGCGACACCCCCAGCTCGGCCGCCAGCGTGCTGGCGCTTAAAGGGGCACCGGCGCTGTTCAGCCGGGTCAGGATGCGTTCTCTGCGCTGTGCTGCATTCATAGGGGGTCAGGCTTCCTTTCCGTAAAACGACTTTTCTCTCCTTATTGTAGCAAAACGCGGCAAAATGTGCAAGGTTATTCCAATCTCAGCTTTCTGAACAAAGGCTTCCCCCGGACGGGGGAAACCTATCTCCAAAGGGTAAAGGCTTTTGCGCTGGTCACGCCGCAGGCGTTGCTTTATTCCAATCTCAACAGGGTGGCGTAATTGGAGGGCAGCTGCACCTTCATGCGGTCCCACTCGGTGGAGACCAGCACCTCCTGTGCACCCACGGTGTCCGCCAGCAGGTCGGTGACCTTGGCGGTTTCCACCGGCAGCTGGAACTCCAGCTGTGCGGGGGTATCGCCGTTGTTCAGCACCGCCACCACGGCCTTGCCGTCCAGCACCCGGGCAAAGGCGTAGCACTGGGTGGTGAGCTGCAATTCCTTTACCTCGCCGTAGGTCATTTCCGGCAATTCAGCCTTGCATTTCCCCAGCGCTTTGTATACACTGGTAACAGGATTTGTACGTTCTGCATCAGCGTAGTCACTGAGCTCCAGACAGGGGCGCAGCGGCCAGTCGCTGCCCCACTCCTTTTTGCCCTCGATGCCGAACTCTGAGCCGTAGTAGATGGACGGGATGCCCCACAGGCTGTACACCAGAATGGCAATATGTCGGATGTGCTCTTTGTTGCGCAGCTTGTTGGGCAGGCGCTCCACATCGTGGTTATCCGAGAAGAGATACAGCCGGGTGTCGTGGCACAGCCCCTGCAGCCGGCGCATGGTGTGGGCAATTTCAAAATAGTTATGGTCGTTGTGGCCGCTCCACAGGCCCTTGTGCAGCTCGTAGTTGGTGACCGAGTGCAGCATTTCCGGGTTTGCCCAGCGGCTGTAATCGCCGTGGATGACCTCGCCCATCAGCCAGAACTCCGGCTTTACCTCGTTTGCCAGACGGCGCAGCCCGCGCATAAAGTCGAAATCCAGCACATCGGCTGCATCCAGACGGATGCCGTCGATGTCGAACTGTTCCACCCAGAAGCGGACGGTATCATAATGGTACTGCTGCACCTCCGGGTTGCGCTGGTTCAGCTTGACCAGCAGGTTGTAGCCGCCCCAGTTGCCGTAGGAAAAACCGTCGTTATACTCGTTGTTGCCCCAGAAGTTCACATCGCAGAACCAGTCCTTATAGCGGGCGTTCTCGCGGTTTGCTTTCAGGTCCTGGAAGGCGAAGAA